>Ga0180434_10008478_pt1 | contig 11336 bp, 10 predicted proteins | sample SS_ome_7_FD_132453 | JGI IMG/M metagenome (GOLD analysis project Ga0180434, IMG submission 132453) | Hypersaline lake sediment archaeal communities from the Salton Sea, California, USA - SS_1_D_2 metaG | ecosystem: Environmental > Aquatic > Non-marine Saline and Alkaline > Hypersaline >... | reverse complement strand
GTGGAGGCGACGTCGGTCCAGCGCGCTGTTCCGTCGAGTGAGAAGAAGGTGCCGGTCTGATCGACCAGTGCGAAGAAGATGTAGACGACGAGTGCGCCCATGAAGGCGCCGATCTCTGGCCGCCGCATCAGGCGGGTGAACGAACTCGTCGTTGCTACGCGGTCATCAACCGCGGTGGTGGTCGACATGGTCTCCCTCGATCGAGTCAAATGGGCCGGTTACGACGCTAGCGCCGGAGAACCTGGCCGGAGATGGATTTTGCGAAGTCCGATGGTTTCCACTGAAAGTGTTGGTGGGTGGGGCCGAAGCCCCACCCACCAACTCAGGTACTACCGCGTGCCGTTGGCCGCGAGTTCCTGGACCAGCTCTGCGTTGTCCTGAACAACGAAGCCCGGGCCGGTGTACATCGGCTGTCCACCACCGAGCTCGTGTCCGTTGAGCAGGTTCAGGTACAGCAGCACGACGGACATGTAGCCCTGGGCGTACTGCTGCTGGTCGATGGCGAACGCGAGCTCGCCATCGGCGATGGCCTGAACGGCGTCACCGGACAGGTCGACGGTGCCGATCACCATGTCGCGACCGACAGCTTCCGCCGCAGGCTGTGCAGCCGCGGTGGCGATGTCAGCGTTCAGGGCGAAGATGCCGTCGATCTCCGGGTCGGCTTCGAGGGCCGCCTGAATCTCAGCCTGGCTCTGGGCGAGGTCGGCAAGACCAGCCGAGAGCTGCAGGTTCTCTACGTTGCCGAAGGTGTCAGCGGCACCGTCGCAACGCTCCTGCAGGCCGATGTTGTTCTGCTCCTGGATCGGGCACAGCACCTTGGTGACGCCCGCTTCCTGGAACTTGATGCCGGCCTCTTGGCCTGCGATGAACTCATCCTGGCCCACGTGGGTGAACGCGCCGAGATCCTTGAAGACCGCAGATCCGGAGTTCATGGTCACGATGGCAACGCCTGCATCCTCAGCGGTCTGCAGGGCGCCCTCGATGGCGTCCGGGTTCGGAGCCGAGACCGCAATGCCCTGGCAGCCAGCGGAGACGTCGCCCTCGATCAACTGCGCCTGCAGTTGGGCGTCGTTGGTGGTCTCCTGGTAGGAGAAGTCCACGCCGAGATCCTCAGCAGCCTTGTCCGCGCCGGCCTTGGCAACCGACCAGAAGCCGCCACCGTCACCGTGGGTGACCATGCAGATCTTGTACTGCGAGTTGTCCCCACCGCCGGAATCGCCGGAACCGGAGTCCTCGCTCGTTGCGGCGTCGTCCGTGGATTCCGCCGCGCTGTCGTCGCTGTCGGAGCTCGAGCACCCCGCCAGCACAAGTGCCGACGCCGCGACCGCGGCAATGGCAAACTTGCCAACCTTCATGTAGACCTCCTAGGCGCCTCGAGGACGCGTCGTCGAATCACAACGTCCAACTGCCCCCTGCAGCGCCCCCGAAGGTCGGTGGCCCCGCTCGACCGAGAGCGAATTGGAACGCTCCAATGATTCCGTAGTGTCCTGGTTCACACCGAGGATGGGAAGGCTCTGAGCCGATGCGTTACCAACTCGTTACGGCCAGTTACATGGAGCCTTCGCGCTCACCTTGTAGATGCTGTGACTAAGTCACGGAGCGAGGTCGACCACGGGCTCCCAGCGGCGGGAGGTCCACGAGTCGATCAGCGCCTGCTGCACGCTGACCACATCGACCGCCTCGCGGAAGCCCGGGCTGAAGCGCTCTCCCCCGGCCAGCGATTCCAAGAACACGTGGTCTTCGATCGCCACCAGGTCCTCGAAGCCGATCGAGTTGGCCTGGCCTGGGACGAACGCACCGTGGAACGGGAAGCGATCGCCGCCGTAAATCGTGGTGAAGCCCGAACTCGGATCATCGGTAAGCCGGTAATAGCGCAACTCGTTCATCGTCTCGAAGTTCCAGGCCATCGCGCCCTTGGTGCCGTACACCTCGAAGGCGTTTTGGCTCTCCGGGCCGACCATGGTGCGTGAGGACTCGAAGGTTCCCGTGGCTCCGTTCGCGAAGGTGCATAGCATCGAGGCGAAGTCCTCGTTTTCCACCTCGCCCTTGGGATCCTCGGGCTTCCCGCGTCCGTAGTGCCCAGCGCCGGGTTGGGCGATCGGGCGGTGGGTGATTGTGGTGTTGCGCATGCCGATCACTTCGGTGATCGGACCGACGAGGTACTGCGCCAGGGACACCGAGTGGCTCAAGATGTCACTGGTCACGCCATAGCCGGCCTGCTCGAGGAAGAAGCGCCAGGTGAGCAAACCGAGTTCATCGCTTCCGTACATGGACAGGAACCGGCCGCGGTAGTGCGTGACCTCACCGAGTTCACCGGAATCGATGACCGACTTCACGTGCATAACGAGGGGCGCCCACAGGTAGTTGTAACCCACGCCCGTGGCTACGTTCGCGCCCTGCGCGAGTTGGTAGGCCTGCACGGCATGTTCGGGTTTGCCACCGATCGGCTTCTCGCTGAAGACAGCCTTGCCTGCCGCAGTTGCGGCTTCGATCATCGGTAGGTGCAGCATGTTGGGGGCGGTCACCCAGACAGCGTCGACGTCGTCGGAGTCGATCGCCTGGCGCCAATCATCGGTCGAGCGCTCGAAGCCGAAGTCATCGACCGCGCGGGTACGCCGGCTCTCCTCAGTATCGGCGCAAACGACAAGTCGCGGAGTCACCGCCCGTTCGGGAAATAGAGAAGGAATTCGCAGCATGGAGCGGCTGTGGGCTTGACCCATCCAGCCCAGGCCGAGGACGGCGACTCCGATGTTCTTCTTCATGGGTTCCCCTCGCTACTTCACTCGTCCGGCGGCCGATGTCATCGGTAACCGCGGGTCTTGTTCCTGGTTGTCCCAGGTGGCTCGGATCCAGTGCTGCTCAGGGTCATCACAGAAGGCCATCGTGCGGTCTTCTCCCGGACCGGCCAGCACATTCAGGAAGTACATCGGGTACTCAGGATTGGCCACGGTGGGGCCGTGGTAGCCCTCGGGCACGAGGTAGGTGTCCATATCCGTGATGGTCAATGTCTCGTCGATACGGCCATCGACCGTGTACAGGCGAAACAGCCCGCTGCCGCTGGAATCGCCGTGCGGCTCATCGAGTTTGCCGATGCGGAAGTAGTAGATCTCCTCGTTGTTGGCAACGCAGTCACCGATGCCATCGTGACGATGCGGTGGCCACGAGGACCAGTTCCCACCGGGCGTGAGCACCTCACACACGTTGATCTTGTCGGCTTCGGTGAAGGAATCGGGGGTGGCGTAGTTGTTCACCTGACGGGTGGACCGCCCGGCTCCGCGTACCTCGACCGGAACCGACTCCGCACTGCCGTAATGCACCGGGAAAGCGCGGGTTGCTCGAGCGGTGACGATCGCTACCTCACCAGCAGATCCTTCGATCGTCACCTCAGCACCTACGGGCAGGTACAGCCAGTCGGAAACCCCCGCGAACACTCCGTCGCGGCCGACCATCTCGAAGCGTTCGCCATCGACGGTCACCACGAAATCGCGAGCAGACAGGCTGAGCAGCACGCCTTCCTCGCCGGGCAATGAAAAGGACGCCGGGTCACCATCGCGGAGTGTGTAGACATGCTGGCCGCAATAGGTCCAACCCGCCGATTCCGGCGTGATCAACAAGTCCGCACGGCCTTGTGCAGCGCTGCCGGCCGGTATGAACCATGACGATGTGTCGCCCATGTTGGTACTCCCTACTTCCCGTTCCCCGTGGATTGGCCGTCTTGCGGATGCACGATGGCGGCGGCAGCACTTACTGCCCCTTCGACGTCGCCGTCCTCGGGGTAGACCAGGGCCCGGCCGGCCACCAGCCCGCGCACATTGGGTTCGGCCATTGCAGCCTGCCATCCCGCGAAGGTCTTCGGGGCATCAGCCCCAGGGTCCCCGCCGAGCATCACGATCGGCATCGTGGTCGCACCGGCCACCTCAGCCATACGCGGAGAGGACGGCAGTTTCAGCCAGGTGTAGGCCGAAGTCGACCCCAGTCCGGACGCGATCGCGACGACTTTGATCAAGCGCTCCACCGAGTCATCGAGTCGGGCTCGGCCGGATTCATCGATCAAGTACGGCAGCGGTTCGATCATGTTCATCAGCTTGCGGTCCGCGAGTTCGGTCGACAGCGCTGCCACCATCTCCAACGTGCGGGCTACGCCACCATCGGTGTCTTCGATGCGCAGCAGGGTCTTGCCGCCATCGAGGCCGTATTCGGCGATGTGGTCGGCGTCGTAAGCCGTGAGTCGATCATCGAGTTCCCATCGGGCGCCGATGATCCCGCCACGGTTCATGGTGCCGATGGCCACTACACCGTCGAGCTTGCCCAGGAATGCGAGTTCTTCGAGGATGTCGGCGCTCGCCATGACGCCGTCGACCCCGGGCACCGCAAGTGCGCGCGAGACTCGATCGAGCAGCGTGTAGCGGTCAGCAACGGCAAGAGGATCCGAGCCGGCGAAGAGCATTCCACGCGCGGTGTGGTCGACTGCAACGATCAGGAGATTGCCGTCCGGGCCCACCAGTTCCCTGCGCTTTCGTGCCTGCAGAGCCGTCAGGAGGGACCCGGGGGCACGAACCCGCGCTTCGATCAATCCGCGGTACTGGGCGCGATCGATGCCACTCATTTGGAGCCTCCTCGAGCGATGATTTCCTCGACGATTTCGGTTGTTGGCATCGCATCAGCGCACGTCAACTGGGTTGCGACGTAAGCGCCTGCCCCGTTGGCGAACTGCCCGATCAGTTCCAGATCCCAGCCGCTGAGCAAACCGTGCACCAAGGCACCGCCGAAGGCATCGCCGGCGCCAAGGCCGCACAGGACATCGATATCGAGAGGATCGACACGGAATCGTCCCGTCGCATCAGCCAAGAGAACTCCCCCGCCCCCGAGTTTGACGATCGCAATGCGCACGCCCTCAGACAGCAGTCGATCGGCGATCGCATCAGGATCATCGATTCCCAGCGCCATCTCGCATTCGGTGCGATTGCCGACCACGACGGAACTGTTCGCGATGGCCCGCTGCGCGGCAGCACGAGCTGTCGCCACATCGGGCCACATAGATGGGCGGTAGTCCAGGTCCAGCACGGTGTCGCGTCCTTCGCCTCGTCCGCGCGCTTCGAGCCACGTAAACGACGATTCAGCCGTGGCCCCCTGCGCGAGCGCCCCTTGACTCATCCAGAAGACCCGACAATCGGCGATGTCCGAATGGGGTACCTCTGAGGTGGTGATGGTGGTGTCGGGAGCCGCTTCGCCCCGATAGAAGATGATCTGCGGCTCCTCCGGCGGCGCCAGGGCCGCAAGGACAACCGGAGTGAGGGCGCCGGCATCGCGGCCGATGTAGCGGGTATCGACACCCCATTCGGCCAGTCGAGCGATCACATAGTCACCCAGAGCATCGGCGCCGACCTTGGTTACCACGGCTGTGCGATGGCCGTAGCGGGCAGCCGCGACCGCCACATTGGTCGGGCTGCCGCCTACTGACTTGCGGAAGGTCTGCGGATCGGTGAACGCGGCATCGACCTCTTGGGCGTACAGGTCCACGCTCACTCGCCCGACGGTGATCACCTCGGGGACGTCGAGCGAATGCGGGCCTGTCATGCCCTCTCCTTGGAACGGTCCAATTAGCCGGAAGATCGTGTCACACTAGGCCACCACTGGCAAGCAGTAGTGAGCACGAACAAACCCGTGGCTGACTATCGGAGTGACAGAGAGGTCATTGGTATGCGAGTAGTGGTTATCGGGGCTGGTCGCATGGGTGGCATCCGTGCACAAGACCTCGCCACCGATCCGCGCGTAGCCGATGTCTTGATCGCCAACCGGACTCCCGAACGAGCGAAGGACCTCGCTGCGCGCATCGATGCAACGCCCATCGACTGGTCGGCGATAGCGGAAGTGGAGGCCGACGCTTACGTCATGGCGCTGGCTACGGATGCTCATTCGGATCTGCTCGGCGAGCTACTGGTTCGCGGAGTGCCGGTGCTGTGCGAGAAGCCCATCGCACTGACCATCGCCGACACAAGTCGCATCTGCGAGCTAGCGCGAGCCTCGGGTGCCCAACTGCAGATCGGCTTCCAACGACGCTTCGATGCGGGAATCGCTCAAGCTCAACAGGCGGTGGCGAGCGGCCAACTCGGAACGTTGTACGACATAGTGCTCGCGTCTCGGGACCACACTCCCCCCGATCGCATTTTCCTCCCCGGTAGCGGAGGTATTTTCCGCGATCTGCATGTGCACGATCTCGATCTCGTGGCTTGGGTCAGCGGGTCACGCATTGCCACAGTCCAGGCTGCCTCGGCTATCCGCGGTGAGGGTGACTACGCGGACTTCGACGATGCTGACATCACCCGCATCATCGCCCGTACCGAATCCGGGGTCTTGGCATCGATCTCCGGTGCCCGGCACGACGCACGGGGCCATGACGTCCGCATGGAGGTCTTCGGCAGTTCCGATTCACTCAGCGCCGGCATCACCTCGCGCACTCCGATCACGACCCTGGACGATCCGGACCTCGGTATCGATACCGATCCGTACGCCGGCTTCATCGATCGATTCCGCGAGGCGTTTCGCGCCGAGACAACATCCTTCATCGATGTCATCGGCGGTGCCGCTAACCCCTGCCCGCCGGAATCCGCCCTCGATTCACTTCGTGCAGCGATCGCCTGCGAGATCTCCGTACGAACAGGTGCCGTCGTCACGGTCGCGGACGTGCTCGATGAGTGATCGTCGTCCGACTATCCATGACGTCGCCGCACGAGCCGGGGTGTCGAAATCACTGGTGTCCTTGGCGCTGCGCGGATCGCCGAAGGTCAGCGAGGCCAGCCGCGACGCGATCATGAAAGCGGCTTCGGAGTTGGGCTACCGACCCAACGCGACGGCCCGCAGCCTTGCCGACCGCCGCAGTCGGACCATCGGCATCAACATGGCCGAACTCGATAACCCGATCTTCCCGCAGATGCTCACGGGGGCCCATTCGGTCATTCGCGAGCGCGGATACAACACGATGCTGGTCTCCGGCGAACGGAATCCGGAAATCGAACATGTCGAATTGGCGAAACTGCTGGAGTTCCAAGTCGAGGGCTTGATCTTGATCTCGCACCGCCTCCCAGCCCCCACCGTCCGCTCGCTCGCAGCGGAAGTACCCACCGTGGTTCTCACGCTGCGTGAGATCACCGGTCCAGGGATCGACTCGGTCACCTCAGACGATGAAGTCGGTGCGCGGATGGCGATGTCCCACTTATTCGAACTCGGACACACGCGGATTGCCCACGTTTCGGGCGGCACGCTCGAGCCGGCCGTCGTGCGCGAGCGGGTCTACCGCGAGGAGATGGAAAGCGCTGGCTTGGCAGAACTCATCCGCGTCAGTCCCGCGGACCTGACCAATGAAGGCGGACTGCTAGCCGGGCGAGCCTTGCTCGAGGAGGGCGAACCGCCTACCGCTATCTTCGCCAGCAACGATATCTCCGCCATCGGCGTATTAGCCGCCTGTCAGGAATACGGTCTGCACGTGCCCGATGACATCTCCGTGATCGGTTACGACGGCATCACGATCGGCGCGCTGCGCACTTTGAGTTTGTCAACAATCGCCCAGCCGTTGACCGCAATGGGCGCCTTGGCCGCCGAGCGACTGTTCGATCGCATGGACGGCAAGAAGGTCAAGGGGCGCTCCATAGTCCTCGAGCCTGAACTGCTCGCACGGACCACCACAGCCGCCCCGCGCTCATAGGTCCGGAAACGAGTTACTCCGAGCCCATTGCTCGAAGGAGTCCAGGCTCTCGGGGTTCGCGAGTCCGGTGACGTTTCGAACCGGATCACCGTTAACGATGTCGGTCACGGCTAATTCGGCGAGCTTGCCTGTGATGGTCCTCGGAACCGCAGGAACCGCGACGATCCGTGCAGGAACGTGTCGGGGACTGGCGTTACGCCGCAAATCGCTGCGAATACGAATCTCCAACGCCTCGTCGACTTCGACTCCCTGCGCGGGCACTACGAAGAGCACTATCTGCGTGTCGAGGCCATCGCGCTGACCCACGACGATCGATTCGCTGATTCCATCGATCGCATCGACCACGCGGTAGATCTCCGCGGTGCCGATGCGCACCCCACCGGCGTTTAGCGTGGCGTCGGATCGACCGTGGATCACGAAACCGCCGTTCTCCGTTCGCGAGATGAAATCCCCATGCGCCCAAACACCGGAAAAGCGCTCGAAATACGACGCTCGATAGCGAGTCCCGTCATCTCCCCAGAAGCCCAGTGGCTTGGACGGAAACGGTGTGGTGCAGACCAACTCCCCTCGTTCACCGGTTGGCACATCACGCCCGGCATCGTCGAATGCACGCACGTCCATCCCCAGGGCCGGCCCTTGGATCTCGCCCCGCCGAACGGGTTCGGTTGGCACACCAAGGACGAAGCATCCGCAGATATCCGTACCACCGGAAATCGAGGCCAGGTGAACGTCGGAAGCGACGTGCTCGTAGACGTAGTCGAATAATTCGGGCGCCAGCGGTGACCCGGTACTTGCGATGGTGCGCAAGGTGGCCACCTGAGACCGTGTGGCGCTGACGGATTTCTCGCGAAGGGACTCGATGTATTTGGCGGAAACGCCCAGGAAGGTCAACCCCTCCGACCCCGCTAGATCCAATAGCCGCGTCGTGGTCGGATACATGGGCTGGCCGTCGTAGAGAACGATCGCGGCGCCGGTGCCCAGCGCCATCACCAACCAGTTCCACATCATCCAGCCGGTGGTCGTGTAGTAGCAGACGCGATCGTCCTCGCGGATATCCAGATGCACGCGTTGTTCGACGAGATCCTTCAACATGACTCCAGCAGCACTATGCACGATGCACTTCGGTGCGCCCGTCGTTCCGCTGGAGAACAAGATGAAGCCCGGATGGTCGAAGGGCAACGCAACTGGGTTGAAAATTCCGGGGGTCGACGACCATTCCTCCCATGATGCGTATGCCTCGTCCTGCGAACCACCGATGACCACCACGTGCTCGACACTGGGCAGCCCGGCCAGGACTTCAGGGATCGCCGAGCGCATGTCGAAATCGCGACCGCCGTAGGTGTACGTGGAACCGACGAGGAGTAACCGGGGTTCGACCTGACCGAAGCGGTCTAGGACGCCAGGCGGGGCGAAGTCTGGGGACGCAGTACTGACCACCGCGCCAAGCGAGAGAGCGGCAAGTGCCCAGATGACAACCTCCGGGGCGTTGGGCGCCCAGGCGGCTACGCGATCAGCGGGCTCGATGCCCACGGCGCGCATCCTCGCTGCCACACCGGCTACGTCCTGACGAAGTTGCGCGCGGGTCCAGGAGCGGCGAGCGCCTGTCTCGTCGATTGCCACCAGCACCTGCGCGTCATCCGGCCCGTCGAGCAGAGTCTCGACCACGTTCAACCGCGCTTCGGGGAAGAAACGTGCGGACAGGACTTCGGTTCCCGGTTCGAAAGCTCGATCACCTGGATCCCCGACTATCCCGCACTCAGCCCACGCCCACGTCCAAAAGGAATCCAGATCCGCGACGCTCGCTGCATGGGCAGCGCCGTAGGTCTGCGCATCGCAGCGTTCCATCCAGCGACGCATCGCTGCGCCGCGATTATCGCTCGGAGACCACAACGGTGATGGCACGCGCACAGCATGCCAGGCCACGCGTGAGACGAAACACCACCGAAACCGATGTGGCGTCAGACGTTAGGGCGAAAGTTCTATCTCGACCCCGACGACTGACGCCGCAACCGGAAAAGGCTTAGTTGTCGGTGTAGTACGCGCGTACCTGCGGCATGACGTTACGCATCATGAACATTGGGCGACGCAAGCCTTCAGCATTGGGACCCGGACGCGTCTTGGCCATCCACTCCCGATAGACCTCGCGGGACTTGGCGGTGTCGACGACGACGTCCCCGTACTTGTCCTCCTCGTGAGCCCGCTCGATCCTGACCCGCTGGTGCCAGCAGTGCATGCCCGACCACGTGTCCGGGTGCACTGCGAAGGCCAGGTTCTGGTGCACGCCCGGGTCCTCCCAGGTGATGCGCGCGGAATCGGCATCGTCACTGACGAACGGCCGGATGCCTTCGTTATACCGAAGGCGCCAGCGACCATCCTCGAGCTTGCCGACATTCACCTTGCCGGTCACCCAGCGGCTACCGGCATCGTCGGTGGTGCGCCAGCGACCCATGTGGTGGGACAGGGCCGAAACTCCCGGGCGGATGCCCTCGGTTGCCCAGATGCGGGCCACGAAGTAACCGATCTCGGTGGTAACGCGCACCATATCTCCGGTGTCGATGCCCATACGTCGAGCATCGATCGGGTTAACCCACAGCGGGTGCTTATTGCTGATCTCGTTGAGGTACTTCGCGTTGCCCGATCGAGTGTGAATGAGGGTCGGCAGCCGGAAGGTTGGCACCAACACCATCTCGCCGTTCTCTTCATCCAACTCGCGATGTGAGACATGCGAGGTGATGTAGCAAGGAGTGGCGTATTCACGCCAACCGAAGTCCGCCATCGATGGCGAGAACAGTTCGAGCTTGCGCGAAGGAGTAAGCCATCCGGCCACCTTCGACCCGTCTTCGAGTTGCACACCAACGGAGCCTGGCTCACCAACCAGCGGCTTTTGCGTCTCGGGAGTAATCGGCTTGCGCAGCACGCCCTCGTCATCAGGCACGGCACCGTCGAGTTCCGCTTCGGTCAGCGGGCGCTCGTCTTGGCGGTACAGCCCGTTGGCGATTTCCACGGCACCGTACTTGCGCATGTATTCCAGCGGCGTGAGTCCGAGCTTCTCGGCCTTCTCCGGCAGACCGGGAACCTGGTTGTCGAAGATCCAGCCGTAGTAGTCATCGACGGTGACCTTCTCTCCCGGTCGGCCCGGTGCTTCGAAGTACTTGCGGATACCCAGCGAACCGGTCGGGTCGATACGCCAGGACAGTTCGATCCAGAACTCGGTCTCTTCCCAGACCTCGCCGGGGTTGGCATCGCGGGTGTCGCCGATCTTCTCACCCATCTTCTACAGCGCTACTCGGCGTACTGGCTGACGGAATCCCAGCCACTTGCCGGAGTACTGCTCGTAGGACTGGGTGTCGTGACGTTCGGTGCTGTGGCCGAAGGGCAGGACGTAGTCGGCCCAGACCGCGGTCTCGTTCCACGTAGGAGTCATCGCCACGTGGCAGCCGACCATATCTTCGTTGGACAGCGCCTCGATCCAGCTAAAGCCATCGGGGTTGGTCCACACCGGGTTGTACACGCGGGTGAAGTACACGTCGAGCTTGCCGCGGCCCTCGAGCAGGAAGTGCGGCAGCAGGATCGACAGTTCGTTGGTGGACATGGGGAACTCCTTGGGCCATAGGAGTTCGTTCCATGAATCGTG
>Ga0180434_10008477_pt1 | contig 11336 bp, 6 predicted proteins | sample SS_ome_7_FD_132453 | JGI IMG/M metagenome (GOLD analysis project Ga0180434, IMG submission 132453) | Hypersaline lake sediment archaeal communities from the Salton Sea, California, USA - SS_1_D_2 metaG | ecosystem: Environmental > Aquatic > Non-marine Saline and Alkaline > Hypersaline > Sediment... | reverse complement strand
TTTCCAAGGGCACATACATTGGCCAAAATTTTGGGCGCGTCAAACGAATCCTGAAGGACAAGGTCGTCGTGGAAGAGGAAGTCGAGGATTTTCTTTCAGGTGAAATGAAGCTTCAGGCCACGGAGTTAAAACTTCAGAAGAAAGTTGGAGATGGTTAAGATGATTGCCAACTATAAAGACCTTTGGAAAGTACGATGCTCGCTGTTTACGGTTGCCCTTCTGTTTGTCATGGTGGGTTGTGCCTCTAAGCCTCCTGCGAAACCGGCAGAGGCTCCGCCGCCTGAGTCCGCTGCTCAGACAAAGACGGTGCACCGTATTGCCGTTTCTGAAGACGAAGTGACAGCCCTGTTGACGCTATACGCTAATCAGCCGCTCACTTACACGGCAGTGAAGCATCAGTTCCCGCTTGGTGTCGTCCTCTATTTGCCAGATACGGGTTTAGAGGGGATTCAAGAGAGCTACACGCCAGAGAGCTCGGTGATTAAGTCTATTCAGACCTCTGTACTTAAGAGGGAAAGGCCTTCTTCAAGGATTGAGGTCCGATTGAACGAAGATGTCCCGTATGAAGTGACCCGGGCTGACAATCGAATCCTAGTGAGTTTCAAGAGGCCCGTGGCCATGTCCGAGGAAGGGACCGCAGTTGAAGAGCCGGCAGTTGAAGAGCCGATCGAAGTCGCCAGGCAGGCTGAACCTGAAGTTAAACCTAAGGCTGAACCTGAAGTACAGGTAGCGGAAAGGCCTAAGCCAGAGGCTGAACCACAGAAAGTGGCTGAGGAGGACAAGGGGCTGGCGTGGGTTAACCGTATCGAGTTCGAAATGCTTGAAAGGGGTCAGTCTCGCCTTATCGTAGGAACCACCAAAAAGGTGCGCTACGAAACACAGAGGTCTTCAGACAACAGGCTCCTGTTCAAGGTTTTTGACGCGAGGCTTCCTGAATTTCAAAAGCGTCCTCTCATCACCACCCGATTCAAGAGCGCCATTAACCGGGTTCTTCCCATACAAACTCCCAACATGGGCGATACTGCCATCATTGCCATAGAATTCCGAGAGGCGGTCCCTTATAAGGTCCAGCAAGACGGGGGGCTTTGTTTTATCGACTTCGATGCCTCTTCTGAGCCTTGGCGGCCCATGCCTGAGGTGGAACGCCCCCCATGGGTACAGGCCATGAAAGAAACAGAGGCCGCGGTTGTTAGAGAAGTGGCTCAGCCACCTGAAAAGCCCACCGTGACCGAAACAGGCCAAGCATTTACTGGGGAAAGAATATCCCTGGATTTCCAAGATGCGGACATTCACAACATCTTTCGAATTCTCCATGAGGTGAGCGGCAAGAATTTCGTCATAGGCGACGATGTGAAAGGCAAGGTCACCCTAAAGCTTGTCAACGTCCCCTGGGATCAGGTGTTGGATCTTGTTCTGAAGATGAACAAACTCGGGACCGTCGTTGAGGGAAATATCGTTCGCATTGCCAGGCTTTCGACTTTAGAAGCAGAAAACAAAGCCCTGGCAGCCAAGATGCAGGCCGAACAGACGGCTGAAGAGCAAGAGCCCTTAATGACGGAATATATCCCCATTAATTATGCCGAGGCGGCAACCATTCAGAAGCACCTGGTGGAGATCAAGTCTCCCCGTGGCAAGATCAGCGTTGATGAACGGACCAATATGATCATCATGAATGACGTACGAGCTGCTGTAGGCAATGCTCGAGACGTCGTCAAAAGGCTGGACGTGGTGACCCCCCAGGTGGTCATAGAGGCCCGCATTGTAGAGGCCAACACCGATTTTTCCCGGGAGATCGGCATCATGTGGGGGGCGCAATACGAGGACGGGGATGGATTTGGCGTGGGTGGCGCCACCACGCAGAGATGGGACGGTGGCCTGCTTGGCGATTATAATGTCATACTGCCGCCCGCAGCCGCCACAAGCGGGATCGGGTTTACCTTCCAAAGACTCGGATCTGCTGAGTTCACGCTTAACGCGAATCTTCTCGCCATGCAGGAAGAAGGAAAGGGAAGGATCATATCGACGCCCAAGATACTCACCTTGGACAATAAAGAGGCTTATATAGAACAAGGCCTTGAGATCCCTTACCAGGTCCTGGAAGAGGGAAGTTACAGCCTCAAGTGGGCAAAAGCGGTTCTCAGATTGGAAGTGACCCCCCATATTACCATGGACCGCCGCATTGCCATGAAAATCATTGCCAAGAAAGACGCGCCGGACCGATCGATTGTGGTCCAAGGCGCACCGGCCATTGATAAAAAGGAGGCTGGCACCGAATTGATGGTCAACAATGGAGACACCATTGTCATCGGCGGGATCATCACGAGGGAGGAGACGCTCTCGAACAAGGGCGTGCCCGGCCTTTCCAAGCTTCCCTTATTGGGATGGCTTTTTAAGTCCGAAGCCAAAGACACCACAGACAAAGAGTTGTTGATTTTTGTCACACCAACCATTGTTGAGCTGCAAGAGGCACGGTAGGTGGATCAATCGATGACACGAAGAACGCTTGTCAACATATTGGGTTTGCTTTGCATGACCATGGCAGCGGGCTTGCTGAACCCTGCAAGCGCCTATCCCCAGGACTCTGCTGAGGAGGTCCTCCGGCCTGAGTCAGGGCTTTACTACACCGTTGAAAAGGGGGACACCCTCTGGGATATCTCCCAGCATTTCTATGATTCTCCCTGGGTATGGCCGGATCTGTGGCAAAAAAACGACTATATTGCCAACCCTCACTGGATCTATCCGGGAAGCCGTATTCGTATTTTTAGCCGTGAGGGCACGGAAACAGTTTCCAAGGCAAGACTCACACCCGAAGCCCCGCCCAAAGTCGAATCCCAAGCCCCCCCCCATTACCTGTATGCCGACATTGACAGCATTGGGTTCGTGAGAAAGGATGCCGTGACGCCGTTGGGCACCATCTTCAAGGTCAAGGAAGGCAAGGTCTTGATCAGTGAAGGGGATGTGGTCTATGTTCGTCCTGCCGAGGGGGTGACCTTTGTGCCAGGGGATCGTTTCACTGTGTATCGGACATTCGAGCCGGTGAGGGACCCGAAAACCAAAGCCGCTGTGGGGGTTCAGCATTTCATCGTGGGTGTGGTTAAAATCACAGATGTGGAGCCCACGTTTTCCATGGGCAAGGTCGTGCGATCTTTCCGGCATATAGAGATCAATGATTTGCTCATGCCCTATGAGGCGCGATCACCAAAAATCACGCTCACCGATAGCGAGATGGGGCTCAAAGGCAAGATCATTGTTGCCGAAGAACGTGAAGAGGTGATCGGCGATCTAGACGTCGTCTTTATCGACAAGGGACGAAAAGACAGAGTTAAGGTGGGCCAAGCATACAGCGTTTACTACCAAGACAAGGAATCTTTCGACTGGAGGAGCAAGGACTCTATTGTTCTGGCGCCTGTCGATTTTGGAAAAATCCTGATCTTACATACCGAAGAGACCACGGCCACCGCCCTGGTCACCGCAGCCCATAATAAGGCCATCTACCCTGGGGCAAGCATCAGAACACCATCCCCCCGCTAGTCATTTCTCACTGGCCATTCGTCATTCCCTCCACCTCTTGACCCAGAGACGCCAACGCCGCAGATGGACCTTCTGCGAAGCTGTTATTCTTGACGGAGTCGTAAAAAGTGTTTTGCGAACGACATTGAGCATTTTGGGATAAAGGCACATGAGATATTCAGCGTTAAAAAATGCTAACTGTTTGAGGGTGTTATCCCGAGTTTTAGCATTTTAGCTGAATATCTTAAGGGCCCCCAAAATGTTCACGGAGTGAGTAAAATCGACTTTTTACGAAACCATCATTCTTGGAGTCTCTTGGCTTCGGCTAAGGCCCTATCTGCCAGTGGGGAGTCGGGGGCCAGCTCCACCACCTTTTTGAAGGCAGACATGGCCATCTGAAAGTCGTATTGCCCCACGTAGGCGCGACCTAGATCATAATAGGCACGGGCAAAGCGGGGAGCATATCGAACCGCCTTTTCCAAAGAAGTTACTGCAGCCTCATAGTTGCCCTTCTCCATGTAGACAAGCCCCAGGCCGCGATATGCGTTGGGAAAGACCGGGCTTTTCTGAAGGGCTTTGTCGTAAGCATCGATGGCCTGTTCATAGTCCTTTTTCTCCCGGTAGGCCTCACCCAGGTTGCTCAATGCCAAATGGGGCGTGGCGTAAAGCAAATTGTCAAGGGCTTCGTTGAAACAGGCGATGGCTTTGTCCCACTGCTTGAGCCTTAGATAAACCCTCCCTTTGGCGTTAAGGGCGTCTGAATAGACGCCGTCCGATTTGAGGGCCACGGCCTTATTGAAATGGCCAATGGCCAAGTCAAACTCCTCTTTCACAAAATATACCAAGCCCAAGTCGTAGTGGAGGAACGGGTCCTTGGCGTAGATCTCTTGGGCCTTCAAGAGCTCTGCCAGGGCTGCCGTGGGGTTGTTTTCTCTTAAGTGTCCTTCACCAAGGTGCCTGTAGACATCCGCTCTTTGCTTGCGTATGGCTGCCGACTCTGTGGCGCAGGAAACAGCGAACAAAGAGGTAAACAAGCAAACCAAAAACAACGCAGAGATCTTCACCATCATTAACCCCTCATTTAACGACCCGTTTAATCTGCAAAGGCTGGATCTGCTTTTCCCTCAAGAAGTGACATAGTCTGGGGTGGAGTGGCATTTGTGGCAACAAGGCCCTCTCTTCGTCAACCTGTGAGATCAAGATGCCTGGAATGGTCAGAGAAGCCGCCCTGGAGCGGTCTCGGTTGGCTGCCAGCAAAACCGGGCTTTCCGTACAGGCTGTTCCTGTAAGAGTCAAAATCTGCTTGGCGATGGTGATAAGATTCTCATCAGGCGTTATGGATAAGACCTTGAGTCCACCTGCTTCAATGGCGGATTTTGCTTCACCATAAAAGGTTCCAAAATCGGCCACCAGATCAACCGTCTTTCCCCCATAGATGAGGTTTGCGGTTGTTTGGACCTGAAATCCTGCATAGTCAAAAGACAGAGGAACACGGGGATCGTAGGCATATCCGATGGCCTTGACAAATCCGGACACAAAGGCCTCCTGACTTGATCCGTCTATACTCAACAAGGGGCAGTCTTTCAATACCTTTTTCTGGGAGAGCGGGGTCGCCTTTTCCTTGCCTGCCGGTGACATAATGTCCAGAACCTGAATATCGGCCTCAGCCAAATACTGAACCACCGAACCAGAGGTAGACTCGTCCGGGGTTTCAATCAACGTAACGCATTGATAGCCGCCTTTATTTCCCTGCCTGGCCTCTAGAGGCAGAATCCAGTCCCCACGCAGGGTGACCTGAATGCCGTCATCAAATGCAGGAAGGTTGATGACCTTTTGCACCTTGTCGCCGAACATGGCCCGAAAGACCTTATCAAGAACCACGTCGTAGGGGTCTTCCGGATCCGCCCGAAGGATCATCAGGTCCTTCCAAGCAGCTCGGGCCGCCTCCTCTATCTCCTTTGGAAGCCCCTCGCCCGTCTCCAAGAGAAGATGTCGACCGCCCTGAAGCTCTATGACTGGAAAGGCTGAAAGATCTAGCGTTACATCGCCTTGGTCCTTTTTGGGAAAGTAACATTGGCCTGACGCCAACAACTTGCTGCCCAGCTGGTTCATGGCCTTGGCGAGCCCTTCCTGCCAGGACGGAATCCCCTTTTCAGGGGTCGGCGTCTCGCCCTTTGAGGGGGCTGAACGCCTCGGTGGTGTGATTTTGGCTGGCACTTTCTCTGGGGTCCGTCTTTGGGCCAGTTGCTGGTTTTCCTTGGATGGCATAGGGCTGGAGACTTGGGCAGATGGCGGTTCGTCCGCTGCGACCAGGCGGTCCTCCTTGGAAGCTACAGGGAGAAACTTGACGGCGGCCGGTTCTTGAGCAGGCAGCTCAGGGATGCGTAGGACCTGGTCCGGATAAATCAGATCCATATTCTTGATCTGTGGGTTGAGCCGCTTGAAGGTTCGAAAGTAGCCCTTGGGGATTTCATCCCACCCTACTCCAAGGTGAGCGGTGACAATCCTGGACACACACTCACCTGAATGGACCCTATGCGTTTCATAAAGTATATCTGGTATCATGGGAATCGTAATGTAGCGGGGGCTAGAAGCCACGGGCCTTTCCTTGGCTTCAACCTGTTTTAGAGGCACCAGGATCTTTTGGCTGGGATAGATCTTGTTCACGTCCTTGATGCCCGGGTTCAGGTCTTTCAGGATGGTCACGAATCGGGGAAAATCCTCTTCTGCGATGGACCCCTTGCGACGGAGGATATCCCAGATGTGGTCGTCCTTTTGAACCGTGTAGGCATCGCACACAATGTCCCAGGCGCCGTATCGGTTGATCACATAAATCTTGTACGGCTTGGCCGCCCACCCCGGTGCCATGGACACGAACAGGATGACACTGATCAGGAGGAGCTGGTGTATGGAAGACTTCATAGGCCTCAGGCAACGCTTGCTACTTCTTGGGAAGGTGGCGATGGCACCAAAAACCTTATGGGTGGGATTCTCTTAACACAAGAGGCGGTGCGAGGGAAGCAAAAAGCAGCCCCTCATCTGTGAGATAGAGGAGGGGCTGGGTGCATCCTAGTTGCCTGGCTGGATCCAATGCAAGGGGCGGCTCTTGTAGGCCTCAGGCAGATTGTCTTGGTCTATTTCAACAATCTCTCCCGTACTGGTCTGAATAACGACCTTGGCACCTTTGGTCTTACCCACGTGGAGTTTTGGAGAAGCTGCCACCCCAGGGCCCAGAGCTTCGAATCGCTTTATCTCTTTTTTGTCTTCACCGCTAACGGTGAGGGTTGCATCGCCAAATCCGATGACATCTTTGTAATAAGCAGTGCCAGTCTTATAGTAGAGGGGATACAGGTAGCTGTTCCCCTCAGCGCTGCATATGTCAAGAATAGGTTGATAGGTTGAGAATGTGACCAGCCCGCCAAACACCGTCGGCTTGGTGACGCACCGCTCTCCACCCTGCAGGCCCAGAACCCAGCCGTCATAGTCCCGAGGCGCCGTTTCCGCAGCGTACTGTTTGATATCGTCAACCACCGCGTTAAAGGTCGTTTCGGAACCATTACCAAGGTTCCAGTCCGTGTCAATGTACCCCCCTTCAAAGACTCTGTAAAGGGTCACGTTCAAGGACTCCGTGGCTTCGGCGTAAGTCAACTCCTGCGTGTCGCTGTCTCCGTCAGCATCATCCAAGTCGATGGGTTCCTTAACCCCCACGAGTGCCTGGGCATCGGTACTAATTTTGTCAGCAGCAGTGAAAAACCGTCCCGTGCCAAAGTAGACCCAGAAACGGCCGTCATTATCCATGGAGACCGCAGGCGATGCGGTGATGGGTGTGGTCGTGCTCGTGTTAACGAGCACGGAAGCCGCACCTGCAGTCGCAGAGGTGGTGCCCGTAATGCGGTATAGTTTTCCTTCGGAGTTTCCAATGTAGGCAATATCGGATGAGTAGTTGCAAACCGCGCCGTTGCACTGGGTCTCACGGATATTCGTATCCACGGAAATGGGATCTCCCATGAATGAAGCATTGTTCGTCGTGTCCCCCGTGGTCAGGGGTGACCCCGTTAATGGTTCACCTGTGCTGAGATTAACCACAAAGGTCCTGGCGTACTGCGTGCTGGTGCCGTCATAGTCTGTCGGTCCCGAGCCGAAGGCAATGGCCCAAGTCGAGCCATCCACGTAGATGACAGCAGGATACGATGTGGTGAATCCCAGATTGGCATCCGTAAACTCCCACAGGAGGTCCGGGTTCAGGGGGTCGGTGATATCCAGGGCAAAATAGGCCGACCGGAAGGTTCTCGTCTCAGGGGTTCCAGATCCAAAATCATCGGTGACACTGATCGCTCCTCCGCCAAAGCGCATGCCGCAGATGAGCACGGTCCCCCAGCCGTCGGGGTGCGTGGCATCAGGGGAAAAGATCTTGGCGTCAGTCACCTTGGGTTTCAGATCGACGTAACAGACGTGTGGGTAGTCTGTCGAGGCTAGTGCTTGCAGATGAGGAAGAAGGTTGTAGGGAATGTAGGCCCAGAGTTCCTCTCCCAGGCTGTGTCCGGTTGTATCAGAGTAAGAATGGCTCGATACATCATAGAATCCGCCGTTGAAAGCATGGATCATGCCGTCATTAGCACCCACATAAATGACTTCTCTCCTATCTGCATAGTCACTCTCGAAGGCAGCGTAACTTTGATCGCTGTAAATGAAGTCGTAATTCTCCTTTGGTCTTGCCACCACGGTCGGGGTTGAATAGACAATATCACCCAACCTCCAGACCCTCGGTGTCCCATCCACATCGATGGTTCGGGTCCGAAATCCTGTTTGCTCCTCTCCCAGGATGTAGTCGATTAATGTCTCGGCATCCGTATCCGTGCTCTGGTCCAAATAGGGTCGCAGGTCGCTGGCGTTGGCGGAAGCGAAGTTGATGAACTCACCACCGTCGACCACACCATCATTATTGTCGTCTATCCAGGTCTTGATGTTGCGGGGATTCGAACTGATGTCTCTCTGCGCTAACAGCTTTCCTCCGGACCATACGGTCTGGATGTCGTCCACCTCGATGATGTGCTCTGACCCTGCATCGCGCGTGCCGTCTTCATCCGTATCCGTATAGATCTTTACGCGCACGCGAGAGTGCGTCTGATCAAAGTAAAAGTCCATGATCTTGTCAGAGGCCATGTCCATCACATCATTGGTATTGGTATCTTCACGCATGTTGCCGTAGTCATCCAACCACAAAGCCTTCAATTCACCGGTCCAGGAAACGAGATTGTCACTGTCATCGGTGTCTGTGGTATAGAATATGGCTTGATATAGAGACCCCATGCCAGCCTCTGAATTGGCCACCACCGCAGCCGCCGTGCCAGAGGCAGCCCTTTCCATGATGTCTCGGATGGCTGCCAGGAGGCTGGTTTCGATCCCTTCGCCCGTGCTCGCCTCAAAATAGTTGTCCGCTACGCCGTCATCGTCAAAATCCCATTCCCTCATTTGAATCGATACCAAGGCCTCTACCGCCGCGGTGTTGGGCTTGTTGTCCCCGTTTCTATCCACAAACCCGCCGTTTCTCGCAGTACTTTGAAGAAGGTCTCCCCCGGCGCCGTAGGTAAAGATGGGGTAGATGTCCAAGGTGTTTTCCACCGTGCTAAACTCATAGGTGACACTGTCGTGGGTGGCATCGCTGGGCCTCAAGTCGGTGATATGGGCGTACCGGGCCACATCGTCCAGTAGCTTGCTGCCATCGTTTCCCCCATCTGTATAGTTTGGCACCCAAGCCGGTATGCTCGTGTCACCTTGCGGGTAACCGTCTGTCAGGATGATGACCGCAGTGTTGGTGCACGTCACATACGTCCCTTCATCAGAACCCACGGTACAAGAGTCGTCAAGGTCCATGTTGAAAAAGTACGGATCAGACAATTTACTCACGTCATAATCACCCGCATGATAGGGTTTCGTCGTGTTTTGCTGGAAATAGGCAATCGCCGTCGCCAGGCTTTCCCCTAAGGGCGTGTTTCCATCAGAAGTGAGGTTGTTGATGGCCTCGATCATGCCATCCATCTGGTAACCGTCTCCTAGGTCGTCGCTTCCCAGGCCATAGCCGGCGCAAACAGAACCGCACGTATCTGAGATAGGAGAACAAAAATGGTCGGTGTTTCCAATGGGGACCAGGACGATACCCCCCTGTGCATCGGTGTTGAACTGCATGACGCCAAACCGAAGACTGGTGCCGATTTGCTGGATGATGCCTTGTGGCTGGCTTTCACCAGCGGGGAGCTTCAGCGCCATCATCTTATGACGATTGTTCGTGTCGCTGTAATTTTGAAATTCCAGGACAAAGATTCGATGTTGGTCAGGAAAATGGGTGTTTTCTTCTGTGTCAACGACTAAAGAGACCGGCGTCGAACCAGGACCGCCGTAAGGCGTGTGGAACCGCGATTGGGCCGGTTTATTGGGTTCGTTGATGGTAGGACCCCCCGGCAGAGGGGCCTGGGTGTCTGTGCATTGAACGGTACCCAGTGCATTCCAATATTCATGGTCACCCACCACCAGATAATCAAGAGGGTTCATACTCGCGCCCGAATCATAACCGGTGGGCACATCATCAAACACATCGCCAAAGTTATCCGGCGCCCGGCGTCCGCCTATGAGGACCCGTTTTAGGATGTCCATGCGCCGCATGCTCACATAGTTCAAGAAATTGCCACACCACTCGTAATTGCTGACCCCGGTGTTGGGAACGGACACCACCAATTCATCGTCTCCGTCCTCATCGCCATCAAAATACCCGTGGGTTGCCCCCTCGCTGTCCGTCCAGCCATTGGGATTTTCTTCAAAAAAGCCACTGATCGTGCCACCCGTGTCATGGCACTTGACATAGCGATAATACGCATACGGATCGAAGTACCCGTAGTACACGCGATTCGGATCATATTCAGCCCCTGGGGGATAGCCGCCATAACCACCCACCATATTGGCATAGGCATATTGGTCCATGGAGCCCGAGGTGTCACAAAGCAGCAGAACCGACGGGGCCTCATCCAATGGGATGAATGGCGGGATGTACTTGAACTGGCTAGCGTCATAGGCTCGCGCACGCGGGTTCGCGGAAAAAAGGACAATCAGACATATGAGTACACACGGTAAATATGATGGCTTCATTGAATTACGTTTCATGGTCACCTCCAGCGCAGTTCACCCTTGCAACCAGCTTCCCCGTTGCTCATTGGTACCTCGGCTGGATGTCAATGGCGTGGTCCTGTCCGCTTTCATCAGCTTCTATGACGATTCGTGCCTCAAAAGGAACGGCGAGCTCCATAACGCTGTCAAAGGCAGGCGCATCGGGTGACAGCTCAAAACCTTGGTCTTGGAGATGGATGTACCTTTTCTGCCCGTGTTCAGACACGGCAACGATGTCGCCGAGAATGACTCTGGTGGCTCCGGTTTCCTGCACAACGCCAACAAGAACCAGGCAGCAAACCACCAAACAAATTGGAAGCAACTTTTTCATGGCGTCCTCTTTTACGTGTTCATCGGGTGTTCGTCCTCAGCCCCGTCCTCCGATGCATCGCCCTTTAAATGCCCGTCTCTCGCATAGACAAGTGGGCGCCTATAGAGGCAACATCCTGTATTGCACCTGCACCAGGGCCCTGGCGTTTGGCTCTGCCGTGCCTTCACTGTCGATGTGATAGATGACTTGCACAGAAGCGGCTGTGCCGGTCCCTTCGTATCCTGCGGCGAACTCGGCTGAAGAACCTGGCAGGGGTCCCACATCGATCTTATCCACGTCCACAAGGGCTGACAAGGCACCCGTCAGCTCCATGTCGCCGGTTGCCCCATAGGCATCG
>Ga0180434_10008476_pt1 | contig 11336 bp, 4 predicted proteins | sample SS_ome_7_FD_132453 | JGI IMG/M metagenome (GOLD analysis project Ga0180434, IMG submission 132453) | Hypersaline lake sediment archaeal communities from the Salton Sea, California, USA - SS_1_D_2 metaG | ecosystem: Environmental > Aquatic > Non-marine Saline and Alkaline > Hypersaline > Sediment... | reverse complement strand
TCGCCAGCCCGAGCGCAAGACCATCTTCAGCGTGGCGATGGATCGCGGCGCGGTGTATGACCTTGTCGCTGATCCGGGTGAACTGGCGGCGCTGACCGACCCCGAGTCGCCGACGGTCAAGGCGGCCCGGGCGGATACCACTTGGTCGCAAGGTTTTCTGGAGGCGTATCGTGAACGCTACCCCCGCCCGCGGGAGATCCCCGAGTTGCCCGCGCGCGTGCTGGAGAAGCTAAGCGCATTGGGCTATGTCGACGGCGAACTGCCGGAGAGCCCGCCAACACCATAGCAATCCACCGCATCAAACTGGTGACCCTCGGAGCCTACTCGCGCCAGGCCGAGTCGCCCGACTTCACGCTCCAATCGTTGCCGAAGAAGCCGGCGGCGCGAATTCCCTGGGTGCCATCGCTGGGCACGTCGGGGCCCAGCACGATCCAGTCCGGGTACGCGACCCCCGAGAGAAAGTAGGGCAACCGCTCGGTCAGCCGCGTGCCCGCCAATCCGCTGCCGGCCACCACGCCGACCAGTGCCCGGTCGCTGCCCGGTCGCGGACGAATGAACAGGCACGCCAGATCCTCCCCGACCATCTCCCGCTCTCCGACCGTGACCGCCCCCCGCCGTACCTGCACCGGACTATCGCCCAGCAGCGCTGCCCAGGCCGCATTCGTGTCCGCGTTGCCGTACAGAATCACGTTGCGGTCACGCTCTGCTGAAGGATCGAAGTCAACGTCGCGAACGACATCCACCGCTCCGTTCCCGCGGTACCAGAACGTCTCCGCGTCATAGCGGGCCTTGCCGTAAATGGCGGCGTTGTGCGCTTCGGTCCCCTGGGTCCCGTAGACAAACATGAAGCGGTGGCGAAAAGCCTGCTTGAACGGTCCGTAGCGATGGGGGCCCTTCCCGGCCGGGTCGGGCCGCGAGATCGCGGTCCACTGCTCGTTTCCGCGTCGCAGCCAGATCCTCGGCTCAGCCTCAGGCCAGGGGATATTCTCCAGCGTCTGCTCGTCCAGCTCGACCGTCAGCGTGCCGCCTGCTGTCAGAACGGTTGCGTCCACCTTCCCCTCTTTGGTTTCCCGCTCCCGTGGCTTGCTCAACTCGGTCAGATCGAGCACCAGGCGCGCCACGTTCTCCGTCTTGCCCGCGAACTTCCGCGCTTTCGCATCGAGGCTGATCTCTACCGAGCTCGGCTCCAACGCGTGAACCTGGGCCTCGGTCGTCACCCAGTGCGACGAAGCGGAAACCCCCGGATTGGCGGTGTGGAACTCGATCTCGCGCACCGATTCCGACGCCGGCCGCGTGTGGTACTGGAAGAAGTCGATCATCGGCGGCCAGTCGACGCAGGCATTGCCCCACCAGTGCCCGGCCCCGGGCCGCTCGTAGTACGCGAAGTCGGCGTGAAACTCAGCCAGGTGCTCGCGCATCTGGCGGGCCAGACGCACCGGGACGTTGTCGTCGCGTTCGCCGTGCAGGATGTAAACGCCGTAGTGCTGGTAGTTGCGCGACAGTGTCAACGTGCGGCTCGGCGAAACCGCCCGCATCAGGATCTGCTCGATCGGCGTGGGATCTTCGTATTCCGCCGCTCCGCCGTAAGACCAGAAGTCTGGCCAGGCGGCGCTGGGCCCGATCGCGGCGAACTGATCGGGAAACGTCACGCCCACCTGCCACACGCCGTGCCCGCCCATCGAGTGCCCGGTCAGGTAGATCCGGTTGGGATCGGGCTGCCAGATCTGCTTGGCAAGTGCGAGTACTTCCATTGCATCGAGCCGACCCCAGTCTTCCCAGTCAAACCCGTACGGCCGGCGATTCGTCGGCGCCACCACGTGTCCCCAGGTCTGATGCGAGTACGCGTTCGCCTGACCGGTCGCCTCCACCCCCGCTCCGTGCAACGTCAGGAACAACGCCGGCGACGAGTCGTCCCCCGACTCAGGCCGCGCCGGCGTCACCGCGAAATACTGCACGCTCCCGTCAATCTCGCTCACAAACGTGCGCTTGTGCTTATCCTGCGGATCCCGGACGTTCAGCTTCAGCTCCGCCGTGTCCAGCACGTGCTCTTCGTCATTGTCGTTGACGCACAGAAGCTCCAGGGCAGCCGTGACCTGACCGGTGTCCTCCCGCGGCGGCCCTTCGACGCGAAAACCGACTTTCCGCATGCTCATCGCCGGAATCGCCGGTAGGGCCGTTCGTGTCGGCACGCCACCGTCATACGTCGCTGTGATGACCAGGTTCTCCAACGGCTCAGCGGTGGCGTTGATCACTGGCAAAGCACCCCACACGCGCACCTCCTGGTCTGTGATCAGATCCGGCAGCGTCGTGTCGCGCGGGTTGAACTGTGCATCCGCCGTCGGCCCTACCAGTTCCGCTCGCACCCGTCCGCGTCCCACGCGAAACAGAAATGTGTTGGTCCCGCCGTTCAAACGCACCGGCAGCAGAACCCACCCCGTGCTGTAGGGATCGCCGGCCCGCGGCTCGCCGTTGGCATAGACCATGCCGTGCCCGGCGGCGTCGAGCAGCATGACGCGCTCGACGTCCGCCTCCACCGTCAGGTACGCGTATCCGCCCCGCAGCGCCTTGTGCTTTACCCAACCCTTCTCGTTGGCCGTTGCCTCCTGCCACGTGCGCTCGACCTCCTTCGACACGCGAACCGTGTCACCTGCCTTTGGCGGCGACCAGCGCCCCGCCACAATCTCGGCCTCGATCGCGTCGGTATGGATCGGCACCCGCCCGCCACGACCCACCGGCTCGATCACCAACCAGTCTCCCGCGGGGGCTTCACCTTCCGGCGGCGGCGAGACGTCCTGGTTCACAACGGTGCCGTGAGCAGCCCCGCTGCCGGCGACCTGCCCCACACTCGCAATCAGCAACAAACCGGTGGCCAATGCCGCGTGCATGCGTCCCGCTGTCATCCCACACCTTCCAGTCCATAGATACCGGCCAGCGACGAATCCCACGCTCGCACGTATCCTACGCGTTGGCACCGCGGCGCCCACCCGGCCGCTGTGAAAGCTCTCCGTCGCTTCAACGCTGATCCACGGCTGACACAGCCGTGCCACACCCGAGAGGCATTGTAGGGTGGCACAGCCGTCTCGGCTGTGAACGCCGGTCGGGTGGCACAGCCGTGTCGGCTGTGAGCGCCGGTCGGGTGGCACGGCCGTCTCGGCCGTGAGCGCGCGAACACGGGACGGGTCTGGTATAATTGGCTTGGGCCTCGTTCCGCCGAGCGAGCCAAACGGGTGGAGACACATCGTGCAGTCGGCTGGAATCGGAATCGGGTGGCTTTGGATACCGGGCCTGTCACTGCTGGCCCTGCTGGGGCTGTTCCTGCTCTGGCGTGGCCTGCGCCCGCGCCGGGAGGGCACGACCCCGTATTGCCGCAAGTGTGGCTACAACCTGACCGGCACCGATCGCGATGCGGAGGGCGCCCGCTGTCCGGAATGTGGCACCTATGTGACGACACCAGACGTTGTGGTCTTCGGCGAACGGCACGTGCGACCGCGACGAGTAGTCGCCGGGGTTTTGTGCCTGCTGCTCGGTCTGGCACCGCTGACGGTCGTTCTGGTCGGCGAGTTGAAGCAGGTGGACTGGTATTCGTACATGCCGACCGACTGGGTGCTCGCGGATATTCGCACTGGAGGCGCGACACGTGCCGCGCGGGCACTCCGCGAGATGACCCAGCGATTCAGCGCGGATGGGCTCACGCCGGAACAGATCGCGGAGTTGCCCGAGCTCTGCCTCGCCGTACACAAGCGTCTGGGGCAGCAGGCGATTGTGGGCATGCCGGCGATGCAGCTTCTGGACCGCCTCTATATCAATGATCTGCTGACGCCTGGGCAGACTGAACGGTTCTTCTCTCAGATGGTCGAAGTATCGCTGCTGATGCGGCCGCGCGTTGTGCACGGCGAGGCACTGTTCATCGGCGCGATGGTAGCGGGTCGAGGACCGGACAGATCGTACAGCATGGAAGCGCGGCTGGAAGATGTTCGCGTGGATGGACGACAGCCTCGCGACGGAAGTCGTTTATACAGTTACAGGAGCGCCACGGGCTATCACGACCATCCCCTCGGCTACGCCTGTATCATCACTAGTGATGTCGGGAAACACACGGTCACCGTGGATGTCCCGGTCGTCATCTATACGCCTGACAAGGATGAGCTCCTGGGGACGCCGCCCGGTTCCATCCCGGATGATGGCGTGCTCCACAGTCAAGTGCACCAGTTGACCGGAACACTGGAAGTGCTCGCCGAGGAACCGCCCGAGTTCATCAGACTGACACACTCACCGGAACTTGACCGAACGGTGCAGTCACGTGTCACGCTTCAAGAGTGCTATGTGGACGGTGACCACCCAATGGCGGCGCCGTACGGAGCCAGCACGCGATGCATCCGCGCGCAGGTCCGCTGGTTGGGCCGCCCGCCGATCGGCCTCGCATTCGATGCGTATGCAGAAATCCACGGCCAGCGCGTGGGGATCGGGCAAGTGACCACGTCTCGTATCCGATGGTCCGCCGACTATGGAGGCCCGCTTTGGATTTGTGCTCCGGAACCGATCCCCGACCGCATCACGATCATCCTTCGCAGCAGCAAGGCAGCCGCGGCGTACACGCCCGACCTGGACGAGATCTGGGATGGAGAATTGTGGTTCGAGGACATGGAGATCCTGTCGGAACCGGAAGACAACCGCATGTCCTGGTCACGCGAAGGTCGCTTCAGACCCACGTTACGGCGCAGAGACCCACTTGAGGACGACTCGGCGTGGCCGCCCGTGCCAGTGGGAAATCCCTGGGTGGGCCCCATCCCAACACCAAGCACGTTCGGTTCAGCCGAGAGGTCGTGGGCAATTCTCGATGATGACTGGCTCACCGCAGAGATGGGGAAAGCCCTGGAGGAGGGTCAGGGGCTTGGCGATCAGGCCGCGGAGCTGTTTTCGAGGCTGTTTCAGCGGCCGACCACGCAGGCGACCGGCCCGACCTCTCGCGCTTGGGAGTGGTCAAGCACGCCGCCGGAGCACAGCGTGCCCGCCAGCGTCCCCAGCGCGGAGTCGCTCGCCAACCGCGTGGAGTTCTCGCTGCGGATCCGTCCCGCCGTCGTATGCGGACAGGAGTTCTTCGTCGGCGCTGAATTCCAGGACACCGAAGCAGGCGGACCGCTCCGACTCCGGATAGAGCTTGATGAGATACGCTTCGGCTGCGGAGATACGATCCGACCCCAGCGTCGATTCAGCACGCAAATTGGCTTCTCACCCTTTCGCACGTCAGATCAACTCGGCACGTACGCCAAGCTCGACCAGCCGGGCAAGTGGGCGGTGGAAGCCGACGTGGAATTCGAGCTGGACGACCCGGCCAGCACAGGCTGGAGCTGGGACGGCACCTGCCTGCACCGGGGCAAACGAACGGTGACCGGTGAGATCGAAGTGCTGCCAGAAGAACCACCCGGTTTGTTCAAGCTCACACACTCGCCCGAGCTCGACGAGGCTATCGCTACCCGGCTGCGGCTCTCGGAGTTCTCTGCCGAGGAACAGCACGGCTGGGGTCGAGAAGCACGCCGAAGACTGCAGGGTATGCTTTGGTTCCCAGGACCCCTTCCTATCGGCGTCGCGTTCGAGGCCTTCGCCGAGATTGGCGACCAGCGAATTCGGTCCAACTGGCCAATCATCGAGTCGCTGGACAGGGCTGCGGGTGGGCCTCACGGCGTCGGTGTGAGCTTCGATTACGACGGCGACACGCCTGGCACCATCACCGTCATCCTGGGCAGCAGCAAGGCCGCTGCGATGCGCACACCTGACCTCTACGAAATCTGGGATGGCGAGCTGCGTTTCGAGAACGTCGAAGTCGCACCGGCCGATGCCAGTCAATGGCCCCGAACCGGGGGCCGCTACGTTCCCACAATCGCACCACGTGCACCTGCGCCCAACGACCGCGAATCATCGGAGCCATAGCAGCGCAAGACAGCGCCCACTGAGAAGGCGCTATGCTGCACGCGTGATACCTCGCTACTCACAACCGTAGTCCGCCAGCAGGAATGCCAGATCGGAAAGGTCGGTATCGCCGTCGTCGTCGAGGTCGGCGACGCAGCCGGACGTGCAGCCGTAGTCGGCGAGCAGGAAGGCCAGGTCGCTGAGGTCGGTGTCGCCGTCGCCGTCCAGGTCCGCCAGGCAGCCGAGCTGGTTGTAGTAGACGTAGTTGCCCACGTCGTTGTCCCAGTTGGTGATCGCCATGTCGAGCCGCTTGGAGTACGTGTAGCGGACCTCCAGAGCAATGTCCGGAGCCTGCTCGACGGTGATCCAGCCGTGCTCGCGGCTGTAGGTATAGTCGAACACTTCGTCGAGGCCGTCGATGTCGATCAGCCAGATCTCCTGGATCGGCTGGCGACTGAGATAGAACAGGCGGCGCGTACCGTCGCCAGGAAACGTCTCGGTCGCCGACATCAGCCCGTCGTTGTCGATGTCGGCGAAGGCGATCTTCTCGATCACGCTGGTCACATTGGAGCTCCAGCTCGGCGTCGTCGGCAGGCCGGCGCCCGTGTTGAAGAACAGCCGGCTGCGATCCCACCAGCCGCCGGTGGCGAGGTCAAGCAGCCCGTCGTCGTTTACGTCGGCCAGCGCCACCGCCGAGCCGTAGCCCTCGTAGTAGCTCCAGCTATAGGTGGTCTCGAAGAAGCCGCCGGCCAGGCCCGTGTACTGGCGAAAGCGTCCAGTGCCGCCGATCTGCGTGTTGTCGGTCTGAAGGAGATCGCGCACGCCGTCGCCGTTGACGTCGCCGGCGGTGGCCATGATGCCGTCCTGGTTGGGGCTGTCGGCGGTGGCCCAGGAGGCGGTGGTTTCGAGCACGCCGCCCAGGTTGGCGTAGATGCGCGAGTCGGTTCGCGCGGCGACGCCGACCAAATCGAGCCAGCCGTCATCGTCGGCGTCGACCCAGAGCACGCCCTGATAGTGATACGTGTCGTCGGACTGCCAGCTCGCGGAAGACGTCAGCATGCCATCGACGTTCACGTAGACGTAGTTGTGGTAGTAGTGTTGCGGGTCGTAGCTCCAGCCGGTCGCGACCGCCAGGTCCGGCCAACCGTCGTTGTTGACGTCTCCGAATTTGCAGTCAAACGCGTTGGCGATCTCGTTCGATTCCCAATCCGGCAGCGACGAGAGCGTGCCTTCGTTGTTGAGGTACAGCTTGGCCGCCACGTCGTGCACCGACCAGGCACCCAGCACCGCCACGGCGACATCCGGCCAGCCGTCGCCATTCACGTCCGCCACGTCCAGGTGACCGTTGTAGGCGATGTCGTTGGACTGCCAGTCGGGCGTCGGCGGAAACGTGCCGTCACCCTGGTTGTAATAGATGGCGACGCGCTGTTGCTGCATATCGTTGCCGTTGGCGACGACCAGATCGACCCAGCCGTCCCGGTCGAGATCGACGAGTGCCCCACCGGTGCCGACCTGTGTATCGGAAGAGGTCCAGTCGGGGGTGTTGTGGTAGACCGTCTGGGCGACACCAGTTGCGGCCAGCGTCCAGCCCAGCAACGCCGTACGTGCAAGCATCATCCTCGTACTCCCTTCCGGCTCGCGAGTGGTGGTCGTCCTCAGTCTCGAGTGTACGCGGTCGGCAGGTGAGAATGCAAGGTATACGCTGTCTCGCCAGGCGTGTTTCAGTCCAGGTGGGAAGGGCGCTTCGGGAGACCCGGCTGAGTGGTCCGTGCCTGCAAGCAGAAGCCCCCGGCATCGATGATGCCGGGGGCTTCGTGGAACGGACTTGAGCTTCGTGAGCTTCGTTCGACGCCTCACTGGCACATCACGGTCAGCACGCCGGGGCCGGTCTGGCTGCTGTAGCCGCCGACCTCGATCAAGTACTCCTGACCGGCGATCGCGGGAATCAGGAGCTCTGATTGCAGCCCGCAGGAATCGTCGTTGCAGTCCATGAGCGGCGCGGGCGGGTCGCACGAGCAGCCGTCGTAGACCGCCAGCATGGTGTCGTATCCACTGCCGCAGGTGGCGATGTAGACCATGCCGTCGACCATGGCCGTGAAGCAGTACCAGATGTTCGGGCTGGTCATGCACTGGCCGGCGCCGTCGAACGTGGCCCCGGTGGTGTCGAACGGCAGCTCGAATACCTCCATGATCGGCGTGGCGTTGGAGCAGTCGTCATTCTCCAAGCCGCCCGGGCACTGGAACGGCGGGTTGCCGAAGCAGTCTTCGCCGGCGTACCACTCGCCGGCCATCGCCTCGCACTGTTCGAGCGGGACGGTGTCGACGCATTGACCCTCGACGCAGCAAGCCCCGAGCTGTTGCTCGCACCCGCCGCCGACCGCGACGGTGTCCTCGTAGCCGTCGAAGTTGTAGTTGGCGGCCACGAGCTCGCCGTTCAACTCGATCTCGTAGTACCCTTCACCATAGGCGCAGCAGATGCCGTCGCCAAAGGAATCGTAGATCGTGAAGTCATAGCAGCGGTCGGGCTCAACGAGGATCTCCCACTCGTAGAGGGTGTTGTTCTCGTCCGGGTCGCCGGACGCGATCAAACCGCCACCCTGCTCGTAGAGATCCCAGGTGGTTTCGCTGGCCCAGTTGTCGGTGAGGATCCGGATCAGCAGCAGGTCCTCCTCTTCTTCCTCCTCGCAGACCGTCCCGTAGACGGAGAGCAGGGCCGCCAGATCGGACAGGTCGACGTCGCCATCTTCATCGAGGTCACCCTGCTCGTACGCCGCCCCGCTGGTCAGGCCGTAGTACGCGAGCAGTTGGGCGAGATCGGAGAGATCGATGTCGTTGTCACCGTCCAAGTCGCCCGGGCACCTTGACGAACGGTGAAAGACGTACGCCGCTCCGTAGTTCTGGTTGTTCGGATCGTTCGGATCGGTCTCCCAGTAATGGGCCCCGACGATGGCGTCTCTCCCGCTGATCGAAACCGAACAGCCGAATTCATCACGGTCAAGATGGCTATCCGAGCCAACCACTTTCTGCGTCTCGGTACCGTTTGCCCAGCCGCTGGACGGCTTCTCGAAGAAGTACGCCGAGCCGGTCTGATCGTGCATTTCGGGTGCCCCGACGATGGCATAATCTCCATCGATCGAGACAGAGTGGCCGAGATTGTCGTTGTAAGCCGCATCCGAGGCGGTCAATTTGGCCGTCGGCGTGCTTATGGTGCCACTCCAGCCGCTGCTTGGCTTCTCAAAGACATATGCACAACCGTCGCGCTGGGATACGCCATCGTACCAGGGTACGCCCACCAGGGCGGTGTCCCCACTGATCGAAACCGAGTAACCGAACTCGTCCCAGGGCACTGTGGCCCAGTGGTCCAGCTTGGCGGTCTCGGTCATGGTCCCCGGGCCCCAGCCGCTCGTCGGCTTCACATAGATGTAGGCGGCACCATCCATACTTCCCGCCGCGTCGCAGTAGTCCCCGACGACGGCCACGTCTCCGGAGATTCCAACGGAGAAGCCCAGACAGTCGCCGGCCTGCCGGTCCGACTGAAGCAGCTTGACGGCTTGCGCGCTGGTGGTCTCCCAGCCGCTCGTCGGCTTCTCGAAGATATACGCCGCACCAGCCCCGAAGCCCTCCGGCGTGCTGAATCGATCGCCCCAGGCACCGACGACGATCACATCCCCGTCGATATCGACCGAGCAGCCGAAGTGGTCTGGGGCTACGGTGTCGGAACCGGTTAGTGTGCCCGTCGGTGTCGCGGTGTTCGCCCAGCCGCCCACGGGCTTCACGTAGATGTGGGCGGCGCCAGCGCCTCCGACCTGGATGGTCGTGGGCGCTCCGATGACAACGACATCGCCACTGATCGCCACGGACCAGCCGAAGTCGTCGCCGTTCGCACCGCCGGCGCGGGTCAACGTGGCTACTTGCGTCCAGGTCGTGCCCGAGCGCTGGAAGATGTAAGCGCACCCCGGGCCGTCTTCCCAGGGAGTCGTGGGTGCGCCAACAACCGCGTACTCCCCGTCGATCCCAACCGCATGCCCGAACCCGTCCTCAACCGAGCCGGGCGAAGCCTTCAAATCATCCTCCTCGGGCCAGCCGGCCCGAGTCGGACCCGCCAGGGCCAGACACCCGACAGTTGCCACAAGAATCCCAAACCATCTCGTGTTTTTCCTGCTTGCGAACATTGTCAGCACTCCCATGAAAGGGACCTTCCAAGGTCCGTGGCGTGGGCATCGCCCACCTCTACCTCTTAACCGGCCTTCTCAGCCGGCCGGGCCCCGCGGCCCGTCAAGGTTCCAATCGCAAAAGCGACCGAGAGACGACGCGCTATTTCGGGTTTTTCTCAGGGTTGTGGGGCCGAAGTGTCGGGCTGCGAAGAAGGAACATCGATCGGCAGGGTCTCCAGGCGCCATTCGGCCAGCTCGAACTCGTTCATCGGAACCGCCTGGCCGATGTCAGGGTCGAACCGGACGCCCGTCTCGAGGCACTTCTCGAACCACTGGCGGGCCTCGCCCTTCTGGTCCGCCAGCAAACAGGCCTCGCCGGCGTAGTAGTAAGCTTCGCAGAGCTGCTCCGGATCGTCACGTCCCTCCGGTCCGGCGACCAGCCGCTCGGGAGCGAGCTTGCCGGCCAGGCAGCGGAGAATGCGACGTATCCAGGCTTCATCGGCGTCGCCAATTGCCGCATCCCAGACCTGCTGAGCCTCGTCCTCCCGCCCCAGCTCGCGGAGGATGATGTAGCTTCGTGCGTCCGAATACAACGACCGGCCCAGCAGCGTGCGGACCCGCCGGTAATCCGCCAGCGCCTCCTCGGGCCGGCCCAGGATCCATAGCGGCGTGGCGCGCTGGAAGAAGTAGTAGACGTCAGGAGAGCCCGGGCCGGAGCGAGCGATTATCTCGTCGTAGCGCTCGACAGCTTTCTCGTACTCCTTGAGGCCACGGTATGCGTGGGCGCAGTAGAGCAGCGCGGATCCCATGTACTGGCCCTCGGTGCCCGTCTCTATGACGCGCGTGTATTCCGCGATGGCCTCGCGAAAGCGACCTTGCCGGGCCCACACATGCCCCTTGAAGATGATCCACTTTTCGGGGTCCTCGCCCAGCTCGATCAGCCGGTCCGCGCCTTCGCGAGCACCCTCCGGATCACCCAGCGCATGGCGTAACCACGTCAGCCGGTTCCATGACAGCGTGTGTGTCGGTTCGCGCTGCACCGCTTCCTGCGCGCACTGCAGCGCGTGTTGCCGGTCCAGCGTGGCGAATGAGCGTAGGTACCATGCTTCGGCCGTATCCGGCGCCTCACGCTCGACCTGGGCGTACAGTTCGTCAGCTCGCTCGGCGTCACCGGTCGCGCGCTTTATCGCGGCCAGCAGCTCCCGGGCCGTCCAGTTCGACGGGTTGGATAGCACCATTCCCTCGAGGAACGCGATGCCCTGGTTGCGCGTCGCC
>Ga0180434_10008473_pt1 | contig 11341 bp, 18 predicted proteins | sample SS_ome_7_FD_132453 | JGI IMG/M metagenome (GOLD analysis project Ga0180434, IMG submission 132453) | Hypersaline lake sediment archaeal communities from the Salton Sea, California, USA - SS_1_D_2 metaG | ecosystem: Environmental > Aquatic > Non-marine Saline and Alkaline > Hypersaline >... | reverse complement strand
TAAGCCTACAGGGCATTTGGGAGAGGATATATAAAAGAACTTGGGCCTTTATATATGAAACAAGGAAAAGTTTAATAAAGCACCCATAAACAATCATTTAAGTAAAACCCACGCCCCTACAGGGCATCCCAACGGAGCAAACAAGTAGTATTTAAACCTATCGATTTCTCCCCACCCTATTTAAACCCCACGCAAAAACCCGTCCCTTCCAAGGGATACCCCGTCCGAACCGAGCCCCCACCCACCAGGGTCCGCCCCCTTTATAAGTTATACACGGACACATACCCCGTGAATAGGTTCGTCCCCTTTATAAGCTATACACCAGTACCTACTCCACGCATAAAAGGTTACCTTTTTAACTCCACGCGATAATGATTACTTGATGTTGATTCTCGTAGTGTTAATCTTGGCAAGCGTCGTCACCCTGGTGACCTACCTCTGGTTACTCGTCGTGAACGACATTTCCCGGGAGTACCGGGAAGAATCTTGGAAAAAGAACTTGGAAGATATGCGGTTGGACCTAAAAGCCATCAAGGTAGAACTGGAGAAGGTGGAACCGTGAAAGTCAAGGCCTTCCTCACCATCCGCCCCGAACTGGTCAGCACCATCCGCCCCTTCCTGAACAAGCGCGAGCGAGCCATTCACGACAGGCTGCGTAAACGCACCAGCAAAGGAAGGCAAACTACCCTTCCAGAACACGCAAGGAGAGAGTAAACTTGACACCACCACCCAAACCCAAGGAGAAAATATTCTCGTTAATTGACGCTTTCGCGTCCGTTGCCCGCCCCAAGTTCACGCGGGCGCAATTGGAACAAATCTTCAAGTCAGATTTCACCTGTCCGTGCTCGGAACTGGAGTTACGCTGTCAAACCTGCAAGTACCATAACACGCGGACCGGCGGGTCCTGTACCGAGGGAGCCTTGTTCGAGCACCTACTGGAAACAGTCTACCACAAGCGCGTGAAGGGATTCTGCGACTTGAACAAACCCCGTTGGGAACGGGTAGTCAAGATGGTGCTCCTACTCGAAATCCGCGAGTACCCAGTAGGAACAAACCACCTTTCAGGATTCTCAAGACCCGAATACTCGAAATTCCGGGGGTAACTGACTTGAATCGAAAAAGCATCTTCCAAGCCATCGATGAATTCGCGTCGCTCGCGGTCCCGAAATACACGCGACGCGAACTGGAAACCGTAATGGCCAGTAGGCTACACTGTCCCTGTCTGGTCCTTGGCTGGGACTGCAACGGGTGTCCTCACGAGAATTTTGTAAACCTAACATTCGTGTGCGACCAATCAATTGCCTACGACAAGGTGGACGCTGCCATCCGGTACAACATCTGCTCGCGCCGTGGATTAACACGTTCCAAATGGTTGGGGCGAATTCGCAGGTGGGACTCCATCCTCAAGATGTTACTGTTCTGTGAGGAAATAGTAACGCGAGCAAATTTATAAACCTAAAAATCCTCTAAGATAATACCAACCAAAGGAGTAAACCAAATTGACTGCACTTGAAAATTGGGAAGACTTGTTGGCCCTTCACACGAAAGTCCCGTGGGAAGAGTCCGTTGTTGTAGACCAAATCGATGGTGTCAAGCCGAACGTGGACCTGGAAGGCAATCCCGTCCCAAATTCGTTCATTATCGATTTCACCACCCCTGAAGGGGACCTACGCTCGATTGTCCTGTCCGCGTCGTTAGCCGCCAAGGTAGCGACCATTATCAAGGACGGGAACCAAGCCCTGATTTCGGACCGTCCCAAGGGCAAGTTCGAGCGGCGCACCATTACCACCTATGGTCAAGAGGCGTAATCCATCGTGAAGTCCATTCCAGAACTCGTCGCGGCGTATTTCGTACCCGAACTTGATGTCCTGTTAGGCGTCGAGGTGGGGATGCAATTCCCCGTGGAATTCATAAACGACAGTAGCCTCCCGAAAACCCAAATCGTTACCGACCTCTTTGCGAGCGAGAAGGGGGTATCGATAGAACTTGACACGGGGTATGAAATGTTTATCCCGGCGTCCCGGGTGAGTTTTCTGGTCTTCAAGGGGCGTAACGCCCATCCCGTCGAGAAGACCGTGAAGCCCTTAAGCCCAGTTAGTTCTGTTGACTACTGCTGCTAACTGTCGACGGACCTTTCTCACCAGGCGCAAGTTCCGTTCTTCTTTTTCTTTCTCTTTTTCTCCCATTAACTGGTTTTCCCCGAGAATTCCCAAGCAAGACTGGCAAGTAGGGGGAAACTCGGGCGTCCTAAACATCAGGCTCCCGAGCGCACGGGACAGGCTTTCGTGGGGGACCGGAGCCCCGCAAAGGTGACATTTACTCGTCTTCATCGGTATCCACTTTGGGTTTGGGTTGCTTGGCCATAACGCGCACCAGTTTCTTCAGGAAGGACGGTAACTTGTGTAACTCGAAATAGTAATCCACCACGTCGTTCGTCACTTTTTGCGTGGGGAACTTTTTCCAGATGGCTTCCAGTATCTCCCGGGCCTCCCGTTCGAGGTCGTCCCCACTAAGAGCAATCCGGCGGGCTTGGTCCATCTGTTCGATGGGGACCACCACCTCCATCGTGTCGTAGCGGTAAAAGAACGGTAGTGCCTTGGAGAAAGGAACCCTCTTGAGGTGGTACCCGTGCGGGGACGACACGTGGTAGAGAAAGTACGGGTTGGCCTTCTCGCACTCGATTACCACGTCAGCCATCGAACGAAACCGGGTGTCAATCGAGTAGGCTAATTGCGCGGAGAGAAAGATGTTCATCGACCTCTTCCGGGACTGGAAAAGCACGTATGATAGCAGGCGGTTTAATTGCCGGCTACTGGTCCGGGATTCAAGGTAGAGGTACGCCTCGTCGAGAAAGATGTTACAATTCTCGTATTCCCCGGCGAGAAGTTTCTGGATGTCAAATTCCGTGGATCCTTGGACCCGGAAGTTACACACGGGATTGTTGGAACCACAAGCCAGTATAGTGAGGAGTAGCGTCTTGCCACTCCCCACGGGTCCCACCACAAAGACGAGCATTCACACCCCTCTCGTATATTGCTGTCCCTGATGTTGACGCTCGTCCATACTAACCCCAAAGGCATTCAGGGCGCGCACATACTCCTCCCGGGACAACCGGTCCTTGGAAATGAGGTACCGGAAGGCCAATTCCGTGAATCGGTTGATAACGCTACTCGATTCGGGAAGGTGTGCCCGGTCCAACATTTCCTCGAGGATGGTCAGAGCCGCCCAAGTGACGGGCTTCTTCAGGTGTGTTTTCCGGTCAAGGTTATCCGTGGACAATAACTCCCGCACGATTTCCCGGCGGATGTCGTCGTCCGAGGGCGCGAATAGTTCCGAGAAGATGTCCTTGGCTTCCTCTCCCGGGTTACTGTCTGGGGGCTTGGTCACCAGGGCAACCTCCACGGAAATCCACTCGCGATCAATTTTAACACCTGGTCACTAAACGCTCCCATCAGCGGGACCGCCTGTGACGCTTCCTGCAGCGCGAAAATTTTCTCTTGGTAGACGAGCGACATTATCAACGCGGCCGTTAGTGCCCCGATAATCCCACCCACTATAACGTACATTAGTTTCTCGAGGTTGTTCCCCGTCACGGCGTGCGTAATTTCCCGGATAACGTGCGTGCCAACAATCGTGTCTAGTTCTTCCGGGGTAACCGCGTGCGGGGTACTCCCCGTGGTGGCCACTTGTTTTCCCGTGTCCCAGTCCACCACGTAATACCGGATGGGACCGTTTATGTAGATGGGAGCGGACCAGTCCACCACGAACGAGCGGTTGTTCACCTTCACGAAAGAGGCCGGGGTCGTCAGCCGCTTGGTGCGGAAGACCACCATCTGGCCCTGCTCCCGCCGCACCACTTTCACGATAAACCGGAGTTTACTCCGCACTTTCAGAACCTCCGCGTCCGTTCGAGCCGCATTCGAGCCGCCCGTTCGAGTAGGTGGACAGCGGCGACGAGCAAGATGCACGCCACGAAAAAGGCGTAGCCAGCATCCACGGTTAACACCACAATCCCCTGCAACATCAAAAATCCAAGTAACATCCCGTGGATTACTCCCCGGGCGTCCAATCGGGGTTTCAGCGCTACCACGAAGAACAGTAACGCCAACCCGCAAAATAGTTCCAATTCCTCAATCAACGGTTTTCTTCCTCTATTTCGTTGTTTTCGTCTTCCAATTCGATTTCACGATCCGAGCCCAGGCCTTCCTTCTCCCACGGTTTAAAAATGGCGACGAGAATTAGCAGCAAGGCCGCCATTCCCGACCAGTAAACCCAGAACAGGGCCTCATTCAAGGCTAATGTCCCCCATCGAGTTTCCCTGCAACCCCGTGAGCACGTCGATGAACATTACCAAGGCGGACCCGATCTCGATGAACAGCATTGTGGCTAGATCAAACCCAAAGAAATACACCACGCCCGGCGCGAGTAGCGCGTAGAGGCCAAGGTACCCGGACATCTTCCCCATTGTGGAAGTGGAGTAATCGTTCAGGCCGGACCCGAACATCGAGAGGCCCGCGAACACCACGAACCCGAGAATAACTGCAACCGCACCCAGCAACAGGTACACGTTGACGGTTATCGTTTCCCCGACGGCGCCCCCGTAATCGTTAATGGTGAACTCGACTGCGTTTAGGCTGTCAAAGTTCAGGGTAATGAACAGCGCGAAACACACCACCTGAAACAGCGTCACGAACTCGAATGCCCTGTGAACCATCCTCATCCCACTTGTCCTCCCTTCATCCGTCGCGCGAGCACGAATCCCCCGGTCAGGGCGATAATACCCACGCCCATAGTCAGCCCGTCCACAACCCCACTGATGAAACAGAACAGGCAAGTGAACCCGAACAGGAGTAACAGGACTGGGAAGTTATTCTCGATACCCAGCATTGTGGATACCGCGAACACCATTATGAACACTGCCAATAGGAAGATTACCGGGGTATAGGCGTCCAGCACCATCAGGTTATCCCCTCCTTGGATCCTCTTGACTTGAGGTACACGCTGACAATTGCAATCGCGAGAATGCCCATTACCACGCTTTCAACCGTGGTCAAGGCACCCGTGAGGCCCAGCACGAATACCCCGAATAAAAGTCCAATCAGAGCAAAGGTGTTTTTCCCCGTGGCTTCCCGGAAGGCGATTGGAAAGATGAACAACATCAGGAACGGGGCCAGTATGTTCATAGCCCGCGTCATTAGGTCCCCGCTCGCGTCCGATTCGACCAGTGTACGGTACCAGACCCGTAGACGAATGTACCCGCGTAGGATACAATCGTACTTGGCGGGTGTGGTAATATTCCCGGACACGCGCGCGGTTAACTCCAAGTTTCCCCCGACGAAATTGGTCCCCTCAAACACCAACCCGTGTACGGTCCCGTTGGTGAGGACCGTGCTGTTGCTCCCGTAATACAGCCAGGCGTAGAACGAATCCTCTTGGGACGGGGGTTCTGCAATACTGGTATACCCCGTCCAGTCTGGCCTTTGCATATCCGTGAGGGTTGAATTTCCCGTGTAGAGGACAATTGAGGTGTCGATCTGTTGCACCGTCGCGTAGGTCACCCGTCCCAACGGGTGCTCGAATGGTGGGGCCGGAACGACCAAACTCTCGTAATACTCGATGTTCCGGCGTTTGTCGTAGCCGGACAGGTAATCGTCGTAATGGTTACTCGCGTTATAGTAGGTGAACGGGGCTGCAATTGACCGTTCCACTAGGTCTTCCATCCAGTCCTCGAACCCCAGCCACGGGGACCCGAACGGAATGTAGGACCACCCCGTTATTTCCAAGTATTCCGTCCCGCCCGTCCCCCAGACCAAGTGGTCTTGGAACTGGAGCGTTATGTAACTGTAGGGCGTGGTGGCAAAGGACTTCCCGTAGGTAATTCCACCCAGACGGAGCACGCACACGATTTCACCAGGGTAGGCGTAGGAAGTGAAGAAGGCCATCGACGCTTCCCCGTGGTTGTGCCAGATGTTGACTGCACTCCCGCCCACGGAAAATTGCCACCAATTTTGGTCCGTGCGCTGCACCACCACGGAACAGTTTGCAGCCACGGCGTAGTATAACTTCATCCCCGGTCCCAGGGTGAAGTCAATCGTGAACCCAAAATTCTGCTCGTCGTGGTACGGCGGGGTCCACCCTTCCATCATCCAATTCCCGTCCGGGACATTCCTGAGGTACACCAGTCCCGTCCCGGTCCCCGTGGCCGGGTACCGTCGCGCCCACTCCGTGTACGGTAACTGGTAGTGGGACCCGTTGCGCTTCCAGACAGCCTCCATCGATGGTACCAAATTTGTTTCCTGTAAACTCCAGAAGTCCCCGTACCCGGATCCACCCTTGTTGACGCGATACCGCGTGTCGATGTCGTACACGTCAAACCTCTCGTCGTGTGCCGGGTAGGTATCCACTAGGCTGGTGTTTAGTGCTTGGTAAATGGTGTCGTTAAAGTACCGTACCGTGAAGATGTTCGAGTTTTCCCCACACAGCGTCAGGGGACCCGCATTCGAGTAGTAGGTCACGCGCTTGCGTAGGCTTGGGTTCACGGTCCACGGGACGCCACTAATGGTTGCTATGTACTCTTGGATGGTATTGTTGACGTGCAGGTAGGTTTCCCCCGAAACCCCGTCCGAACTGATGGTGACGCGCAATGGACGGTCTGGAATTTTGGTAAAGTGTAGTGGTGCCCACCCGGAACCCGACAGCACACTAAGGGTCCCCCACCCGTTCCCGACGCCCACGCTAAGGATGGGCCTGTACGGGGAATGTTCCAATAGATCTATGTAGATCGTTTCCCCGTAGAAGACCACTTGCCAAGTGAAGTTCGTGAACTCGAACCCTTCCGGAATGTACCGGTCCGCCCTGATTTGGTTGCTGGGATACCCTCCCGGGGTCAGGCGTAACAGGGTGTGCTCCCACGAAAGGTCCCCGATATAGTCCGTTCCCCAGACGGGTTCCGCTGTTGACCCGTAGGTTAACGGTAACTCCGTGGCGTTAAAGTGCTCGTAATTGTACCGCACCTTCCGCGTGAGGGTATTGTTCCCTAGTGCTGGATCCACGGACTCGTTCGTGAAGGTGGGCTCGGGATAGATTCGCACTTGGTGGTCTTGGTACATTGTGAAGGTGGTGACTGCACCCAAGGCCGGGGTCACCAGGGTAACCCCCGTGGAAAAGATGAATAGAAAAAGAATAAATGAAGTGGAGCGTCTAATTGATTCTCCCCTACCCGCCGCTTGTCTTTGGGACAAATAGCATAATAATCGCGATTACTGCGATAATGGGTAGCACCGTGGCCACGAGCGTTTGAATGGTGCTGTTGGTGCTGGTAAACCCTAAAACATCATTCAAGGCGATTGGAAGGAGAATTCCTAACAGGACCGCTGCCACGACTGTTCCGATAATGTAACTGGGTTTCACGGTTGCCATTTAGGAGTCCCTCCCTTGGTATTTGACAAAGGCCAATACAATCCCGATTACAATCATAACCGGGATAATTGTCGCGACAAGTGTTGCCATAGTGCTATTGGTGCCCGTTACTGGTGACCCGGACACCGTGGAGTTATAGGACCCGTCGTATGCCACTAAATCCGTCAACCCCACGGGTAGGAGAATTCCAATCAAGATCAACGCGACCACAATTCCGATAATGGTACTAATTTGTCGATTTGCGATCAGAATACACCTGATATAGATAGTGTTTAACTACCCTTATAAATATATTGAAAGGTTGTCAGTATCCACGGGTTTCCGCTAAACATATCGTGTCGTTTCGATTACCCCCGTGTGCCACCAAGAGGATTTCCTCCTGCACGAACCCCCGGGTCTTCCCCATCCCGTTCGAATTCCATCCAAACGAGAGGACCTTACCCTTCTCCTTCAGGATTCGTCCTACTTGGTCTTTAACGCGGGAATAGAAACTCATTTGCGTGCGCGCTCGCCCTGGTGGGTGAAAGCCAACCCCGTCGTATGCCCGTTTAATTTGCGTGGGCGAGTAGGGCGGGTCGAGAATTACCCCATCGATGGTGCCGCCGGGGATGGCACACAGGAAGTCCACGGCCTCCGTGTGGTGGTCAGCCGGTAACTCTGGGTTGAGGTCATTAGTGTAATACATTTTCCCGGCGAGTACCGATTGCCCCACGAACGGGTCAACCCACTTCTCTCCCTCATCCATCCACTTTTTCACGAACTCGCGGATGGCCTTGACCCGGAAGGTCCACCTGTTGGGGAACTGGAACACCTTTCGCATTTCCACGGTTCACCCACCTCCCCCGGCCCAGCCCCACGGGACGGACGACCCGTCCTTGTTGAACTTTCGTTTCTGATTCTCGAACTTGTGCGTTTTTGTCACGCGCTTGGACGACAGGGGGTTTCCCCGCACCATCCCCTCGTGCAGGGTGGTGTAACGCTCGGATAGTATGATGGGTTTGCGTAGCAGGGTCACGATTTCTTCCACGCTCTGGCAGTCCTTGATGAGGGCTTCCCGGTCAAGGCGGTTAATGCCCTTGAAGGCCACGCGGAATGCCCCCTTCTCTCCCGCCGCGTAGACCTTGGGGGCAAGGTAGTAGGCACCCTCGTACTCGTGCTCCAAGTCCCACTCCCCGAGGCCCTTTCCCACGGTCACCACCCGTGAAACATCCGTACCCGCGGGCACGTGGATGCTATCCGTGTCACAATAGTAGACGGGGATCCCAGCCCAGTAACACTCGTTTAAGGCCTCTGCCAATCGCACCCGTGCGTGAGAGGTGACATACGACGCGATTGCGACATTCTGGTAGGCGCGGACGGATGTTTGCAACTCGTATTCAATCCCGATCCAGATGTTCGTGTCGGGGAGTTTCCGTGCCTTCAGGCACCCCCGTTCGAACATTACGAAATCCTTGTCCCCGTAGTGGTAGTTTGCCCGCAAGTCCGTGAATTTCTGTCCGAATTTCCCGTACACGGAATTCAGGATCAGTTTGGCCACCTGACGCTTGGCCCCTTGACTGTCGGACTTGATTTGGAAGAACTTGTCGATGAATTTCCGGAACGGGTTTCCCGCCATAAACAATAACGCGGAATGTGGGGAAAACTTGTACCCGTACTTGGCGGCCAACCTCAATTCCGGGAGCGCTACCACCACCGGGGCCACTTGGTCCTCCAGGGTAAATACGAGTTTGTCTTCTTCATTTTTGTGCCCGATAATGGGGTAGGGAAGGTTCTTTGGTGCCCTGTAGGATACTGCCACGAACCCCTCCACGGGAATTTCGCCAGCTATCGCCTGCTGGATAATTTTCGCGTCCGTGGTCCGGACCCCGGTCCCCATCGGGAAAGTTTCCTGTCGTATTACGCTCGGGTATAAACTCACGACATCCCAAACATCGACATTCCCGGCTGGGCCCTCTTGGAAGACTTCCGTGCGCCCCCCGCGATAGGACTCGCGGATGGCCTCATCCAAGGCCGGGTTGTGCTTGTATTTGGCTTTCTCTCCCGGTTTGGGTTCGACGCGGACGAACGGGTTGGGAATTTCGTCCGTCAAGTTTTTGCGTAGGGCCTGCATTGCTAGGGATGGTAGGGACACGGCTCGCAGGCAGTCCACGTTTGCAACCTCGAACATTTGTTGCCTGTAGGTTGACATAATCTGGTGCAGGGCTTGAACATCATTCAGGTTGTGGTCTAACACCCGGGTCCGGTCTGCCACGGTCCATTCCCTGAACGGCTTGTTGAAGATGTCCGTGCAGTCAATTTTCGTTAACTCCGGGTCCACGCCATAGTCCCGTTCTGCCTGTTCCTGACTGGACAGGGTGAACTGGAAAGAATCAATAAACACAATATCGTAGGTGGGGAATGCCAGGGCGAGTAACCTGTGTGACCGGATGGGCTGGGTTGGAATTTTGTTGCGGACCGCCCAATCCATCAAAAATCTTGAATCAAACTCTAAATTATGCACGTAACACACCCGCCCCCGCCCCCGTTTCCTGTGAGTTTCCTTGGGCGGTTTCAGGAAGGCCATTAACGATTCGAAATCCGGTTTTTCGGAAATGATAGTCTGGTACCCACGGGGGCCACGCTTTGCCGCCGCCCAACAGAATAGTTCCTTCCCGACCAGTCCGTCCTTGGTTTCGATGTCAAAGGTCGCGAACCCGCTCCGTTTCAACGCTTTTGCTGGGCGGAGAATTTTGCAGCTCGCGTTGAAGCCAGGCAAGTCTTCAATTTTTGGAATGTTCATCGATACACCAACTCCAATTGGGTACATTCTACTATCGGGTCTTCCTCTATCTCCTCGTCGGATTCGTTGAATCGCCGCCCACCCGGACCCGGACGCCATCCTTGGCCTAAGTTCACGACATCCTTGAACATTTGCCGCAATTCCGCGATACCCGGCAGTCTACTGATGGGCGTGCTGGTGTAGAGGACATTTCCGGAAAGTGTCCTAAGTTCGAGAATTGCCCTGAATTCCCGCATACCGTGCCACGAATGGAAGTGGTTCCGGGTTGTTCCCACGGCTAACAATTCCCCCAATTGCTGGGATAGGGTGGAAGTGGTAGGTCTGTGAAACTCCCTTGCCAGCCATCCCCGTGGTGGTGGGGTAGGTGGGACTGGTGGGGTAGGTGGGACTGGTGGGGTAGGTGGGGTACCACCTTTGAACCTGTTCGGGTTGGCCCTCTTGAGGTTCCCCTTTGCATCCCCGGGCTTCAGGTTAACCCCAAGCACGCGAGAGGCTGTATTTATCTCGCGTTGGTTCTGCGACCCCAGTATGTCTATGTATTGCTTTGCAAGGCGACCATAGGCTCTTGCTGTCGCGTCTGCAAGGTTGGGTTTGCCTAATGCTTGGCGAACCCCGGCTGGACTGGTAGCGTTAGCGGCAGACCGGATATCAGCGGTAGTATTGTTCCGGAACTGTCGGGTAACGCGCACAATTGATTTGGTTTTCCGTGTCAAGGTTACAAACTCCTACAGTATAGAAGAACACTACCCTAATTAGGTTAATCTTCTATATAGAACATCGATGTTCTATATAGAACATTTTGTTCCGGGTGGAACACGGGATGTTCTGGGTAGAACACGGAATTTTCGTTATCAAGCCCTTATAAGTGTCCGGACCCTTTTAAAGGGGGCGGACCCTGGTGGGTGGGGGCTCGGTTCGGACGGGGTATCCCTTGGAAGGGACGGGTTTTTGCGTGGGGTTTAAATAGGGTGGGGGAAAATCGATAGGTTTAAATACTACTTGTTTGCTCCGTTGGGATGGCCTGTAGGGGCGTGGGTTTTACTTAAATGATTGTTTATGGGTGCTTTATTAAACTTTTCCTTGTTTCATATATAAAGGCCCAAGTTCTTTTATATATCCTCTCCCAAATGCCCTGTAGGCTTA
>Ga0180434_10008472_pt1 | contig 11342 bp, 8 predicted proteins | sample SS_ome_7_FD_132453 | JGI IMG/M metagenome (GOLD analysis project Ga0180434, IMG submission 132453) | Hypersaline lake sediment archaeal communities from the Salton Sea, California, USA - SS_1_D_2 metaG | ecosystem: Environmental > Aquatic > Non-marine Saline and Alkaline > Hypersaline > Sediment... | reverse complement strand
TTTTTGATTCAAATACTTCTATTTTTAGCAATACCATTTTTGAATTCAGAGTAAAATATTTTTCTCATAAAGCTTGTGAAGCTTGGCTATTCTTGCGTCAATTGGCGGATGGGTTGCAAATAGATTTATCCATGATTGACCTTTAAATGGATTAATGATAAATAATGATGCTGTGCTTGCTCGGTATCCATCTCGTTTGCCAAAATGAGAAACAGAAACATTATTTTTTATTTTTTTCAGGGCTGATGCTAGTGCGAGTGGATCTTGAGTATAACGTGCTCCTGATTCATCCGCAATAAACTCTCGTGAACGCGAAATAGCTAATTGTACTAACGACGCTGCCAGTGGCGTTAGAATCGAAATGAGCAATAATCCAATAGGGTTGCTACGTTTTCGGTTGCTGAATGATCTAAAAATTCCTGCATAGTATGCCATGTGCGCAAGATATCCAATTGCGGTGGCAATAGTTGCTGCAATAGTTGCAATTAAAATATCTCTGTTTTTTATATGCGAAAGTTCATGAGCGATAACACCTCGCAATTCATGATCTTCGAGCAAATTAATAAGCCCGGTTGTTATTGCAATTGAAGCATGAGATGGGCTTCGACCTGTTGCAAAGGCATTTGCCATAGAACTTTGAATAACATATACATTTGGAACAGGGATGTTCATTGTGGAGCTTAATTCTCTTACAATTGAATGAACTACAAAATGTTCGTGGTGACTTAAAGGCTTTGCTTTATAAATTTTTAGGACAAGTTTGTCCGAAAAATAATAAGCGAATCCATTCATGAAAAGTGCAATAAAAAAAGCCATAATGAGCCCATGAGTTCCTCCCAAAAAAGTTCCTATGACAAGAAAAATTGAACTTAAAATTACTAAAAATAGAACTGTTTTTAATGTATTAATAAACATGAACCCAACCCCCGTTGTTGTATGTCTAATTATCTTCGTATTCGATTTCCCAATTATCGACTTCAAATATTTGACTTTGTTTTTCTCGATTAAAATCGGCATCTTCTGTAGTTGTTTCTGGTTCCTGTTTTTTTCTCATTTTGATCAGTTTTTTTGCGCTTTCGCGTACTAGTTGAGTTGATGCCTCAGTTTCTTTTTCAAGTTGCTTTTTTGTTGACTCAAAGAGTTTATTCATCTCTTTTTGCATTTGTTTGATCTCGCGTTTCAGTTTTAGGATCATTTCAACACCGGCTAAATTAATCCCCAGTTGATGTGTAAGGTAGATCACTTCTTCAAGTCGATTTACATCATCTTCTGAAAAGAGACGAGTATTGCCATCTGAACGCTTAGGGTTAATTAACCCTTCCTTTTCATAAAGGCGGATTGTCTGTTGATGAACAGAAAACATTTCTGCAACAGCTGAAATTGAAAAATAACCTTTTTTTCTTCTCATTTTTGTCATAATTTACCATTTATTCAAATATTTTAACTCCGCTACTACTTCACATTTCAATCAAGATCATGCTATTTTCGCGATATTGTTTATAAGTTTAGCATATATTTTTTTAGAAATCATGTTTTTTTAGGTCTTCATTGAGGATTTAAAATTGGTATTTTGCCCAGAAAAGAATAAAGGATTGTTTTTGGTTTGGGGATGATAACCGCGCTGGCGGTAAAGATTTTTTTGAACCTGATTTGCGAACTTTTTACAGGGGTGGCCTTCGTGGCGCTTAAACTCTATTTGTATTTTTTTGACAAATAGTCATGATACTGCTAAAATGTTAATAGAGGTCAGGGGCTTGGCAGTCTTTTTGCTTGGCAATGATTTCAGCTCGAAAATTAAAAAGTTACTTTCATTCAACCTCTATTTGTGACTGAGGCGTATCTGGCTAGAATATCTAGATGCGCTTTCTTTTTTGAGTTTTATTTGTTTGTATACTTTTTATAGAGCTTTTCGACTTCAGGCCAATAAACAATATTCCACCAGTCATTAATATAATCACTACGCTTATTTTGATGTTTTAGATAATATGCATGCTCCCAGACATCAATTACTAAAATAGGAAAAAGATCTTGTGTTATAGGAACATCATGACCTTTTGTGGCAACGATCTTCAATGATCCTGCGCGATTAGTACATAACCATACCCATCCGCTGCCAAAAAAAGTTTGTGCTTTATTGTCGAATTTTTCTTTAAACTTTTCAACGTTCCCGAAATTTTTATTAATTTCTTTAGCGATATATCCAGACGGTTTTCCTCCCCCATAAGGACTCATGATTTTCCAATAAAGTGAATGTGCAAAATGTCCTCCACCATTATTGCGAATAGATGTTTGTATTTCTGGTGGAAGGGTTTTAAGGCTGGTAATTAATTCAACGATGTTCTTTTTTTTAAGATTCGGATATTTTTTTATAGCTTCATTTAGCTTGTTTACATAACCTTGATGGTGTTTTTTGTAATGAATATCCATGGTTTTGCTATCGATGTATGGCTTTAGGGAGTGAATTGAATAAGGTAGTGGTGGTAGCGCAAACGGATATGTTTGTATTTTTTCTGAAGCGTTTATTAATGATACAAAGCATAAGTAATATATACATCTTAAAGTTGTTTTCATTTTCATAATATATTTCCTTTCTTTTTCCCAACATATCAAAATTAAGTTTTGAAAAGAAATGATAGCTAATAAGTTTCCGAGTAAAGTTGAATTTTGTGGTTGATATTTAGATGGATAGTAGAAGTGAAATTAGCTAAATAGAATATGATGAATAAATGAAACGAATTTGAATGGTCGTGAACCTGGGAAAATTGGAACGTTTGATGAGTCACAATAGAAAATATTAAATGTTCCATTTTGTTTGACCACCGAAATGCAAATCCAGTGGCCTCCGGTATTGCAAATGAAATGAAAATCATTTGCCATAAACAGGTCAAGATGTTTGCAGATGTTTACAAAAAATGATTCAAGAGAGTTTGCAATATAGTCTATGTCGGGGGTATAGCTTGACACATAGAATCGTGAAACTTGCTCGCCATTTGAATTATGAGCAATTCTTTTTTTTCCATTAGGATTTTTACCAACGCCGTTGTTATGAGCGACAATTAACGTTCTATCAAGGTCAATATCTTGAGCTATCTGTCTGACCTCGTCATATGTTAATTGATATGGTTTTATGTGTTGTTTAAGCAATCTGTTCTGCTCTTGAACAGCTTTTGAAGTTATTGGTACCTTTTTGAGGCTAAGAATTTGTATTGAACGAGCATTTAGTGCGGCATGAGAACCGCATTGATTGCTTCCCTGTTGATTTACTTTAAGATGAACGATGTTTTTTTCAGCGAGTTCTTTTGGAAGTTTAATTATATCATTGTTTGTTTTTTTTAGTGCGTTATCGGCTTGATTTTGCGGCCTACGCGCTATTTTTTGAGTCGGCTTACGGTTGAGTTTTGCCCGTTGAGATTGATTGCCTCTGATTGTTGTTTTTCTTTTAGCCTGAGAAGAACCTGTTTTTTTATGACGATTATTTTTGGATTTATCTAATTCTTCTTGGAGGGCTAGTGCAATGGCGTAGTCGTCTTGGCATAGATCACCACTATGGATATGCATGGCATATCCATGAGGGACTAAGCCCAATACAGTAAATATAATCGAATATATCTGCTTTAATATAGTCATTGCTTTACGCTCCACTTTAAAAATTTTCTTCTAATAGATATTTTATACTGATTTTTCTATTTGTCAATTTTTGTGGCGCGAGTAAAGGCGTTGGGTGTTAAACGTTAAATTTGATTAAGACGATATCTCCGTCTTGAACAATATAATCTTGTCCTTCGGTACGGATTTTGCCCTGTTCTTTAAGCTTTACCTCACTTCCAATCGCAAAAAGATCATCGCAGTTAAATATTTCTGAGCAAATAAATCCCTTTTCAAGATCGGAGTGAATTTCTCCCGCTGCATTTCTGATGGTTGTTCCTTTTTTTATTGGCCATGCATGTATTTCTTTTGGTCCACAGGTAAAAAATGTAATCAAGCCTAAGTTTTCATAGCTTTTATTGATTACGATGTCGATGCTTTTTTCTTTCAAGCCGAGCATTTCCATAAATTCTTTAGCTTCATCTTCGCTCATTTGGGTTAGTTCATTTTCAACTTTAGCGCATAGAGGAATGACTCGTTCCTGTCCAAAATGTTTGACAAGGGAAAGATAATGTGGGTTTTGTTGATAACTACCATCAAGTTCATTTTCATCTATATTTGCTATGATGAGGAAATCTTTTGTTGATAGTAGCGGAATAGTTTTTTGTGAACTTTCATTAATTAATTTTCTTACTAGTGCAGCATCACCGGTGTCGAGAGCTTTTTGAACGGTTATTAATAATGTATGTTCGGCTTTCAATTCCTTTAGTTCTGCAGGTTTTGATTGAGCTGCTTTTTCAAGTTTTTGGATTTTTTCGATTCTTTTTTGTATGGATTCAAGATCCTTGAGCATAAGTTCGGAAACAATAATTTCAAAATCGGCAATGGGATCTATAGCTTCACTTGAGTGCAGTATGTTGGGGTTTTCAAAACAACGTAAAACATGCAATATTAGATCTACTTCTCTGATGTGGGATAAAAATTGATTGCCAAGACCTTCTCCCGAAGCGGCACCTTTAACTAATCCTGCAATGTCGACAAAAGAAACAGTTGAGGGGATAGTTTTTTGAGATTTGTATATTTCAAGTAGCCTATCTATGCGTTTATCGGGAACTTCTGTAATTGCTACATGTGGATCTATGGTACAGAAAGGGTAGTTTTCGGCTGGAACCCCTGCTTTTGTAAGTGCATTAAAAAGTGTCGATTTTCCAACATTCGGAAGCCCTACAAGGCCTGCTTTGATTCCCATTGTGTTCTTTCGTATGTTAAACGTGCATAATAAGATTTTAGTATGCCCAAAACAGGAAAAAATTCAATGTGTAGGTGAGTGAATGCATTAATTGAGGGTTATTAAAGGAGGATATGGGGTTGCGAACTTTTTTGTCTCACAATCCGTTGTTTTTATGCTTTGCAGATGTCTTTATCTATCATATCAAGAAGTTCAGATGCAGCCTTTTCAACTTCGTAATGCTTAAACTGACCTGCGCGAGCTTTTGCGGCTATAACACCCGCTCGATAGATTTCTTTAAAGTTGCCCAAAGGAAATTCGTAATGTTCTTTTGTATCAGTACCGGTTTCTTTGTGTGTTGCCAAAAACCATTTTCCGTAATCAGTAAAGTTATGATCTTCTAAATACGCATCTTCATCAGTTGGGGTTGGCTGTTCAACTGTCCAGGTATGCACATCACAATTAACCTTACCCTGTTTGATAAGTTCCTTTGCATTCTCAAATGCATCACGGTGAAATGCAAGGTTTTCAGGTTCTTCTGTTCCTTTTGTCATGATAGTCTCCTTTTCAAATTCGTTTAACCTCTATTTCTGTATAATTTTAGCAAAATGTGGTGTTGCTTTTCAAGAAAACGGCCTTTCTCCGGTGTTTTTTGTCGCTTTAGATAAGTGGGTAATTTTTATCGAGAAGATTTTGGTTATTAAACCTGTTTTGAGTAGAGTTGCATATTTTTGTTATATGTGCTATTTATCATTTTGAGTGTTTATATTAATTTCTTTTTACAAAAGGAGACGGTTTATGAAATCACCGTTGATGAAGCTTGTTTTTGTAGTATCTGCATGGTTATGTGGAATTGCAGCTTTGCATTTAGGTTTAATTGGCCTTTTAGGCCGCAACATTGTTGAAGAATTATTGGTTAAAATAAATATGGGATGGTTCTTTGTTCCACTACATTATGTTTTTGGTTTAGCCGGTATTTTTTTCATCATTTATCTTTTGATGGATGCTATGAATCCAGGATGTGTGATCAAAGAATAATTTGATTTCATTTCTATAAAAATAGTCAAAGCACCGAACAAAGAAACTTCCTTGTTCGGTGCCTTTTGTATCTATAGAAAAAGATTCCATTTTTACTAGGATTTGAATAGAAAATTTAGCATCACAAATTTTTTAAAAGAGCCCTTGCCCCTCGGTTTCTTTATTTCATTTTTGTTTTCCGAATTGAAATAAGATTTTGTTTCAAGGTTGGTTGTTTCAATTTAGCCGAGCTCTTCTGTCTTAGAGAAAGTGAAATGCTCTAAGAGGTCTTCGCGAAGCATGGCTGTACCGGAAAGACACATTCCGTAATGGATCTGTTTCCTATGGTATTAACTTAAACCAGGTTCAAGCAATATATTCGGAATTTAAAATTAAATTGAAAATTTAAACGTCTTTCATTAAACAAATTTTTCTAACCATCGATATCAATTTACAGGATAAATCTGAGATAATTTCTCATTGAATCCTGAAGGTTTCAATTTGTAAATATCTGCGGGCTTGTCGACAAGCTTGAAATTTTACATTATAAATAAATAAGGCGTGGCCTTAAAACTTTATTTTATATTTTGAAAGATTTTTGCGTATTTATAATCAACAACTCTTAAATGGAGAATTTATTATGAAAAGATCGGCCTTATTCTGGTTTATTTTTAATGTTGCACTGTTAACTTCAATTTCATATTCAATGGAACCTGAAGAGCTCCACATCAAACCCATACCAGAAAGCTCAATTGCAACTTCTTCAACTGATACATTTCCTGATATATTAATGCCACAATATGAAAAACTGTTACTAACTGAATTTGTAAAAGCAGAAGAAGAACTACAATCCGATGCCAATTACTTAGAAAACATACAGCATATTCCGACAGAACAGCGTAAATCATATTGTCTTAAAATCATAAAAACTAAATTGCTACAAAGACTTGCGAAGCTAAATTTGCCATGGCTCGTAAGCCTTATAGTCAAAGACCGTATTACTATCGAACAACTAAACCAAAATCTTAAATTACCTTCGTCCAATATGCTAGTACCGCCTCAATTTGCACTTTCAAAAGACACCGGGGCGCGTCATAAAGAAATGCAAATTCCCGGTCAAATCAACACGAACCAATTACTTTACTTGGTTACACAAAGTACATTAAGGCAAGAAAAAATGTTAGCACTCATGACACAAATGTTTCAACAACGCCAGAGGTCTCTTGTAGAGAAACAAACGGAAAAAAAGCCTTATATTTCGGAAATTACTCCTCTCGATGAAAAACTTGTCAAATCTATTCTTCGCACTGCTGATCCTGAAGTGCAAGAAATCGTTTGGTCTATTACTGAACGTGAAAAAAGAATACAAGATAATTGTCCAATAAATATAAAAGATATTGTCCGAGTTGTGTTTACCGGGCCTCCAGGAACAGGAAAAACAACTCTTGCAGAAGCAATTGCGATTGCATTGCAAAGAAGATCGAGTTTTATATGTCCGGTAGCGGCAATGAATAAGTTTCAATTTTGCCTTCAAGAATACTTAAAAGAAGAATTGGAATCACTTTTAATCAAAGATGAACCATGCATCGTTGTAATTGATGAAATTGATCAGCTTAACAACACGGCATCACATGATAAAGATTCTGTCAATCCTGTTATGACACTGTGTCATTTTATGAATGAATGTGAAAGGAGAGATCGTGGACGACCTGTCCCACATTTTATTTTCATATCAACAACAAATAATCCGGACAAGATTCCTGATGCATTACGCAGCAGGTTAAAATCCGTTAAAGTTGGCCTTCCTGATAAAAAAATGCGAAAAGGAATCATTAAGGATTATCTGGATACTCCTAATTCAGGAATCACCCTTGCGCCGGAGTGTGATGATAAATTCATAGATGAATTCACCTGCAAAACCCGCAACTTATCAATTCGAGATATTCAGAAAATTATTAATTCAGCTCAAAGAAAAGCCATTTGTGTCGCGCATAAAAAAAGAGAAGAACAAAAATGTTCTGCTATGGTTATTCTGACAAAAGATCAACTTGTTGAAGCATATAAAAAACTTTGGAAAGAAACTGATGCTGCACGTAATCGCTGGCACAAAAGGCTCGGAAGGCATCTTAAAGATAAATGGCCTGAATATACCGAACGACTTCTTTGGTTCACCTTAGAATCTACCGTAAGTTCCGGAATAAACATGCTTGCTCGAATTCCTGACGTTATACGAGAAAACAAACGATGGGCAGAACAAAAAGAGCGAGATAATAAGCGATGGATCGAACAAAAGCAAAGAGAAGATGCTCGCTGGGAGGAACAAAAGGGACGCGAAGATGAACGTGACAGAAGAGCCGAAGAACACTACCAAGCACAAAATTCATTAGTCAGCAAGGAAAGTGCAAATCAAATGGCACGAGGAACAATCACAAGTATTGCAAGTACTGCTATTAGCCAAGTCATCAAAAAAACTGTCGTGGCACATCCGTACCTTGTAGCAGCTACAGGTGTAACAACCTATGTTGTCACAAGGTGGGGAGCACCGGTATTGTCAAAAGTCCAAAGTGGATTTTCCTCTGTGGCAGGGCGACTAAAATTTTGGTAATTACAAACTAATATAAATAAAAATAATGTGAGGTTATCATGTTTCGTAAAGCAATAAGCATAATTTGTGCTGTTTTATTTTCATTGCCATTGTATTCAATGGATGATATAGCAAGAAAATCAAGTTTTGTATATGATACGACACAACAGATTTCATCAAGATCAAACTTGGTAGCATCGGTATTCCAGTCAAGACATACGTTGCCTGGTTTGCAAAGTTCAACTCCGTCATTTCAGCATATTGATCGTCAACAGAGCCTTCAGAGTTTAATTAATCAAGCAAAAGAATATAGAACATCTCATTCACTTGACTCTATGAGATCAAAACTTCAAGAGCTTGCAACATTACGATCACAATATCAAACGCTTTATTCAAGCTCTTCACAAAACAAAACAATTGCAAAAAGCCCTTCAATTTCTCACTCAATTAGAAGCGCTTCCTCTCATACATATGGGAGCATAAGTGCAGCAAGAGCTGCCTCGGGAAAATTCAATATGTTAAAAACTCAAAAATCTGTTTTTATTAATAAGCATGATTTATCAAAAGATTTTGTATACGACGTTATCAATGCAAAACCAGAAAACCTTAAACATATTCTTGAGCAACATGGCATTGATCTGGAGCAATCAGCGGATATCATTGAAGAACTTATCGAAATTGAAACTGAATTAGTTGAAGCTAGAAAGAATTTTTCAGTTGCAACAGTTCAATACCTTTATTCAAAAGCGTTGGCAAGTAAAGAAGAATTCACTCTAACTGCAAATCAATGCTCACCGGTAGAACTTGCGCAACAGCACACACATTTAATCAGAGAAAAAAATACACTATCAAGAAATATAAAAAACAATCGCATGGCTCTAGAAAAAGCTTTGCATCAAAAAGAAGAATACCTCGCAAAACTCGAATCTTACAAAGGATTTAAAGGATCCTTTTGGCGATTACTGGAAAAAACAGTTTGGACAGGAATTGATGAAAAAGACGTAAAGAATGCTTTGATGGAAGTTGAAGAACGCATTGAATGGTATCAAGGTAGAGTAGCAGAATGTAACGCGCAATTAGAATTGATAAATGAAAAAATTGAAATCTATCAATTAAAACAAGCTGACGCACTAACGTCATACAAACTTTTTTTACAACAAAAAACAACTTCTGATCTTGAGGATATGGCTCGAGAGCAGCATGAATTATTCAATGAACATACTTTCAATAGTGATTTCTATTTAGCACCGGAACTTTTGCAAGCTCATCAAATAGAACTTCAATCGATAGAAGAAACTTTACTTGAAAAGAGATTTCTTGAAAATTTAAAAAACATCTATGAAAAATACTGTATAGACAGTGAAGCACCGTGCGAAAGAGACGCTGACATTCAAATACAAGAAAGACAAAACGCATTAAAATTAACGCAAAATCAAGCTGAAACATCAACCCTACATTATAACTCCAAAGCACCTGTTCAGTCATTATTAAAACAAAATAATATCAACATCAAAGAGTTTTGCACGTTTACGGGCAACCCATTTGCTGTTCAATTACGCAAAGAACAATGCACTATTATTGATCAGGTTTCCGAATTAAAAAATGCTTTTGCAAAGGAACATCTCAGCACTCAAGCCAAACATGATTATAGCATACTTGAACTGTCAGATGAAAAACTTGATGCAACAATTCAATCATCAACTGAATTTATTGATCACTGCTTAACATTGACAACCGAAGCAACTATTTTAGCGCAAAGAGCTACTGAGTCGGGTCATCTTGAACAGGCTGAACAACTTAATAATTATTCATGGTCAATGATCAATCTATGCAAAAGTTTTATGCAAACAACAATAGAATGTGCTACGCAAGCCGGAATAGGTTTTTTTGTTGATGGGCCTAAAAATATTTATGAATTAGGAAAAACACTAGATGGTCTTGTCAATTTATTTGGGCAATCGATAAAAGAGATTGCTAAAAACCCTCGAGAACTGCTTCCGGCATATGGCAAAGCATTTCTTGCAAAATCAAAAGAACTTGCCTGTAAAATCGAATTTGTAAGCAGAAGTACAGCTCAGATGTTATTCAATGTATCGCAAGCAGAAATGCTCGTGGAAGCAGGGCTTTACCAAGAAGCTGAAATTCTTATTGATCAGGAAGCAAAACGATTTGAACCTTTCGAAAAAGCAATTGAAACGCAATTACATGCACTTGGCCAAAAAGCAAAAAATCTTACATTGCCAAAAATATGTCGTCATGGTGCAGCATTTATATCAGAAGGTCTTATTACCGGTGGAATGGTCAAAATTGCGGGAAAAACATTAAAGCTAGCACGAGTTGGCGCAACGCGATGTGCTCGTGCAATTAAGGAATTGGAACAACAGTCAATCGAATCATTCGGACAACGAGAACTTTTATGTTCAACCTCTGAAGGCTTGCTTCTTCAAGTACGAGATAAATCATTAAATCTCGCGCAGCGAACAGCAAATCAACCAGCAGAAAAGATTGTCGGAAAAGTAACACGAAATATTCAAACAATGCGCCTCAGAATAGAAAAGTTAGAAAAATATATGGTTGAAAAATTGGCAAAATTAACATCCCCAGTATTTGAAAAAGCAAATTTAAAACATTTGTTCGGCATAGATAAAATTGTCAAAGAACGTGCTTCAGGTGCTTTTGATGCAAAATACCTCGGGTATCATCATGATAAGGGTTGGAAGTTAGTCAAAAAAGGAAAAGTTAAATTTTTGACAAAACCTAGAATTTGTCCTAAAACAGGAATGGTTACTGTTGATCGACTAACTGTTGAAGGTGTTTTGATTAAAGATAAAACATTCTTTCCACCAAACTGGTCACGGCACAAAGTTATTGATAAAATTGTTGAAGCAAGTAAAAATATAATAAAAACAAAAACAGAAGGTACCAGAA
>Ga0180434_10008470_pt1 | contig 11345 bp, 7 predicted proteins | sample SS_ome_7_FD_132453 | JGI IMG/M metagenome (GOLD analysis project Ga0180434, IMG submission 132453) | Hypersaline lake sediment archaeal communities from the Salton Sea, California, USA - SS_1_D_2 metaG | ecosystem: Environmental > Aquatic > Non-marine Saline and Alkaline > Hypersaline > Sediment... | reverse complement strand
CTCGCATACCAGGGTCTTGAAGCCTTGCTGCGCCAGAATAGCGGCGCAGGAAAGTCCTCCCAAGCCCGCCCCTATCACTACGGCATCGTAATCCATTTACCCTCCCCCTCTCGTCTTGCTAAAACTAAGCTCTTTATATCTATCCGAAGTCCTTCAGGATGAAATCTCCCGCCACAACGCCCGAACCTATGGTGGGAGGCACGCCGCCTCCCAGGTGGGTGGAGGCGCCCGACAGGTAGAGGTTCTTAACCGCCTTGGAACGCACCCTGGGCCGGAAGGCGGCGGAGCAGGTGATGTCGTTACACAACCCGTATACCGCGCCGCCGGGGTGCAGCAGCATCTTGGCGAAATCCTTGGGGGTGTTTACCTTGGCCACGGTTAGGTTATCCCTGATGTCCAGACCGAACTTCTCCTCCATGGCGTCCAGCTGCATCTCCAGGTGCTGCTCCCTGATATCGTCCCAGTCGCCCTCCACGGGATTAAAGGGAGCAAGGGTCACCAGGTTGAGGCAGTGGTGTCCCTCGGGCGCCAGGGAGGGATCGGCGTGGGTGGGCCAGGAGATCAACATAAAGCCGGCCTCGGTTATCTTGTTATTGACGTAATCATCGAACCAGACGCGGTTCATCTCGTCCAGGGTGGAGTAGCAGATGGTGTGGTGGGCGTCGAGGTCCGGTTTCTTGTCCAATCCCAGCATTATCATGGGGGCCGATATGGAGACATCGTAGCTCTTTATGGCCCTCTTGGCCCAGGCGGGGAGGTTCTCCTCTCCCACCAGCTCCAGGTAGAGGGTCTTGGCGTTGATGTTTGAGACCACCATCTTGGACCTTATCTGGGTGCCGTCCGCCAGCTCCACGCCGCAGGCGCGGTCTCCGTCCAGCAGCACCTTCTTGACCCTGGCGTCGAACTTGATCTCCCCTCCGAACTCCCGGTAGGCCTTGGCCACTCCCTCGGGAATAGCTCCCATCCCCCCGCGGGGATAGAAGATGCCCTCGTGCTCGGAGTAGGCCAGGAAGGCCAGGTAGCCGGGGCACAGCGCCGGGGGAAGGCCCACGAAATAGGACTGCAGGCTCATGGAGGCCCTGACGGTATCGCTCTTGAAATACTTGCACAGTGTGCTCTCGAAATTGAGGATCATGTATTTGAAGTACTTGAGAAGGGTGGGATGCTCCATCCCAACCTTCATCATGTCCTTCATGGTCTGCATAGGTTTGGTCATGACTTTGCCGAAGGCGAAGTTGATGGCCTCGGAGCCTACCTCGGCGAAGTGGTCCCAGGCCCTCGCGTCCTCCTCGGAGAACTGGGCTATTACCTCCCTGGTCCCATCGACGTCGACGGGATAGGTGAAGCGGCGGCCGTCCTCGGTGACGAAACCGTAGATGGGGTCCACGGGTATGAAATCTATGTAATCCGAGGTCTTTTTGCCCAGTTTCTCGAAGAGCTCGTCTATTATCCAGGCGAGCTCGACGACGCTGGCGCCGATATCGAAACGGTAGCCCTCGTGGTCGTAGGAGGAGCAGCATCCCCCCACCTGGCCCGTGTTCTCGCACACCAGCGTCTTGAAGCCGTTTTTGGCCAGTATGGCAGCGGCGGAAAGGCCTCCCATCCCCGCTCCAATGACCACGGCGTCGTAGTCCATTATCCGCCTCTCCTTTCGGTCTTCTAGATAAAGTACCTGTAGGGCAGGTAGGGCACCTGCTTGCCGATGTGATTGAGATAGCGCTTGGTGCTCTCGTCCAGGGAGAGGTATACCCCCACCAGGCCCACGAGCATTCCTACATGTAGAAGCCTTTTCGCTTTTTTACTCATCTTTAAAACCTCCTATCCGTGGTCCTCGGCTATATATCTACTGGTTATAACCCCGGAAGCTATGGTGACGGGTACCCCGCCTCCCAGGTGAGTGGAGCTTCCGGCCAGGTAGAGATTCTTGACGGCCCGGGAGCGGGCATTGGGGCGGAACATGGCCAGGCTGGTCATGTCTGAGAAGAGCCCGTAGATGGAGCCCTGGGGCGACAGCAGCCGGCGCTCGAAATCCAGGGGAGTGGATACCTCCAGGTAGGTGATATGATCGCGCACGTCGGGTAGGACCATCTTCTCCAGGTTCTTCAAGGACTCCTCCTTGTACCAGTCCTTGATGCGGTCCCAGTTGTCTCCCACGGGTGCGTAGGGGGCCGGGGCGTTGCACATGAAGTTGAGGACGTGGTGGCCCTCCGGGGCCAGGGAGGGGTCGGCCTCCGTTGGCCAGCACACCAGGCTCATGGCGGAATTGGGGATAAGGTCCTTGGTGTAGTAGTCGTTCCAAACCTCGTTCATCATATCGATGGAGCCGGTGACCACGGTGTGGTGGGCCTCCAGGTCGGGCTTGGTATCCAAGCCCACGTAGATCATGGGGCAGGGCATGGAGTGGCGGTAGCTGTCGATGGCCTTTACCGCCCAGGAGGGGAGGTTATCAGTGCCTATCATCTTTAAGTAAGCCACCTTGGCGTTGACATTGGAGACCACCACCTTGGAGGAGATCTCCGTGCCGTCCTCCAGCTGCACCCCGCGGACGGCGCCTCCATTCACCAGGATCTTCTCCACCTTCTGTCCGGTTCGCACCTCCAGGCCGTGCTCCTGGCCCGCCTTCATCATGGCCTCGGGTATGGCGATCATGCCTCCCCGGGGGTAGAAGATGCCCAGGTGTTCGGTGAGGGCAATGAATCCGAAGATGCCGGAGCCGATCTCCGGCGGCGCTCCGGCGAAGTAGGACTGGAAGGCGACCGAGGCCTGGATGATGGGGTTCTTATAGTAAGAGCGTGTCACCGCCTGGTGGGTACGCAGGAGTAAAGGCATGAATTTCATCACGTTGGGATTCTTTATGGTCATGGACATGGCCTCGCCCATGGTGTTCATGGGAGCGAGCATCATGGAGTCCATCATCTCGTCCATTTTGTCCAGCGCCTCATCGCAGAAACGCTCCCATCCCTCCACGTCCTCGGGGGCTATTTTCTCGATGACCCTGGTGGTCTCGTCGATATCGGTGGGGTAGGAGAACCTCTGGCCGTCCGGGGTGATGAAGGAGTAGATGGGATCGCAGGGGATCAGGTCGATATAATCCTCGCGCTTCTTGCCCATCAACTCGAAGAAACGGTCCATGGGCTGCAGTATCTCGACGATAGAGGCCCCCACGTCGAACCTGTACCCCTCGGTCTCGAAGGTGGAGCAGCATCCACCTATGATATCGGACTGCTCCAGTACCAGGGTCTTGAACCCCTCCTTGGCAAGCAGCGCCGCGGTGGACAATCCTCCCAGACCGGCTCCGATAGCTATAACATCGTAATCCGCCATTCTTCAACCTCCTTTTACGCGATAAAGTTAAGTCCGAGATGACCGATGCCGGTGATTCGTGAAGTTTTAAACGCCGAGCGGCTTCGATCCTCCGTTACATCTCGATTAGAACCTGCTTTTCCTGCCCAATAAAGATGACCATGCCCCTTGTAAATTTTCAGATAGTCATATTGACTTTAGAGTCTTATTATACTTACTGGTATTGCCGATGTAAACCCTCAAAGATGAGGCGTGCCAGGCCCCCACACGCTCCGCTCGCCAGGCCTCGCTCCACGTCTGGAGGCGCAGGCACCGTCGCTCTTACGCACCTTTGATAATCACAGATGAGGCGTGCCAGGCCCCCACATTCGGAAATGTGGAGGCGCAGGCACCGTCGCGCCGAGTACGGCGCTGGCGCTTTCGCGCTGCAGTTATACGAAGGTTGTTCTATTAATCTCTAGGGGGGTTCCTCTACGTAGAGGCCGTGCTGGAGGAAATCCATGAGGTTGACGAAGAAGTGGAGGACGTCGAACTCCTCCTCCACGATATAGCGATCACCCACTATCTCCGCGATGCCGATGAGGCCATATGCAACGGTCATCGGATCGACGGGGCGGAATACACCCTCCTCTATACCCATCTCGATATCTCGTGCTAAATACTCCGCCACCTTTGCGTAGGCCTCCGCCGCTTTTTCCTTGAGCTTTTTGTTCCCACCCAGTGCTTCCGAGACCACTCCCATGAACATGAACTGGATATCACGATATTTTGAGATGAAGGTCAGTCCTTTGATGCCCAGCCTCATCAAGGCGTCCTTGGCCTCGACAGCCGCCGCGTCCGCCTCGGCAAGAAGCGTTTCCAGGCTTCCTTCCATGGTAGCGATGAAGATGTCTTCCTTCCCCTCGAAATACTGATAGCACGTACCCTTGCTTATCCCCGCCTCCTGGGCGATATCATCCACCGTCGAATTGTGATATCCCTTGATGGAGAACACCCGGAAGGCGGCATCCAGTATCCCCTCCGTGCGCCTTTCCTCGTCACTCAAGGCGGCAAGGCGCTCCTCGTCCTCCAGCTCGTGAGATTCCTTCAGCCTGACCATGTCCCGGAAGTCATTCCATTCCGAGACTTTCTCGAAGGGGTACTTGTCTAATATGCTCTTGATACTCTTGATGGACAGCCCCTCATCGCGCATGTTTTTTACGACTATCAATCTTTCGAGGAAAGCCTTGTCGTAGTAGACGACATTCGGTCTGACCTTCTCGGGAGAGGGCAGCAGTCCTTTGGCCATATAAAACTTGATGGTGCTGACCGGCAGATCCGAAGCCTGGGACAACTGCTTCATCTTCATCGGGCCGCTTTTGGCATCATCCAACTCGTTCCCAGCCTCCTTTTAGCGTCATAGTCCTCTCATATTCACCATAATTATCATCGAACCGGTCGGTCGATACAAGTTACAGGTCAGCCCACAGCATGAAAGCCGCCGGGGCATCAGACCTTCTCTCCGTATTTACGCACCTTCTCCCAGTCCACCTCCACCCCCAGGCCGGGCTTCGACGGCACCGCGACATATCCCTCATCGTCGATGGTGATGGGCTCGGTGAGCATGGCATCCCTGGCCTCGGGAATCCATCCAGGGGGCTCGTAGGGAAACTCGCAATGCGTGCAGTTGGGAATGGCCCCCATGAGCTGCAGGCTGGCCGCCAGGCCCAATCCGTTGGTCCAGGTATGGGGATTATAGGTAAGGTTTGCCGCCTCGGCCATGGCCGCTATTTTGCGGCAGTTGAGTATCCCTCCCGAGAAAGTGACATCGGGCTGGAGGATATCGTAGCAGCCCCGAGCGATGAGCTCCCGGAAATCATCCAGGTCGTCATTGAGCTCCCCTCCGCTGATAGCCAGGGAGGTCGACCTCCTCAGTATGGCCAATCCATCGTAATCCCTCATCCTCAAAGGCTCTTCCAGCCACAGTACTCCCTGTTTCTCCAGCTCCCTGGCCACGGTCAGGGCCCGTTTCAGGTCCCACTTGGGATAATCGGCGAAACCGTGGATAAGCCAGGCCTGGTTTGCGTCGACCATGATCTCTATATCGTCGCCCACCGCTATACGCACCGCCTCCACCACGGCCAGGTCCTCCCTGATATCATGGTTTCGTATACGCACCTTGATCGCCTTGAAGCCTTCCTCCACCAATCTGCGGGCGTCCTCGGCCCTGGTCTCCGGATCGCGAAGCTCCCCCGTGGAGGCGTAGGCCTTCACCCTGTCCCTGGCACCCCCCAGCAGGCGGTAAACGGGCTGGCCTGCCGCCTTTCCGATTATGTCCCAAAACGCTATCTCCACGAACCAGCCCCTGAACCCGACCACCTTGGCCGAGCGTATCACCTGCAGAAAGTCCTCAACCTGAAAGGGGTCCCTCCCCACCAGGAAGACCTTTATCAGGTCGGGAAATCCCCTCCATTCCTGCGCGAAGGCCACCCCGGTGCAGGCACCATCGATCCCCTCGTCGGTGATCAGGCGCAGGATGATGGCGCTGTTGTTCTGCGAGGGCAGGCCTGGAATCCAGCTGGGATAAAAGGGCTCGGGAAGCGGAAAATGGCAGATATAGGCCTCGGTGTCGACGATCTTCATAACACAGCCTCCTTACGGTTCCCTCCCCGTAAAGAACGGGGCATGGGGGATCTCCCCCTGTGTAACTTGTCGATAACCTCTAAAGTATTGATTTCGCCGCCTGAACTTTCCCTCCTGCAGGAGCCCTTTCCCCCGCGGTGAGGTCCCGTCATCCGCCAGTGCTACAATCCAGGTGTGTCGACACATTAATCCTGCCTATCGGGGGCTGGATCGGAGGTTTCATCCTTGCCCGGCTGGGTTGACGATTACTTCATCCTGGAGATCATTACCACGGGGCCCGACCCGGAGACCGCTCTCCCCGTCGAGGCGGCCGCCCTGCGTATAAAAGATGGGGTCGAGACCGACTCCCTAGACCTCCTTATAGACCCGGGCGTTCCCGTCCCGGCATCCCTGCTCGAAAAAGCGGGAAGGGGCGAAGGGGACTACAAAGAAAAGTCTTCCCCCGAAGAGGCCCTCTCCCTCATACGCCGCTTTTTAGGAGAAGGAACCGTCCTGGCCCACGAGGGGACGATGATGGAGGGCCCCCTGTTCGAGCGCTTTAACATCCGGGCCCCCCGCCTATTCCTGGATACCCGGGAGTTGGCCTGGCTGGTGGCTCCCTATCTTCGCGACCACTCCCTGCCCTCCCTGGCCGGGTCGCTTCTGGGCGAGGACTTGACCTGGAGGGCCAGCGGTGACGCCCGTCTGCTTCACAACCTGCTCGCCTCCCTCAGAGATATCTGGGGGGAGACGCCGCGCCGCCTGGGCGGTGCGATCATGGGAGCCTTGCAGGAATCGGACAACCCCTGGCGCTTTTTCCTCCCGGGCAGACCGGGCCAGAGTCCCTACCCCGACCTCACCGATATCATCCCCCGTATAGACCTTTCCGCCTGGCGCGAGGTGGGAAAATCATCGACTGACCAGCCCGAGGACACCAAGAGCGGGGAAGTGGATCCGGAAGAGGTCCTGTCCATCCTGGCTCCCGGAGGCGCCCTGGCCTCGTGCTATCCCCATCATGAAGCGCGCCCCCAGCAATCCGCCATGGCCCAAGCCGTAGCCTCCGCCTTCAACGATTCCGCTTTCCTGGTGGCGGAGGCGGGAACCGGTGTGGGAAAATCCCTGGCCTACCTGGTACCCGGGGTACTCCATACGCGCAGAGGGAACGGGCCATTGGTGGTCTCTACCTACACTCGCAACCTGCAGGAGCAGCTCTTCCAGCGCGACCTCCCCCTCCTATCACGCTCGCTGGGCTCCTTCGAGTTCAGCCTGCTCAAAGGAAGAAGCAATTATCTCTGCCTGCGCAAATGGAGCGAGTGGTGTTATTCCCTTTCCAGGCAGGAGCCCTCCTTCGTTTTCACCGGGCTTGCCCCCGCTCTGGCCTACGCTTTTCTGGCCTCCTGGATCAGCCGCACCAACTCAGGCGACCTGGAGGAGATATCCCTAGACCTGCGTGGGCTCATATCCGGCTTGCTGAGCGAACTCTCATCCTCATTTGAGGACTGTCTTCGTCCCTACTGCAGGCACGCCTCCCGCTGCTGGGTGGAGAAGGCTCGGCATCAGGCGGCGATAAGCGAGGTGGTGGTGGTGAATCATGCCCTCCTTCTCAGCCAGCTCGTCGCCGCGGAAGCAGGGCCCGCCCACCTCATCCTTCCCGAACACCAACTGCTGGTGGCGGACGAGGCCCATCATCTCGAGGATGTGGCCACGGCTGCCTTCACCTTGAGCTTTTCCCGGGATGAAGGCCGCAAGATGCTGGAGGAGATAGGCGGCAGCAGGGGAGTACTGGCACGGTGGCGGCGGCTGCCCCTCGGTTCGGATGGAGAGAAGATGCTCTCCGATACCCTGCACCAAACGGACCTGGTCACAGATGAGGCCGAGGATTTCTTCAGCTATATCCAAGAGTCCTTTCTCGCATTGGTCTCCCCCGGCACGGTCGGGGGAGATGAGCCGGGGCGATGCCGCATCACCCGGAACATAGTGCGAGATCACCGCTGGGACCAGGTGCAGGGAAAGGGTCTCGGCCTGGCTGAAAGCCTGCATCGCCTCTCCTCCCTGATGGCCAAACTGGCAGCCAAGACTCTATGCGTCGAGGGGGATGACCGGAAGGATGAGAACAAGATGGACGCCAGGCGGGGAGAGGCTCTCGCCGGCAAAGCATACGAGGCGGCCGTCGCCCTCGAGGTCTTTATGCGCGACCCCGACGACGAGGTGTTCCAGGAACACCTCAGGTGGGTGGAGAGAGCTTCCCAGCAGAGAAAAAGTGCCGCCTTCTCGAATACTCGCATCAACAGCTCCCCCGTCAACGTGGGTGAGGAGCTCTCCTCCCTGCTGTTCGGTCCGCTGGACTCCGCCGTCCTCACCTCGGCTTCCTTAAGGGTCCCAGGAGAAAGGGAGGGTTTCGCCTTCCTCCTTCGCCGCACCGGCTTGGACCTGGTAGAGGAGAGCGGGAGGGAGATAAGACTGATGGCCCTGGATTCTCCCTTCGATTATGCCAGCCAGGTGCGCCTGATCGCCGTTACCGACCTGCCCGAGCCCTCCGCCGGGAAGACCGGTTTCAGGCACTATATGACCGAGGTAAGCAAGGTGGTCGAGGAGGCACTGGTGGCCACCGGCGGCAAGGCGCTGGTCCTTCTCACCTCCCATCAGCAGGTGGGCTTCCTCGACTCCGACCTCCGGCCCCGCCTGGAGGAACGGGGCCTGTGCTGCCTGCGCCAGAAGAGGGGAGTGCCCAACGCCCTGCTTCTGGAGAGGTTCCGTATGGACCGGGATTCGGTGCTGTTGGCCACTGAGGCCTTCTGGGAGGGAGTGGATGTGCCCGGGGAAGCCCTATCCGCAGTGGTTGTGGTCAAGCTCCCTTTCCGCCACCCGGAGGATCCCATAGTGGCAGGGCGCACCGAATACCACGACCGGGTGAGCGGAGGGGGTTGGGGGTCCTATTACGCGCCGCTGGCCGTGACCCTGTTCAGGCAGGGAATCGGGAGGCTGGTGCGCCGCTCCAGCGACCGGGGGATCATCGTGGTGCTGGACCCTCGATTTCTCACCCGCTCCTACTCCCGCCTCTTCCAGGCCGTACTCCCCCGCGGCCTGGAGGTAGAGACCGTCCCCCGCCACGAGCTGGGAGAGAGCATCCAGCGAAGCTTCCCTCCCCACGGCGGCTGAATCCCAAGCGGTTCTCGAATACCTGTGTATTTACGAAGCGGGGTACTAGTCCTCTTCCTGTGAGTAGATGTCGCCGTAACGTTTTCTCAGTTCGAGCTTGCGCACCTTCAGGGTCATGCCGTATGGCATCTCCTCGGGAGAGACGATCCTCACCGCGCGGGGGCTCTTGTAGCCGGCGATATGCTCCCGGCACCAGGCCAGCAGCTCCTCTTGCGTGGTCTCGGCGCCGGGTTTCAGGGTCACCACGGCGATGGGCATCTGTTTCTTAAGGGGATGGGGCACGCCCACCACCGCGGCATCGGCCACTGCCGGATGCTCCAGCACCTCCTTCTCCACCTCAACCGAGAACACGGAATAGCCGCCGCACTTGATGACGTCTTTCTTGCGGTCCACAAAGTAGAGACGGCCCAGGCGGTCCTTTTTCCCCATATCGCCCGTGCGCAGCCATCCCTCCTGTATCAATTGGCCGGTAGCCTCTGGATTATTCCAATAACCGGAGGTCACACCGGGACCGGATACGGCCACCTCTCCTACCTTCCCCGCGGGGAGCCGCTTGCCCTCCTCGTCCAGGATGCGTACCTTTACCGGCCACACCGGCCAACCCACGCAGCCCGGGGGATAGCGCAGACCCGGGAGGGCCACCTTGAGGGTGGCCGTGCCCGCCAGCTCCACCATGCCGTAGACCTCGGCGAAGAAAGCCCTGGGCCGCAAGGGACCGAGATGGAAAATGGCGCCCTTCTCCCGGAAGGCGTTGACCTGCTCCTCGGGCATGGCATCGGCGGCGCTTCCCAGCATCTTCAGGTTGGACAGGTCGTAGTCGTCTATACCCTCGGCCAGCATCATGGCGTACATGGCCGGTACCCCCACGAACAGGTTGGCCTTCTCCCGCTGCATGGCCTCCAGGACATCCCGGGGCACGAAATGGCGCATGTAATAGGCCTTGAGGCCCACGCAGGCCCCCAGGATGTAACTGCCGAATCCCATGATGTGGGCGGAGGGAAGGCAGTACACGCCGCTGGACCCCTTGCCCACGGGAAGGATGGCCGCGGCGATCTTCTGCGCGGTCAACAGGTTACGAGAGGTCATAGCGGCTCCCTTGGGAAAGCCGGTGGTGCCCGAGGTATAGAAGATGGCCACCACGTCGTCGGGTTCCTGGCTTACGAGAGGACCCTGGGGGTCCGCCGCGCTGAAGGCCTCGTCCAGGGAGGCGAAATCCTCGCTGCATTCCTGCGAGGGGCCGGCCATGATCCAGCGCTCTATACCCGGGATCTCCTCCTGCTTCCTGATGTTCCCGTCAAATACCTCGCGGTCCACGATGAGGGTCTTGGCGCCGCAGTTCTCCAGGATGTAGCGCATCTCCCCCGCCTTGAGCATATAGTTCATGGGCACGGCGACGGCCCCGGCACGGGCGATGGCGAAAATCGTCAGCGGCAGGTCCACGTTATTGGAAGTGGATATTCCCACGCACTCTCCCGGCTTGATCCCCATATCCCTCAGGGCTGAGGAGGCTCGTTCCACATAGTACGCGGCATCCGTAAAAGAAAGCTCCATGGCGGGAAAATCCTGATACCGCAGCGGTTCGTGCAGCTTGCATATGATCCTGTTTCCCCTTAACTCGGCCAGGCGGCGGTGAAAATTGGCCAGGGTAAGATGGCCATCAAAGGCCAGCTTTATCTTGTCCGGTATCAAGGTCACTCCCCCCTTGCTTGACATCCCACTTTAACAGACTATGACAACGCAATGATATTGAAGCCCTCGGTTGGCAACCGTATATCAGGCGGCTTGTATATGATATATTAAAACCGACATGAGGTCGAAAATGAGGGGGTCGGGTCTCGAGAACCGCGTTGTCCGCCAAATATTTTAGCAAGAATCATATGAAAACCGATTTTATGTCCCGAACTCTCTACTATAGAGGCTGATGGGAATGACCAAGAGAAAAAAATCCGACATCACACGGGAGAACCTCATGGAGGCGGCCCACAACGTCTTTGTGGAAAACGGCTACCACGGCGCCAAGGTGGTGGAGATCATCAAGAAGGCGGGCTGCGGCCACGGCACCTTCTACGATTATTTCAAGAGCAAGGACGATGTGCTCATGGCCATCCTCAGCGAGCTCATCCAGGAGCTGATGCGCCTGGGCGAGTCCTCCCGCATCCTCATGGAACGCATCGCCTTCGACGATTACGACGCCATACGTATCCTCCTGCGGGGAATAAGCGATATCTTCAGCCGCCACAGCGACCTGAACAACGTCTACATCGAGGCGGCACTGGAGAGCG
>Ga0180434_10008469_pt1 | contig 11345 bp, 8 predicted proteins | sample SS_ome_7_FD_132453 | JGI IMG/M metagenome (GOLD analysis project Ga0180434, IMG submission 132453) | Hypersaline lake sediment archaeal communities from the Salton Sea, California, USA - SS_1_D_2 metaG | ecosystem: Environmental > Aquatic > Non-marine Saline and Alkaline > Hypersaline > Sediment... | reverse complement strand
TATCCATGCCATCGATTGACTGTCCCTCACTTTTTCTGTATAGTGTTGGATTGTGTACGCGGAGGCGGCAGGGATACAATTTCATGGACACATGGCCTCATCATGGATATCGTCTCCGCTTCGCCAGCGGCGGGACGGCCCCAAAAACCCCAGACTTCACCGGCCGCATTGTTCGCATACGCAATTCCGTCGGTGCCCCATGAACGCTATCGGGTCACGCTGAATGCCATGTCGGGACTCAACCTCTACCAATTCTATCGGATGTGGCGAGATCCCTGGCGATCCAGTAAAGATCTGATCGAGATGCAGAACCGACGACTCCGGCGGCTCGTAGTCCGTCTTTACGGTTCTCATGCCTGGTACCGGGACGCTCTCGACCGACATGGAGTAAAGCCCGAAGACATCCAGGGTACGCAACACCTCAGCCGACTCCCCATCTTGACGAAGCAGCAACTGCAGAAAGTGAACCGAAACGGGATCCTCAGTCCAAGACCGGACGCCTCTCGCCTGTCTATCACACGAACCAGCGGCAGTTCCGGAACACCTCTTCAAATGGTTCTTAGAAAAAAGAACTGTGCCCGTTTGAACAAGAACTGGGTCAGACCCCTGCTGGCCTACGGCGTAAGACCCTGGTCGCACCGTTTTGAGGTCAGTGGCCCCCACAATATCCCCCAACATCGGAAATGGTATCAACACCTGGGCCTCTGGCGGATCACGGGTCGATCCATCTTCGATTCTCCGGCCAACTGGATCGACGGCTGGTTCGCCGAGAAACCGGACTACCTGTACGGTTACTCGGGCAGCCTGGCCCTCATGGCCCGGGAAGTCCTGAACCGCGGGATCCAAGGCATCCATCCCCGGGCCGTTTTCGGGGTCAGCGACCTGGTGGGATCCCATGAACGGAACATCATCGAGCAGGCCTTCGGCAGCCCGCTGATCGACCTCTACGGTGCGGCCGAGGCGGGATGTATCGCCTGGGAGTGCCACCGCTGCGGGGCCTATCATATCAACGCCGACACCGTCATCGTGGAGTTTCTGCGAGACGGGCGACCCGTCCCTCCCGGATCGCCCGGAAAGGTCGTGATCACCAACCTGTACTCCGACCTCATGCCGATCGTGCGCTACGACCTCGGGGACGTGGGTACCTCCAGCACGAAACCGTCAGAATGCGGCCGCGGATTGCCTCTCATGGAAATCGTGGAAGGCCGCGCCGACGCCTTCCTGACCTTACCCTCCGGAAGGATTCTCTCCCCCATGTTCTGGTTCGGCATCATGAAGCCCATCCTGGGGATTACAAAATGGCGGGTGATCCAGCAAGATATCGGTCGCATCCGCATTCTCATCCAACCCGATTCGGGATTCACCCCGGGAACCGGGGAGCAGATCTTGCAAAGGTTCAAAGCGGGCGTACCGGAGGTGGTACGGATCGAGATTCAACGGGTCGAGGATATCCCTCCGGATCCGTCCGGCAAGGTACGGGCGGTGATCTCCCACCTTCCCTCCCCCTTCTGAAGCCATGAAACGGAAAACGGCCACATCGACATGAAAAATGTTCTGATCCTCAACACCCACTCCATTCTCAACCCGGGAGATACGGCCATCGTCCTCTCCCAGATTCACCTGCTGAGCAAGCACCTGCCGGGGGCGCGGATCACCATCACCTCAAGGACACCGAAGATCGACGCCCATTTCTACGGACCGCTCGGGGTGCGAGTCCTTCCGCCTCTGCTCCCCGCTCCGAGCGTCTACCTGGGATGGACCGAAAAACTCACGGGCTGCCTGCGCGATGCATTCGGTTTTGGCAAGAAATTCGCATTGATTCAAGCCATCAAACGGAGCGATCTCGTATGCGCCAGCGGCGGGGGATACCTCTATTCCAACCGCCGCCACTTCCCGGGTCCCATGTTTCTCCAGGCCCTTCTGCACCTCCGCCTCGCCCTGTGGTTCGACAAGCCGCTGCTCTTTCTCCCCCAGTCGTTCGGTCCCTTTTACAACCGGACGGCCCGCCGCATGATCCGCCGGCTTCTCGATCACCCTCGGGTCATTCGGATATTCGCGCGGGAAACGAAATCCATCGACCTGCTGCACGGCCTCATGGAAAAAAACCTGTCCCGCCTGGAGGTCTGCCCGGACACGGTCTTCTCTCTGAAAAGTTTCATGAATATCACTGCCCAAAACACGGCCCCTCCGCCGGTGCGGCCACGCGTGGGGATCACGGTTCGGCGCTGGGATTTCCCCGACACCCGCTCGAGGAGGGAAAAGCAGAGAAAGCGCCGGGACTACCTGCAGCAGTTGGCCGATGCCTGCGGCACGATTCATCAAAGACTCGGAGGAAGCTTCCTCCTGGTCCCGCAGGTGCGTGGACCGGGCCGATTCGAAGACGATGAAGAGACCACCCGGGAATTCTTCATCCTTCTCAAGTCCCGGGTTCCCGCAACCCACATCGACAGCCTGGATCTGAATAATTCCACCCACCCCCTGGACATCCTGAGACATGTCTCATCACTGGATCTGATGATCGCCACCCGTTTCCACTCGGCCCTGTTCGCCCTGCTCGCCGGCGTACCGGCCATCACCATCGCCTACCAGCACAAGGGTCAGGGGATCATGTCCATGCTCGGTCTGGATCCGTTCTGCGTCCCCATGGAACGGCTTTCAGGAGCCCGGGTCTCGTCCCTCGCAGAACAGGTCATCGCCGGCCGCGATACCACCGTGTCTCAGGTTGCCGGACGGCTGAGCCAATTGGGCGACGACGTGGACCGGATCATCGGCGCAACCCTGCGATCCATCGCATCCTCGGAAAAAAGATGAAGGTCCTGCTGGTGAACAAATTCCTCTTCCCCAAGGGGGGGGACGCCATCTGCACCCTCGCCACAGGTGAATTGCTGCAGTCCAGGGGGCATCGCGTGGCCTACTGGGGCATGGCCCACCCGGAGAACCCGACCCATGATTTCGCGGATCTGTTCGTCCCCCACGTCGACCTGAACGCCCCCCAAAGCCTCGGGGAGCAGATCCGGATCGCGCGCAACATCGTTTATTCCCGGGTGGCCCGGGAGCAATTCACAACCATGATCGATCGCTTCGCGCCCGACATCGTCCACCTGCACAATTTCGCCCACCAGATTTCCCCCTCGATCGTGGACGTCATCAAGGAGCGGGGAATCCCGGCGGTCATGACCATGCACGATTACAAACTGGTCTGTGCCGCCTACACCATGATCTCGGCCGATCGGCCCTGCGAACGCTGCCGGGACGGCAGATTCCATCAGGCTTTCATACGAAGGTGCATCAAGAACTCGTACCTGAAAAGCCTGGTCAATACCGTGGAGATGATCTGTCACCACAGGATATGGCACATCTATGACCCGATCCGCCTCTTCATCGCACCGAGCCGTTTTCTCATGGACAAGGTGAAGGAGATGGGGTTCAGGGGTCAGACGGTTCACCTGGCCAATTTCGTGGACCCCGCGGCTTTCATCACCCCCGTGGCGGCGCCCGGCGAAGGCTTCTGCTACTTCGGCAGATTGAGCCGGGAGAAGGGCCTTGAGACCCTGCTGAAGGCCGCGCGGGGTAGCCGAATCCCCGTGAAGATCATCGGAGACGGCCCGATGCGGGAAACCCTGGAGGCGGAGGCCGCCATGGAGGGGATGGAGAACGTCCGGTTTCTGGGTTACATGACGGGGGAGGCACTGCAGCGTGAAATCGCCGCGTCGCTGGCCGTGGTGCTGCCTTCCGAATGGTACGAGAACAATCCCCTCTCCATCCTCGAAGCCTTCGTCCTGGCCAAACCGGTCATCGGTGCCCGGATCGGCGGCATCCCCGAACTGGTCCGTGAGGGGGAGTTCGGTCATACCTTTACACCGGGAAACGCGGAAGAACTGCGGGCCAAGATGGTGCAATGCGTGGCCCATCCGCGCTCCACCCGTGACATGGGCATCGCAGCCAGGGCATACGTCACGAGACGGCATGATCCGGAGACCTACCTGAAGGGACTGCTGGCGATTTACGCGGATGCCGGGATCCACGACCGGGCAGGCAACGCGACCGCACAACCCGCTGAAACGAAATGATGCCCCGCGTTGGTCTTAGGAAAAACTTCCAGGCGATCCCCATGCCTCTGAGGACCGGAATCAGACGGGTACGGAGTTGGCTGCCGTCCCGATTCAGGTATCACCCCGCATTTCAGCGCACGTATGCCATGCTGAAAGAATCACAGTGGTGGGACGAACACACCATCGCCATTCATCAATTCCGGGAACTGAAATCACTGCTTCAGGAGGCCGCGGCCCGGGTACCGTATTACGGACGGCTGTTCGCGGCATCGGGTTTCGATCCGGACCGGTTCCGGGGCCCATCGGACCTCGGGAAGATCCCCTTCCTCACCAAGGAGATTGTGCGCACCCGGCGTATGGAGTTTTTGGCCCGTGGCATTGAGGGATCCGCACTTGATGTCGTGACCACCGGGGGATCGACGGCCGAACCCCTCGGGTTCTTCAAGAAGTCCCGCGAATACGACGCCAAAGAATGGGCCTTCAATCTCGTTCAACTAGAAAGAATTGGCTTCGATCAGCGCTGCCGCAGCGTCATCCTGCGCGGCGAAAGGATCAGGGTAACGCGGAATCGATTCGAACAGTACGACCCCCTTCGCCGCAACCTCCTCCTCTCCTCCTTTCACCTCAGCGAGGAGAACATGCCCGCATACATCGATCGGATCAGGTCGTTTTCTCCGGACTACATCCAGGCCTATCCATCGGTCATCACCCAACTGGCCCGGTATCACCGAGAGAACGATCTCCCCGGCTACTCCCGGTTGAAAGGGATCATCTGCGGCTCCGAACCTCTCTACCCCTGGCAGAGAAAACTGTTGACCGACACCTTTCGCTGCCGCGTTTTCTGTATCTACGGCCAGACGGAGCAGGCGGCACTGGCCGGTGAATGCGAACACGGTACGCTCTACCACGTGTTCCCCGAATACGGATATCTGGAGCTTGTGGACGATGAGGGGCAATCCATCGTCACGCCCGGCAGGACGGGAGAGATCGTTGCCACGGGTTTCATCAACCGAATTTTCCCCTTCATCCGATACCGGACCGGAGATCTGGCCACCCTGGCGGAAGGACCCTGTCCCTGCGGCCGTAAGTATCCACTGCTGGCGCACATCGTGGGGCGACAACAGGAATTCATTTTCAACCGGAGGAACGAGGCGATTTCCCTCGGACCGGTGCTGTTCGGCATTCATGACGCCGATATGTCGTGCATCAGGCAGATCCAGTTCTTTCAGAATAGGCCGGGCAACCTGATCCTGAGAGTCATCAAGAGCCCTGGCGCATCCAACGAGAGCGTAGAAGCTTACATTGCCCGGTCCCTGCGTACCAGGCTGGGAGATCAGTTCGATATTCGAGTGGATTTCGTCCAACGGTTGCCCGGCACGGCGCGGGGCAAGCATCGTTTTCTAGAACAAGCGATCTCTCCTCCACCGGGAGACCCGGCATGAGCGCGAAGGCAAAGCCCAGAATCCTCTTCGTCGGGCCTTTGCCTCCGGAAGCCGGCGGCCTGGCGGGCCACGGCGGCATCGCCACACACTGCTGGGAATTGGCCCGCGAAGCCGCACGCCACGGGTACGCGGTATCCATCCTGACCGACTCCGCCGACTCCTTTTCCCAGGATGGAATCGTCGTCTGCGGATATCCCCGACCGCGCCGTGTGGCAATGGCGCTCCACGCCCTGCGCCACCGGCATGAATTTCCGGTGAAGATACCGACGGGATCACCCGTGGCGAGCAGCAAGGAAAAGCTCAAAATATCCTACCATCTTTCCCGACTCAACGACGCCATCAAAGCGGTCAAACCGGATATCCTCCACGTGCATTCCCTGCACAATCCATTCGGCCTGGCCGCTGCCCTGGCGGAGATCGACATCCCGATCGTGGTCACCAATCACGAATTCTATCCTCAGGGCCAGACGGACCTGGAGATAGAAAAGGCGCACATCATCTTGAACCGGACGGCCCGGTTGATATGCATTTCAAACCACACCAGACAGCGTATGACGCAGTTCGGACTCGGTTATCAAGACCCCATACGGGTGATCCCGATACCCGTCCACTCTCGACGGTACCCGCTGAAAGACAGGCCCCGGGCAAAACAGAGGCTCGGATTGTCGACAAATCCAACCATCCTGTTCATCGGCTCCGCCAATGCCATCGCGAAGAAAGGCCTCGACATCCTCCTGATGGCAGCGGCTGAAGACAGAAGCCTGGCCGCCACCTGCCAGCTCGTGATCCGCTGCAATTCCCATGACGCCACCCGCGCCCGCTTGCTTGCGAGGAAGGGCCATCTGAACATCAAGCTGGTTGAACGAATCCCCGAAGAAATGATGCCGGACACCCTGGGCGCCGCCGATGTCTTTGCCATGCCCAGCCGAAGTGAGGGATTCGGAATCGTCTACCTCAACGCCCTCCTGTCCGGAACACCGGTCGTGGGCTTTACCGGGACCTTGGCCCAAATTGAATCCCAGCTGGGCATTGAGGTCGGGGAAAAGTACGATCCTCACACCGAAGACAAACATGAGCTGGCCGCCAAGATACGCCGGGTTCTGGATACCGACTTTCCGCGATTCGAGGTCCGGAGACGGGTGGTGGCCGTCTACGACTGGGAACGGCGGTTCGTCGAATTTGCCGATGTTTACCAGGGGCTGAAACCATGATCGTTACCATGAAAAATCTCATCGCATCACGTTTGCGGGAGGGGAAACTCAAGGAAGCCGGGCGCCATCTCTACTACCGCATGTTCAATGGATTACACAGACTCAACCGGTGGATCGACTCCATTGAATCCGGAGAGACCGACGAAGAGATCTTGATCTCGATGAAAAACGGTTTGCGTCTGTTTCTCCCGGCAAACCGTGAACCGTCCGGTCAGTATACCGTGAACCGCGAAAGCCGTGAATTTCGTTACGGCTGCCTGAGGAAATTGAACAAACTCCGCCAGATCGACATCGATCGCTATTCCGCCGCCCTCTCCATCGTCAAGACCGTTTTCGTCGACCGTACCTACGAAAGAGACCGGCGGCTGCGATCCGGTGACCTGATCGTCGACTGCGGGGCAAACGTGGGCGTGTTCTGCCTGTACGCAGCCCGGGTCGTCGGACCTCGAGGCCGGGTCATCGCCATCGAACCCGAACCGAACAACCTGCATATTTTGGAAAGAAATATTCGACTCAACAACCTGACATGGTGTCACATCGTTCCTGTGGGGCTCTGGGATCGTCGCGGAACCGCAGACTTGTTCAGCGGTCCGGACAGTGGTTCCCATACGATGATAGAAAAGAACACATCCTCAGTCCGTGTTCCGGTGGACACCCTGCCAAATATTCTGGACAACCTCGGCATCGGTGCGGTCAAATTCATCAAGATGGATATCGAAGGCGCGGAAATCCGGGCGATTGCAGGGATGACAGACTTCCTGGAACACCACCGGCCACCCTTGGCCATCGAGAGTTTCCACCGGGTGAACGGTCAGCCAACCCACCAGATTCTGGGTCCCGTCTTTTGGAAAATCGGGTATACCGTCCACATCGTCGATGGCTACCTGTACGCCAGAACCGAGACTGTCACGGGTGATGGCGAGCGGGACGGGAGTCATTGACGATATCCTGGTCCTGCACCTCTTGAAAAAAGCTAAATTTCGTGACATCATACAGACGATTCAGAGATGCCGATGACCGATTCCGGGAATCCACGTCGTCAAAGCATAATCAGGGCCAAGTTAAAAGGGGTATTGCCCCGCTGGGTCATATCGCCCGTTCAGGCCACTCTGAAGAAACGGCGTCGGGCCCGACGGACCAGACGCCGCCTTTCAAGGCCCCTCCTCAGCGAGGACGCATTCCGACGAATCCTGATCGAAGACCTGGGATTAAATACCGGCGAGACCGTCATGGTTCACGGCGCGATGGGGGAGCTACACCTCGATTTTCCATTTGAAAACATTCTAGACATGCTGAAAGAGACCGTGGGTGAAAAGGGAACCCTCATCTTCCCAACCTACCCGGAGAAAACCTCCCATGAGTATCTCATCCAGGGCGATATCTTCGACGTCAGCACCACTCCCTCGGGCATGGGACTGCTTTCGGAATACGCCCGTTCCCGGCCCGAGGCCATCCGCAGCCTGCACCCCACGAAGTCCGTCTGCGCTCTCGGTCACAGGGCCGCTGAAATCACCGCCACGCACCATCTGTCACTCAACCCCTACGACCTCCAAAGTCCCTACCAGAAAATGATGAAATACGGCGCCAAGGTTATCGGACTGGGCATCTTCATTCACCAGGGACTATCCCACCTCCATACCGTTGAGGGCGCCCGCGATCTCGTATTCCCCGCAAACATTTACGACGAACACGTATTCAGAGCCACTTGCCGAGACTCCCAAGGACATCCGAGAATCGTCGAGACCCGTGTCCACCGCCTCGATAGGATGCGCTTCAGGATTCCCGAATTTCTTCGCGACCACATTCCCAGTGCAATCTGCCGTAACCTGGTCTCCCACGGGCACCCTTTTTTCTGGGCAGATGCCGACAAGCTGTTTCACCGAATGATGGACCTGGCGCGACAAGGGATCACCATGTACCGCTAGGCACCGGACAACCCGAAACGAAAGATGACGATTGACCTGATCTTCAGCAACGACTGGGAGCTGTTCGGAGACGGGTCTGGAGACTACTTCCGGGATCAGCACGCACCGCTCCAACAACTCCTGGATATTTTCCAGGGGGAGGGAGCCAAGCTCACGGTGATGGCAGAGGTGGCCCAGCAATGGGCATTGACGGAACTGGGTAACCGGGAACCATGGGCGCGTTTCCAATCCGAATCCTGGGAGGCCATACTGAAGGAAACCGTGCGACGCGGCATGGACGTTCAACTTCACCTGCATCCCCAGTGGTTGGGGGGAAAATGGCGAAACGGCAGCTGGGATCTGCCCCTCGATTTCTGGTCCATCTCCAGTTTGAGTCACCGGGAGTTGGCGCTCATTCTCAACAGAGGCAAAACATATCTCGATACGCTGTTGAAACCCGTCCACCCCGAGTACGAATGCATCGCGTTTAGAGCCGGCGCAAGCTGTATCGAACCATCCGAAGGCCTGGCCCCTCTTTTCCTGGATGCCGGGCTGTTGTGCGACACCTCGATCGTCCAGGGTGCCAGGCATGGCTCTTTCTACGACTTCCGCAAGGCCCACTCCAACCTGCTGCCCTGGTTCGTGGATGACACGGGATTTGCGAGCGAAAATCCAAACCCGGCTGGTCTCCTGGAAATTCCGATACACTCATGTTCGATCTGGTGTTCACCCCTCCTGAGGAGGATATCACCCCGCCTCCATTACCTGCTCGCCCTCGGTACCCGGGTACGGCGGGCCGGAATCCAATGGACGCGAAAAAACGGCCGCTGGCTCGAAGGCAGGTATCCACGTGCCAAACGCCCCCATTCCACAGACGGATCGAAGGGGGGGGGAATGCGTGTCCGCCGCATTCTGGCAAGACTGCTTCGCCGCGACCTGTTCATCCTCGACACGGACCTCCTACCGCCGCGGGCGTTCGTGGCCATGTTGCAGAAAATCCAAAAAAACCAGACGGCCCGGGCATTCGCCGAGCACCACCAGGGCGCGGTCCCCGTGATGGCCATCGGTCACTGCAAGTCCATGATGGATGGGGAGAACATCAAAAAGACCCTGCGGGAAATCCGGGCCGCAATGGCCGGAAACGTCCGCTTCAGAAGGCTTCGTGATGTCATCAGAGACTGTATCCCAGAGGAGAAAAAGGCAACCCATGACCCGCGGCAGCCGTAGTGTGATGCGCCTGGGGATCAATGGGCGAAAACTGTGGCTCCTGGCCCGAAACAAGTGGCCCCGGACCATCCGCCGTCGTTTTTTCCGCCACCGGGTGGAATCCATGATCCGTACCACCCAGAGATGCGGGTTCGTCCCGGCGTTCGACATCCCCCGCCTTCAGGTGCCTGGTGAACCGGCAGACAGCAATGCCTGGATGATCCCCTTTCAGCGCCCCTTTTCCGATTCGGCAGAGAAGATTTTGCACACCGCCAACGAAATTCTCGAGCGGAATATTTCGATTTTTGATTCACCTCCCTCACAGGTCTCTCACCGGAACCCATCACGCAATCGTTCCATCGACTGGCACTGCGATTTTATCTCCGGGATCCGCTGGGACCCCGGGGAACCCTCCGATCACGTGCAGATCCCGGTCGATACGGCAGACATCAAGATTCCTTGGGAACTGTCGCGTTTTCACCACCTCACTCCCCTGGTCCTGGGCCACCACCTGAATCCCGGAGCCGGGTACGGGGAAGATGTCTTCAGACAGATTGAGGATTGGATAGAGACCAATCCCATCGGCCGAGGCCCGAACTGGAACAGCCCGATGGAGGTCGCCATCCGTTCCGCCAACTGGCTCTACGCGCTCGCCAAACTGACCGGTTCCCTTCGGGTACCCCGCCAGCTCAGGAAGCGGCTTGCCGCGTCCCTTCACCATCACGGGGCGTTCATATATGAAAATCTAGAGATTCGACGCAAGACACACAACCACTATCTGGCCAATCTCGCCGGATTGATCCTTCTCGGCCTGACCGCTTCGAATACAGGCGTCGGGAAAAAGTGGTTGAACTACGCTCTGCCGGAACTAAAACGGGAGATGGCCAGACAGGTCCTTCCCGACGGCTGCCACTTCGAGGCCTCCACCGCATACCATCGTCTGGCACTGGAGATGTTTTTCTTCCCGACCCTGGCAATGGTCAAGGGGAATCCCAGATATGTGGGCACCAACCACCGCGAGATCGCCCGGGCCATCTTCGGCGAGGTCTATACCCAGGCCCTGTACCGGATGTTCGACGCCGTGTTTCACCTTCTTAAACCCGACGGAACGTTGCCGCAAGTCGGTGACAACGATTCGGGCCGCTTCCTCAAGCCATATCCCCGGGATTCTCTTGATGGGCGCTATCTGCTTGCCCTCGGGGCGGTGTTCTTCAACGAACCGAAATGGAAAGTCCGCGAGTTTTTCAGGACGCCGGAGGATACCGTGGAGATCCCACTCCTATTCGGTTCCACGGGCATGGCACAATGGGAGACACTCGACTGGAACAACCTGGCGGGTGTCCCCTGCCGTCGCTTTTCACACAGCGGCTGGAGCGTGCTGAGACACCGCGGCAGTTACTGCCTGGTCATCGGCGGGGAGGCGACACCTCACAGAGTGTACCGTGCCCACGCCCATGGAGACACGGGATCCTTCGAATACTTCACGAACGAAAAGGAGATCATCGTCGATCCGGGGACCTACGCTTACAG
>Ga0180434_10008468_pt1 | contig 11345 bp, 13 predicted proteins | sample SS_ome_7_FD_132453 | JGI IMG/M metagenome (GOLD analysis project Ga0180434, IMG submission 132453) | Hypersaline lake sediment archaeal communities from the Salton Sea, California, USA - SS_1_D_2 metaG | ecosystem: Environmental > Aquatic > Non-marine Saline and Alkaline > Hypersaline >... | reverse complement strand
GTGACACCCTTGACCTGCTGGCGCCGGGCGGGGAACTTTTCTTTTCCAACAACCGCCAGGGCTTTCGCCTGGATGACCAAATCCAAGAGCTGGCACAAGTGGAAGAGATCACCTCGCGCACCGTACCGCAGGACTTCAAACGCCATCAACCGCATCGCTGCTGGCTTTTACGCAGGTCATAGCAGGATGATTGCGATAACCGCATAATGCGTATCCCGGGTCTCCCTGTTGGACAGCATGCGCAAACTTCTGGTCACACTGCTGCAGCTCGCCGCCCTCCCAGCCCTTGCGGGAGTGCAGAGCGAGATGATCTTTTTTCTCCAACCTGATGGACACAACTACCTGATCGAGCGCTCCATTCATTCAAACAGCCCGACCCATCGCTTTCACCTGAAAAAGCGCATCCATCTCGATGACTTTCGTCATATCAGCCCTGCCCGTTTCGAATGGGACGACTCGGACGAGCAGGTCAATTCCCTCATCTTCGAAGCAGGCGGCTTCACCATCATCTACCCGGATCGCTTCGACGACAGCGAATTGCAACAGGGCAAAGACGGGGTCCTGCACTACAAGAGCTGGGACGGACAACGCGACGCCAGCGGCCGTTATGGTTACTGGTATGCCCCGGGTCAATTCGACCAGTTCAGCTATACCTGGATCATGCCGGACAACATCAAGCTTGTACGCTACCGAAGCAACCAGGATGGCCGCTGGACCAAACGTAACAATGCGATCAGCTTCTATGCAGAGGACGTCAACAACCTGACCTTCGAGATGAGTTACCGGGTACTGCCGCAAAACACGGCCTCGACACCACGAGAGGCGAAATCAAAAACCGCGAGGCTGCCAATCACCCCATCGCCTGTATCCACCCCGGTTGAAAAACGAGGGCCACCGCGAGCCGTCTGGCCAGGCCGGGATGCGGACAGCGACACGGTCGGCGATGCCGACGATCTTTGCCCGGACACACCGGAGGGCGCACTGACAGACAAGGTAGGCTGCCCCTTGGATACCGACAGGGACGGAGTGGCCGACGGCATTGACCAATGCATTGCCACCCCCGAAGAGACGCCAGTCGATGGCCTGGGTTGCACGCTTGCCCCCAGGTAGACTGCGCTGCCACCTTCATCGCATTAATACGGCATGCGGGTTGTACGGCTTCGCTCGCACTTGATGAAGCCGGCGGATCGGGTGGGGAAGGATCAGACGGCCTGGCCCCAAAACCGTCGCATCAAAGCATCACGACGCGGTTTCGACCCTGTTGCTTGGCCTGGTAGACGGCTTCATCGGCACGTTTGAGCATCTCGCTGAGCGAATCATCCAATTCACGGGTCGCGCCGATGCTCACTGTCAACGGTACCGGTGAGCCGTCCGGGCCTTGCAAATCGATCTCCTCGATCGCAGCACACAGGCCCTGCATGCACTGCAACGGATCCTCCCCCGCCTTCAGGATACGGATACAGACGAACTCCTCGCCCCCAAACCTGGCGATGATGCCGCGTCCTGCGCCGAACTTCTCCAACGTAGAGGCAATCGCAACCAGGGCCTCATCACCTACATCGTGCCCATGGGTGTCATTGATCTTCTTGAAATGATCGGCATCGATCATCGCAATCACGATCTCGTATTTCCCTTGCCTGGCGCTCTCGTAGATTTTCTGCGCGTGTTTGAAGAAATACCGGCGGTTGTACAGGTGCGTCAGGAAATCGCGGTTGGCGGCATCCCATGCCTGGTGGATGTACCGGACCATGTCGAGGTTTTGATCGATACGGCAGTACAACTCCTCCAGCTCGAAGGGCCTGTGAAGGAAATCGTTGGCACCACTCTTGAGAAAACGCGCCAGGATGCCTTTCTCGGCAGCAGAGGAAACACCAATGATCGCCAGCTCCTGCGGACTGCGCACCGTGCGCATCTGCCGCACCATCTCCATGCCATCCATCTTCGGCATGTTGTAGTCGGTAATCACGGCGCGGATTTCGTCGTGCGACTCGAGCATTGCCAAGCCCTGCTCACCATCCGCTGCTTCCACGGTGTGATAGCCGCGGTTATGCAACAGTGAACACAGGTAGGCGCGTTGTGCTGCCGAATCATCGACCACCAGCACGGCATGTTCGCGGTTGGCGCGCATGCGCTCCACAAGGGCTATCGCCGACAAGACGCCTGCCAACTGATTTTTCTCAATGTAATCGGCAATGTTGCGTTTGAAAAGATTCTGGCGCTTTGCGAAGTCAACCGAGCCCGTAAGAATGATCACCGGAATGTCATGCGACTGCACCAGCTCCACCACCTCGCCGTCCGGTGCATCCGGGAGATTGAGGTCGAGGATCGCGACAAAGAAACGTTCCGCACACTGGGCAAGCAACTGTGCTGCGCCTGCCATGTCGACGACCAGCTCACACCGGACATCGGGCAACGCCTCGATATTGCTCTGCAGGAGCGAGGCAATCGCCCGGCTGTCTTCCACCACCAGTACGGTATCGCCCTCTCTCGGAGACAGGTGCGTTTCGTGGAATCTTTCTGCAGGTAGTGTACTGGTGCTCAAAGTCGGCTTCGGTAGGCGACGGTAACCCTTGCATCGGCAGGGCCCGCCAGGCCTTTAATCCGAATTTCGTTCCTGCAGGGCTTTATTGGAGCGCTTGAGAAAAACGCGCATCTCTTTGGCCGCCTGGATGTCGCCCCGCTCTTCAGCTACCGCGATACCCTGTTCGTAGGCATCGGCCGCCACAGCATGCTGGCCTCCTGCGGCCAACACCCTGCCCAGAATCTTCCAGGCGCTGAGTATTTTGGATCGTGCTGCAGGGCAGCGCGCAGGTGCATCTCGGCATTGGTCAGGTCGTCCGCCTTGAAAAACTCGTTTCCCAGGCTGAACCGCAGCAGTACGTTGTCCTGGCCCTGTTCGTACATCTTCAGCAGGTTATCGAGCATCGTCATGGCCTTTCCTTGTCGGAGATATCCTCAAAATCGCCCCATTCGCGGCGTTTTCAAACCTGCGGATGACAGGGTTTGGACGTGGTGTCCATTCAAGCCGGAAGCGAGGCAAGGCCTGTCATTCCGACCGATCCCCTGGCAACAGATAGGTGGTGCCATGCAGGCCGGCCTTGAGTTCCCGGAACCAACCGTCGCGTTTGGCAGCATCCGCACCGCTCCTGGCCAGCTTGTGACGATACTGCTCCAGCATCTGCTGCGGTTCGAAATGTACGTAACGTAGCAGCTCATCCACGCTGTCGCCCCGCTCGGGGCCCGCCAGGCGGTAACCACCCTGCCCGTCCAGCTGGATATTGACCGCATCGGTATCGCCAAACAGGTTATGCATATCACCGAGAATCTCTTGGTAGGCACCGACCAGAAAAATACCCAGCAGGTAGGGCTGGCCATCCGGTTCGTGCAGCATCAGGGTCGACTCCACCCCGTCCTGGTCCACGTACTGCTCGATACAGCCATCCGAATCACAAGTCAGGTCATGCACCAGCGCGGCCCTTTGCGGGGGCTCGTTCAGGCGATGCAGGGGCAAAAGTGGAAAGACCTGGTCGATCGCCCACACGTCCGGCAGCGACTGGAACAGGGAGAAATTACAAAACACCCGTTCGGCCAGCTTTTCGTTCAGCTCGTCGAGTAGTTCGCGGTGGCGCTTCGAACCCACACGCAGGCGATCGCGCACCTCGGCAGCAATCGCGTACAACAAGTGTTCGGCCTGCGCGCGCTCAGCCAGCCCCACCTCGCCCTGATCGAAGGACAGTTGCACCATGTCGAACAGGTGGCTGGCTTCCTGCCAGGTCAGCAGTGGAGAGTGCTCATCTCGGTTACCGCGCAGCGCGTCCAAGGCTATGAGGAGAGGATGGTCGAGCGAAGACGCTTCGAGCTGGCTGGCGGGTGATTCACGCTCGATTACCTCGGTCACCAGTACCGCGTGGTGTGCGGTCATGGCGCGCCCGGATTCACTGAACACCATCGGTTCTTCCAGGCCCTGCTCGCGGCAACGTTGCTGGATATGTGTCAGCACTTCGCGCGCATAGGCCTGCACACTGTAGTTCATGGAACAGTAGTGGCGACTGGCACTACCCTCGTAGTCCACGCCCAGGCCGCCGCCCACGTCCAGTACGCGCAACGGTGCACCAGCACGCGCCAGCTCGACGTAATAACGCGCCGCCTCGGCCATGCCGCGACCGATGTCGGCAATATCCGGAATCTGCGAACCGATGTGCGAGTGCAGCAGCACCAGGCAGTGCAGATACCCGCTTTTCTTCAAACGTTCGACCAGCCCCAGCAGCTGCGCTGCCGACAGGCCGAACTTGGACTTGGCCCCACCCGAGTTCTGCCATTTGCCGCTGGCCACTGCCGTCAGGCGCACACGTACGCCAAGCAGCGGCTCTATACCCAGGTCATTCGACTCGTGCAGCACCAATTCCAGCTCGGAGGGCTTTTCGATCACGATGTGCACGTCATGCCCGAGTTTGCGCCCGATCAGCGCCAGGCGGATGTACTCGCGGTCCTTGTAGCCATTGCACACGATCACGCTGCCCGGCGCGCTGGCCGCCAGCACTGCCATCAGTTCGGGCTTGCTGCCCGCCTCCAGGCCGACGCACTCTGGACCGGCAGCCACTATCTGCTCGACCACGCTGCGCTGCTGGTTGACCTTGATCGGATAAACGGCACGATAACCACCCTGGTAATCCAGCTCCTGTGCCGCCGCACTGAAGGCCTCGCACAGGCCACGCACCCGTTCGAGCAATACATCGCTGAAACGCAGCAGCACCGGCCAGCTCAGGCCTGCCGCACGTACGTCCAGGGCAATGCGGTACAGGTCCAGCTCCTCTCCCTCGCGCAGGCGCGGACAAACGCTGACGTGCCCTTCCGGGTTGATGCCGAAGAAACCTTCGCCCCAGTGGCGCACGCCATAGTGTTGCGGAGTGGAATGGATACGTGCTGGCATACCTGGATTCTGCCTGTGCTCTAAACACGGAAAAGACGGATTATCGGGTATTGCCCGGCAAGCGGGCTACCGCTATCTTGCGCGCACTCCATTTGAGGGACCCCACCATGAGCCTCGACAACAACTGGTTCACCGAAATCCACGCCGACATCGGCTCGGCCTTTTCCCTGCAGCTGAAGGAAAAGGTCTTCTCCCAACAGTCAGAGTATCAATTGGTCGAGGTATACGACACGGTCGGCTTCGGCAAATTCATGGTGATCGATGGCTGCACCATGGTGAGCACACGCGAGAACTTCATCTACCATGAAATGCTCACCCACCCGGCCCTGTTCACCCATCCCGACCCCAGGCACGTGGCCATTATCGGTGGCGGCGACTGCGGCACCCTGCGTGAAGTGCTGCGTCACCCCGGCGTGCAGAAGTGTACCCAGATCGATATCGATGAAGTGGTCACAAGGGCTTCCGAACTGCATTTCCCCGAGCTGTGTGAATCGAACAACGACCCGCGCGCCGAACTGCTTTTTGTCGACGGCATTCAGTGGATGCAAGACGCGCCCGGTGGCTCGCTCGACCTTATCATCGTCGACTCGACCGACCCGGTCGGCCCGGGTGAGGTACTGTTCACCCCCAAGTTCTTCCGTGCCTGCCATGACGCCCTGGCGGATGGCGGCCTGATCGTGCAACAGAGTGAATCGCCGCTGGCACACCTGGAGCTGATCCGGCGCATGTACGCGAGCTACCGCGAGGCCGGTTTTAGCGATGTGCAGACCCTGTTTTTCCCGCAGCCGATCTACCCCACCGGCTGGTGGTCGGCGAGCATGGCCTGCAAACAAGGCAGTTTCGACGGCTTCCGCGAGGCGGACGCACGCGCCAAGGACTTCGAAACACGCTACTACAACGCCGACATCCATCGCGCCGCACTGGCGCAACCCGAATTCTTCCGCCGCGCCCTGGTCGATCAGGAATGATCGGCCATCTGCTGTTCAACACCCTGATCGTCGCCGCGGCGGTGATGATCCACTATGAGTTTCTGTACCGGCTGTCGCAGGCGGTCCCGCGGCTCCCCGGTCGACCGCACGCGCGTATCCTGTTTGGCGTTTTCGGTGCATTGATCGCACACGTCATCGAGATCTGGCTGTTTGCCTTCGGCTTCTATTACATGCACCACCATGGCGGCGGCCAGTTAATCGGCAACTTCGATGGCAGCCTGCTGTCCAGCGCCTATTTTTCCTTCACCACTTTCACCACTCTCGGCTTTGGCGATATCGAACCGATAGGCGCCTTGCGCTACCTGACCGGGGTGGAATCACTGACCGGGCTGGTGCTCATCACCTGGTCGGCCTCGTTCCTGTTCTACGAAATGCAGAAATACTGGGGACGTGACTGACCTTCAGGTACGGCGCTGCAGGGTCATAAAGGTGTGGGGGAGCGTGTTCTTTTCATCACACACACCTTCGATACGTTCAATCTCGATCCATTGCGAACGATCAAACTCGGGGAACAAGGTGTCGCCATCAGGCTCCGCGTGCACCTGGGTCAGGTACATCCGCGAGGCCAGCGGAATCGCCTGTGCATACAGATCGGCCCCGCCTACCAACATCAGCTCTTCGGCATCACGGTAGACCGAGAAAGCCTCCTGCAGCGAGTGCACGACCCGCGCGCCCTCTGCCTTGTAACGCGTATCTCGGGTAACCACCAGGTGCGGACGCCCCGGCAGCAGCCCGGGCAATGACTCCCAGGTCTTGCGCCCCATGATCATGGGCTTGCCCATGGTGATCTGCTTGAAATGCTGCAGGTCGGCGGGCAGGCGCCAAGGAAGACGGTTGTCGATGCCAATCACGCGGTTGTCGGCGAGGGCGGCGATGACGGAAAGGTTTGTGACGATCTCGGACATGCCGGGATTGTAACCTGCCGGCAGGTGTTCCCGCGGGCGCAACCGGCTGGAGAGCCTGTCAGGCGGCTTCCTCGTCCGCGCAGAGTTCTTCACCCGCCTCGATCAACATCTCAACGATGATCTCGATTTCGGCAGGATTCTCCTCTGCCATGGCACGCAAGTCTGCGCATGCGATTTTCAGTTGATCGTGTTCCATCTGACTACTCTCCCGACCGCATAAGGTTGCGCATGGTGCGCAGTAGCCCCCATTTGGCCCCTGCAGGCAGGTGGATGCATTGATAATTCGCAATGGACCTGCCCAACCAGTGCCTGGCAACGGCACTGGGCAAGCAGTCAGACCGCAACCGCCCCCTTGATATGCGGGTGGTGCTCGTAATCGATCAACTCGAAATCGTCGTAGGTGAACGCAAACAGGTCTTTCACCTCGGGGTTGAGCCGGATCGATGGCAACGGGAACGGCTCGCGGGTGAGCTGCAGCTCGATCTGCTCCTGGTGGTTGGTGTAGATATGCGCGTCGCCGAAGGTGTGTACGAAATCACCGGGTTCCAGATCGCAGACCTGCGCCAGCATCAGGGTCAACAGCGCATAGCTGGCGATATTGAACGGCACGCCGAGGAAGATATCGGCGCTGCGCTGGTAAAGCTGGCAGGAGAGTTTGCCGTCGAGCACATAGAACTGGAAAAAGGCATGGCAGGGTGCCAGGGCCATACGACCCTGCGCGACGTTGTCCTGCGGCGAGACCGTCTCATCCGGCAGATCGGCCGGATTCCAGGCCGAGACAATGATGCGGCGTGAATTCGGGTTGGTCTTGATCTGCTCGACGATTTGCGCGATCTGGTCAATGTGTCGACCGTCCGGGGCTGGCCAGTTACGCCACTGGCGACCGTAGACAGGGCCAAGGTTGCCCTGCTCGTCGGCCCACTCGTCCCAGATGCGCACGCCATGCGCTTTCAGGTAACCGGTGTTGGTGTCGCCCTTGAGAAACCACAGCAGTTCGTGGATCACCGACTTGAGGTGGATCTTCTTGGTGGTGACCAGGGGAAAACCTTCGCCCAGGTCGAAGCGCATCTGGTAGCCGAAGACCGAGTAGGTCCCGGTACCCGTGCGATCACCCTTGAAGGTGCCGTTGTCGCGGACATGCCGCAGCAGATCGAGATATTGTTTCATGGTGCTCTGGAGTTTCTATGACCCCACCACATCAAGGCAAGCCCGAGCAGGACCATCGGCAGCGACAGCAACTGCCCCATGGTCAGCCAATCGAAAGCAAGATAGCCGATGTGCGAGTCGGGCATGCGCAGGAATTCGACCAGCGAGCGGAACAATCCGTAACCGATCAGGAACAAGCCGGAAACCGAAGGCGCCGAGCGCGGACTGGACGAATACGCCCACAGGATAACGAACAACAGGAGTCCCTCGAGCCCGGCCTCGTAGAGTTGGGTCGCGTGCAGGGCCGGGGTCAGCTCCGTGCCATAAGGCAGCCCCAGTTTTTCCACGCACAGATCTGCGCGACCGGCACAGGGAACCTGCATCGCCCAGGCCATATTACTCGGGGCACCCCATAGCTCGCCGTTGATGAAGTTACCGATGCGCCCGGTAAACAAGCCTACCGGTGCCAGCGGCGCCACGAAATCCATCACTCCCCAGAACGCGAGGCGGTGCTTGCGCGCCAACAGCCACATCGCGGCAATCACGCCCAACAGTCCCCCGTGAAAAGACATGCCGCCTTCCCACACCCGCAACAATACCAACGGGTCGGCAAGCCAGGTATCGAAACTGTAGAAAAACAGGTACCCGAGACGTCCGCCGAGAATCACACCGAGCGCGCCATAGAAAATCAGGTCATCGAGCTGCTGCTCGGTCAACACGCTGCCCGGACGTCGGGCACGCACACGCCCCAGCCACCAGGCACCGGCAAAGCCCAGCAAGTACATCAATCCATACCAGCGCAAGGCCAGTGGACCGATTTCGACAATGACAGGATCGATCTCGGGATACAGCATGGTGGCGGAGTGTACCAGCCCCGGATCAAACCCGTGGACACGACGACGCGATAGACAGCTCAAGATGCAGAACGTAGGCTCAGGGAAACATTGCCGAAGTCACTTATGCGCGCCCTGTTCAAACTGATCCTCTGGCTCCTCTTCCTCTCGCCCTTCGCTTTGGGGGCGATGGCGTGGTTCGCCCTCTCCGAAGACCCACTGGTACTGAACAACACGCGCTTGTCACACAAGGACATCGCACGCGCGCGGATGATCCTGAAACAAAATGACCCGCGTCGCATCCCGGCAGGCACCAAGCGGCAAATCATCCTCAGCGAATACGACCTGAACCTGGCAGTGAACCACCTCCTGCAGAAAGCAGCCGAGGGTGGCGCCCAGGTGCGCGTGCATGAAGGCGCTATCGATGCCATCGGCACCCTGCGCGTTCCCGGGCTGCCCTATCGCCCGTTTCTCAACATCAGCTTTGAGCTTGTCGACGATCGGGGCAATCTGGATGTACGCAAGCTGAGCCTCGGTGCAGTCAATTGCCCACCTGCCCTGGCACGCTTCTTTCTCAGTCAGGCACTGAGACGGCTCTACCAGAAGGGCGGGTTCGAACTGGCCAGCAACCTGGTCAGCAATGTCCGCATGCAACCTCGCGAACTGCAGTTTACTTACCGGCATGATCCAGTGCTGTTGGCAAGGGCACGCTCCACCCTCATCGATTTCGCCAATGCCGATGCACTGAACGCTTACCATGCGAGATTGCTGCAGCTGCAGGCACAGGGCATCGGCGTGCGCGGTCCTCTGGCCGAGTTGCTTACCCCGCTGTTTCGCTTCGCCGAAGAACGCTCGCGCGAACGGGACCCGGTAGCGGAAAACCAGGCGCTGCTGATGCTCCTGGGTGCCTGGTCCAGCAACCATGGCCTTGCTCAACTGGTGCCGGATGCGCCCGGTCGTCCCAACCGATTCCGCCTGTCCCTGCAAAAACGTGTCGACTTCGGGCAGCATTTTCTGACGTCTGCGGCACTCGCTGCACGCGGCGATGGGGACCTTGCCGACGCGATCGGCCTGGCCAAGGAGATCGCGGATTCCGATGGTGGATCCGGCTTCAGCTTTACCGACATCGCGGCAGACCGTGCCGGCGCCCGGTTCGGTGAGTTGGCAACATCTTCCGAGCGCGAGGCGCGCATGGTCCAGGCCTTCATGGCCAAAGGGGCTGATGAACACGACATCATGCCACCTGCGAGAGACCTGCCCGAGCACATGGGCCGAACGGAGTTTGAAAGGCGCTTCGGTGATATCGGCAGCCCCGCTTACGAGGCCATGATGCAGGAGATCGAAACACGTCTTTCAAACTGCAGACTGTATCGAATTCAAGCCAAGGCAAGTTGAGTTCTCGTGTACCCAATCTGCTCTAAATTCCTGTATTTCCTCAAAGCCTCAAGTTTGTATTGACCACGCCGTTAGCCTCTCCACAACCACTTGGCATAGCGAACGAGAGAGCTGGTTATGAGGCTGCAAAGCATGAATGGAACACGAAACATCCCGCTGCATTTGCGGACGCTCGGTGAACGTCTTCGTTACCGTCGTCGTCAGATGGGGTGGACCCAGGAACAACTGGCCGTGCAGGCCGGCACCAACCAGGCGGTCATCCAAAAGATCGAAAACGGCAAAAGCCTGCGTCCGCGCAAGATCGACGAGATTGCTTCGGTGCTCGAGGTCAACCCTGCCTGGCTGATGTTCGGTGATGATAAGGCCACGCCCCTGACCGATGAGGCACGTGAGCTGGCCGAAATGTGGATGGGTCTGCCTGACCACGATCGCGCACGCATTCTCGGTGAGGTCAAACTGCTCACCGGCAAACGCAACTTCTGATCGCGCTTTTGCCTACATGGTAGGCAGAACGCGCAGATAGAACGCCTTTAGATAGGCTGTCTCGATAATCGCAGGATGAACCGGATGATCCGGACTTTGTTGACCTACCTGCAAAAGCTGCAGATGACGATCTGCATGTCGACCGGCCTGTTGCACCGTTCGCAACAGGTGATCCCGGTCCATGTGGAACGAACAAGAAGCCGTCACAAGTAATCCATCCCTGCCGAGCAGTCCCATCGCTGCCTCATTCAGACGACGGTAAGCAAGAGCCCCTTCTTTCAGATCCTTCTTTCGCTTGATAAAAGCCGGCGGATCGAGCACCACCACATCGAATTTTTCCCCACTGGCCTTCAACTGCCTGAGCGCATCAAAGGCATCGGCGCGCAGGGTTTTCACGCGTTCGGAAACGCCGTTCAGCGCGGCATTGGCATCGACCTGCTCTAGCGCTGACCTGGAGACATCCACGCAGGTCACGGTATCTGCGCCAGCCCCGGCCGCTCGCACGCCCCAGGCACCCACGTAACTGCAGACATCCAGTACCTTTTTGCCCGTAACCTGAGGCATCAGCAGGTCACGATTGGCGGCCTGGTCATAGAACCAGCCCGTTTTCTGGCCCTCCATCGTCGACACCTCGAAACGGCAATCACCTTCGAGCACCTCGACC
>Ga0180434_10008467_pt1 | contig 11347 bp, 10 predicted proteins | sample SS_ome_7_FD_132453 | JGI IMG/M metagenome (GOLD analysis project Ga0180434, IMG submission 132453) | Hypersaline lake sediment archaeal communities from the Salton Sea, California, USA - SS_1_D_2 metaG | ecosystem: Environmental > Aquatic > Non-marine Saline and Alkaline > Hypersaline >... | reverse complement strand
TGGGGGCTGTTGGGAGTTGATGGGGGCTGTTGGGAGTTGATGGGGGCTGTTGGGAGTTGATGGGGGCTGTTGGGAGTTGATGGATTGGGTGGGATGTTAACTAGCACATGCCAGGATAGACGAACATGAACGTGTATATGGAGAGCAGGATGTAGTTGATGGCCCAGTGGATGTAGATTGCCTTGTCAAGGGTTTGGGGATTGTACTGGTAGCCCGTGGCTTCGATCAGCGGCTGGTACAGCCACCTGAGATAGGTGTCGCTGAAAGAGGAGTCGTGGCCCTTGTCCTCTAGTGCCCCGGTCCTGATCGATACGATGGTGAAGAGGCACTGGTTGTCAAAAAGCGGCCAGTGGAGCGGAACGAGAATGTAGAGTGGGAAGACGTACTTGAGCCACGGGCGGGCGGCGGCGGGGGCGATGAAGAAGAGGATGATGGGAAAAAAGACCAAGACCAGGTGGAAGCCGTTGAGGAGAGCGTGGAAGACAAGGGCTAGAGGGGAGGCGGTGGGGGCTGTGTTGGGGGGCGGGGCCATTGGTGGGGTTGCTGCTTGTAGTGTAGTAGGATTAGTTGATGAGCTGTGGAGTTGAGGGCGGTGGGGAGTTGATGGATCGCAGAGAGTTGATGGCGCGGCGGATCGGGATCGGAGGACGGGATGGGCCTATAGGAGGCTATAGCCGCTCAGTGTCAACTTATGCAAAACGAAAAAAAAATGGACTTTATTTCCCGAGTGAGTTGAGGTATGCTGTGGGCGGTTTTGGAGGGTCAGTGTGTTTTGATTTGTCGATGATGGCAACACTTTTCATTTGCTCCGTAGGAATTTCCGACTATTGGATTTCGGATTTCGGGGATCGGGGGATTGTGTCGGGGAGGGGTTGGGATCGGGGGAGTTAAGGGGTTAGTTGGAATGTTGGAAGATGTGGCGGATGATTTCGGGGGCGGTTAGGGGTTGGTTGGTGGTGGGCGAGATGGTGGGGGGTTGGAGGTCGTCGGGGCAGAGGCCCTTGGCCAGATGGCGGAGCATCGGGACGCTGAAGCATTCCCGAGTGCTGATGCCGAGGGGTGGCTTAAGCGGGGTGCTGTGGGCGAGCTGGTTGGGGGTGTCAAGCTGCGGGTCGCAATCGAGGCGGCGGGAAGTCCGGCGGTGTTTGGGTGCGGCGGAGTTGCGATAGGGGCGGGGGGCGGAGAATTGGGAACGGGCGATGGCGGTGGCGCTGTTGATGGCGTGTTGGTGCTGCATGGTGAGGGCCAGGATCCGCCAGAATTCGCCGTCATCGAGGTCATAGGAGAGGGTGCGACCGAGGTCTTGGGCTTCTTCGTCGGAGACACAGTGGGTGCGGAGGCGGCGGGCGATGTGCTTGGCGGTGAGGCGCTGGCTCGTTTGCAAGAGGGAGTACGAGGTCCATTTGTGGAGGGGCCAGTGGGTGCCGATGGCTCGGCTGGCACGGATTTGGGTTTGATTGTTCATCAGGTGGAGGAAGACGCCGGCTTTGGCATTGGCGGTCCAGCGGCGTCGGATGTGTTGGGGGAGGTGGCGCCAGAGGGTGCGGGTATAAGTGGGAACGGGTTGTATGTCGGAATCTTGATCGTCGTACTCTTCGTCTTCGTCGGGTCCGAGGATGGTAGGTGGGAAGCGAGTTAGCAGCGGCATGGGAGTGCCGAAAACGGGGTGGGGTGTAGTGGTGTAGTCGTACAGGATGATTTCCCATATCTCGGGTGGTAGCCGAGGCAGTGGGTTGGCGGGGTCGGTCTCGGACCGGTAGATGGCGAGCAGCAGGGTTGCTGTTTGTGGGTGGCGACGGAGTTGGAGTTTTGGCATTGCGGACTGTGTGGTGTTGTCTGGTAGTGATTAGAAAAGGAGGTGGTAGTTCTTGTCAATTTAGTTGTTGGGGCTTTTCGGGAGCTCGGCTCCCAGAACCCATCCCAGCCGCCTCCTACGACCCCCTCTAGCTCATTCTATCTCACACCGAACCCCCACCATCCCACGAACGCCACGTTAGGCATTGGGTTCGGCTAGGGCCTTGAACTCGGCGTAGTCCCAGATTTGGTCGTCAAAGCTGTCGCTGATGCGGCGGCCTTGGTTGGCGACCAGATCGTTGTGTACCTTGCAGTGTTTGGTGATTTGGGAGCTGTCGGCGTGGCTGAGGCACAAGGGGGTGATTTGATAGTGAGTGTGGTTGGTGGCGTAGTCGGTTTCGTCGGCGTACTTGGTGCTGTAGTTGGAGGGGTCGATGATCTTGATGACGTCATTGATGACGTCATTGATGACGTCATCGGCGGTCCCGGCGGCGGTGAGGCGTTGGTGGACGGCGCGGGCCTGAGTGGCGGTGGCCCAGACCTCCTTCTTACAGTCGTCGCAGTAGAGGTCGGTATGGAGTTTGTGGGTGTGCAAGAGGGGAAATGGTGCTGCGGGGGGGAGAAGTCGTAGCCGTCGGAGACGTCCAAAGAGATGCGGCAGTGGGCGCAGTTGTAGCCCCAAGACTTGGTGCGGGAGGCTTGTGTGTGTGCAAGAGGGGAAATGGTGGGACAGGCGATCAATTAAGTGGGTGAAGACTCGGTTGCGCCAACCTCCCCCGAACCCCAGGTAACTCGTCACCGCCTCAACTCAACTACCTCTTGCATTTTTTTGCGTTCATAGGGTAAGATGGCGGTAACGCGTTCACAGACTCGGAAGGCGGCGAAGAAGTCCAGCCGGCGGAAGAGCACCGTCGGCACCCGCAAGTACTGGTCGAATAACAAGTGCTGGGCCCGTCTCTCCGAAACGGGGGCTCCGTACACCGTGTGCACCGGCTCGAAGGGCCAGAAGGGTGTCTACAAGAAGAAGGGGCGCAAGACCCGCCGTGGCAAGGGGCGCCGGGGGCAGCGCGGAGGCATTGGTTCGGGGTGCTCCAAAGGCGCCGTGGACACTGCCTTTTGAGTTGGTCTAGGCAGCCAGCCAAGTCGAGTGGCGGGGGGTGGTCGTCATATTGAAGCCGGGAATTGGTCGTTAGTATATGTACATTGATACAATGGGCTTTTTGCAAGATACGGTCATGCTGGGGGGTGTTTGTGCAGATGTTGGATCGGTACAAACTGGACATTGAACGACTTGGTCTTTTTTGCAAGAGGGGGTGGTGAGGGATTGAGTGAAATAGGAAAAGGTTGGATTGGTATTCGTTGGAGTCCTAAGCCAGGGTGTTCTGAAGTTTGCTGTGTTGGTGTTCACTCGGAGGTCGGGGTGAAGACGCTGTTGGCGAAGGTGCCGACCTTCTTTGTATCGCCCGTGGCCATGAAGGCCAAGTAGCAGTAGACGTTGCCGTTATCGCCGTCAACCAGCGCAGTGCGCGGCCCCTGGCCGTCGTTGTGGTCGATCTCCTTCATGCTGACGTTGAGTTCCATCTCTTCGTATTCTTCGTCGGTCTCCATGTCGTATGGGTCTTCGGTGAGGCCGTTGGCGAGGCTCTCTTGGACCATATCGGGGATACCATCGTCGTCTCCCAAAACCCCCGAAGAGAGCGTCCCCGTAGTGGAAGCGGGAGCGGCGGGCTGGACAGGCGGCGGAGGCGGGGGAGTGTTCTTGGTCTTGGTCAGCTTCTTTACCTTGGGTGCTGGAGCGGCAGCGGCGTCGTTGTCCGAGCCCGAGGCTGAGCTGGCGGCGATGGTCGTCTTTTCCTTTCGCTTCCGGGTCGCCTTCTCTGGCAGGATCCACTCGGAATCTGGAACGGTGAAGCCGAACTTGGCGGCCTCCGCCTCAACCTGCTCGCGGGTGATGCCCTTGCTCTCGAGTCGCTTGGACCAGAACTGAACGTACCGCTGCGGCTGCTTGCCGTCAGGGGCAGTCCACTCCGGGTTGGCCGCACGTTCGGTGATGAAACCGAACTTGGGCATACCGGCGTCGTTCACGTTCTTGTGACACGCCTTGCACAGTTTCCCGTCATTGCCGGGAGCGTTCATGCACTGAGTGTAGAGGCTGTAGCTGAAGGACACGGCTTGGCAGCGGCCGTCGAGGGCCTTGCCGCACCACGGCAGCAGCATCGTCGGCTTGAGAATCTTTGGCTTGGTAGCGGGCCCTGGCTTTGCAACTGGAGCTGGAACAGCGGCAGCGGGCTCGGCGACGACAGGCTCGGCGACGACAGGCTCGGCGACGACAGGCTCGGCGACGATCGGCTCGGCGACGACAGGCTCGGCGACGATCGGCTGAGTTGGCGTCTGGACGGGCTCGGCAGTCGGCGGAGACATGCGCTTCCGGGGCTTGGGTGTGGGGCGCGTCCGAGGTGTGGGCTTCGGACTGGTTGACCCAGCGGGTTGAGCGCTGGCGTCCACGGCGGGAGCAGTAGCCATCTTGGTGAGTTCGTCGGCAAGACTCTGGCGGATGAACCGCAGTGCCTCGTCTTTGTCGAATCCGTACCGGACGGCGAGAGCGTCGATGGCGAAGGTGGTGGTGATGGTGGCCATGTTCGTGGTTTATTTCGATAGGAAGTGGGACGAATAGGCTTTCAATTTAGGTGTGTGTGTGTTATTTTGTTGGTGTTGGGGAGAGTACGATAGCGTGTGAGTGTGTGTGAGCGTTCGTTGACGATGTGTCAGATGTGCCTGAGAAAGTGGGACGAATAAGCAATCAATTTAGAGAGGGGATGTCTGCCCTCTCACCCCACGTAGCACCCACAGGGCGCAGAGTTGTGCAAGAGGGGAAGGGGTGGAATGACGTCATCGCATCGACCCCGGACCATTCGCCTGGCATCATAGCCAGGGTTACTGAAAGGGACTGCTCAGGGGCTCCTCCCCCAAAATCCATCCAAACGTCCTCTCACACTCCCTCTAAATTGATTGCTTATTCGTCCCACATTCTCAGGCACATCTGAACTCTCAGAACCGCACCGAACGCTGACACCAGCTCTCACCTGTTCACGAAACAACCGCTCTAAATTGAACGCTCAGACGTCCTACTTCCTCTAGCACACATCCTCTCACGGAACCGCTCAGAACGCTCAGCACACCAACGAACACCCAGACACAAACATTATGGCTGCGAACACTGTCACCATCTCCACGGCCACTGCCGCTGCTCCGACTCCGGTCGCAGTCGACCCGGTCGTCTCGCTTCTCAACAACCTGACTAACGTCGACTCTGCGATCAAGACGCTCGCCACCAAGTTCGGCTTCAACGCTGACGAGGGTCGCAATCTCGTCTTTGCGGCGTTCGCCGTACAGCTTCAGTCCGACGGCCCGATGACCCCAGAACGTGCCGTCGCCACGGCCACTGGTGCAGTCACCGCTGACGGCAAGCCAAAGCGCACCCCGGCCGCATTCGACCTCTTCGCCAAGGAGCGGCGCACCGCCAAGCGCGAGGAGCTGTCCGAGGGCACCAAGTCGGCCGAGGTCACTGCGGCGCTTCGCAACGACTGGCGCGACCTCTCCGATGAGGACAAGGAGCCGTTCGTCGCCGAGGCCAAGCGCCTTCGCGAGGCCGCCAAGCCCCCAGTTGATCCCAACAGCAAGAAGGCTAAGAAGGCTGCCAAGGATCCGAACGCCCCCAAGCGACCGAAGAACGGCTTCATGCTCTTCTCGGACGAGGTCCGGTCCGACGTGAAGGCCGAGCTGGAGGCGGACCGCGAGAATCCCGATGTGAAGATCCGCCAGGCTGACGTCGCCAAGCGCATAGGCGAGATGTGGAAGGAGCTCGGCGAGGACGAGAAGGCGCCGTACGAGCAGCAGGCGGCGATCTCCAAGGAGGAGTACAGCCGGGCCAAGGCGATCTACGACGAACAGAAGCAGAAGGAGGCTGCCGCCGTCCCGGCCCCGGTCGAGCGCGTTGTCTCGGTCGCCCCGGTCGCCACCCAGTCCGCAGTCCAGGCATCGGCGTGAACAACAACCCGACGAACAACATAGGTATCCCTTAAGAATCAGGCGAACAACAACCCAATTTTCCTATTCGCAGTGTTCCATATCAATGACGTCATCGGTACATTGATGACGTCATCAGTGCCCCCACTTGCACCCTCGCCCGCAAGGAGCCGAAAGAAGACAGGTGAGACGTGGGACGACGCTCATTCTACAAGGAGGGTTTGATTTTTTGTGGCGAATGAGGTGATTTTTAGTATTGAGGGGTAATTGCGTGGGTTGATTGTTGTGTTAACCAATATTCCTCTTGTACCCTCGCCGCCATGCGCTCGGCATAGCTAGGGGTTATATGGCGAACCCATCCATATGTCCCCTATGCTAGAGGGGGTAGATGGTAAATGGTGTGGTGCAAGTGTTGCGGCTGGCGGATCAGTGGCCGATTGCTTCGGCGGCGGTGGGGCTGAGTGATTTGTTGGCGCTAATCGTGGAACAAGGGTGGAAATTGAGCCGGGTGGGATGGAGTGTCGGTGGGGTCAGTGCCAACTCTGGTCTGTGATGCCCCCCGCTGTAACGCGTGGTGCTAATGGGACGGTGGTGGAAGAAGGGGAGCGAAGGCGTCGGCAGAGGCAGGGGAATGAGATGGAATTGCCGTGGGCGCAGTGTTTTGGTAGGACACTGATGCTGTTTGTGTTTGGGTTGTACATGGTGATTGCGGCGGCGTTGCTGATGCTGGTGGTGGCTGCGGGTTTCGAAAAGTCGTGGAAGATGGGGTTGATGATATCTCTAATTCTGGTATTATGGGGATGCTTGGGGGGTTGTGGGTTGCATTTGATGGTGTTGGAGAAGGGCCACGGGCGGCGAGTTAAGGAGGGGCGAGTTAAAGAGGGGCAAGTTAAGAAAGGGACGGAGGGTCCGGGGGGAGCCGAAATGGAGGATGCACAGGAGGTACAGGAGGCGGTGACAGGGCTGCGAGAGGTGGATGGCGGTGATGGAATGGGATCGGTCCAAGAGATGCTGGGGGATGAGGAGCGGATTCCTCTCTTGGGTCCAAATCCTACAGGAACGGCAATGGTGGTGGCGGCACGGGCGGGGGCGTTATCAGGGTGGTGATGCTCTATGGGGTTGTGACATTGTGGGCATGGCTCAAGAAGAATGCGTTGATCATGGGGGTCATTTGCATTTGGGTCAGGTTTTGTTTTTTTGGTTTTGGCGGGGAGTTGACGGCGAGTTGAGAGAGGCGGGCATGGGCGTGGTGTGCAAGAGGGGGATGAAGTGGTGGGTAGGGCGGTGGCATAGTGCGGGTGGGGTGGGTCTCCTCTTTGGGTTGGGGAAATTGATTGTGGTGGGTGGACGGGATCGGGGGTACTGATTCCGTGCGAACGGTACGATGGCTGCTCTTGCAACTATTGCTCTTGCTGCCGCTGCTGCTGCTGCGGTTGGTGCGGATGAGACAAATGGAACGGGAACGGAGCTGGCGGTGTGCGCTGTGGTTGGGTCGGGGTCGGGGACGGAGCTGGCGATGTGGGATCCAGTGCTCGGGATTCCGCCGTCGGTGTGGAGGGTGGGGGTGGTCTGGGTGCTGTTGGTCGTGCTGCCGGTGATAATTGGGTGGCTGTATTCGGACGGTTATATGGACTGCGGTATCACCCAGGAGTGGTGGCGGATTGTCGTGTGGGATGAGCGTGATGGAAGATTGAGGGTTCAGGTGATGTTGGCGTTTGGTGTGTTTTGTGGTTTGGGGTGTCTGTCGGCGTTGGTGGCACAGGCGTGCGACTTGCCGAAGAGTCCAAGGGAGGTGTTGAGCTGGCGCCATCAGATGGATGTCATTGTGGGGGTGTTAATGTCAATGTGGCTGATGATACACGGGGTGGCGTGGTTGGGGGCGGTAGATTTGGTGGAGGGGCGGCGGAGGCGGCTTCGGCGGCGGCTTCGGCGGGTGGAGCGGGAGCGAAAGGAGCGGGCGCTGGCGAAGAGGGCGCAAGAGGCGGAGCGGGAGTTGGGTCGGGTGGCGCGAATGATTCGGCGGGAGCGTAGAGAGATCTTGCGAGAGCAGCATGTTATTGCGAGTGCTGATGGGGCTGGTCGTAGTGGTGCGAGTGTTTCGGGTGCTGTGGGTCGGAGTTGTGGGCGTGGTGGCGGACGGGTGGGTGGTTGTCTGGGGGTGCGATCGGCAATGGCGGTGATCAAGGTGGACCCGATCCAGGCGGCGTGGGATTTGGAGACCGATTGTCATCGGCTTTTGGGTGGTGTTCGGGAGGACTACGTCTTTGAGCTCAAGGAACTAAAGGGGTGGGAGCACCGGGTGGAGCAGGCGATGCTGAGGCTGGATTCGCTGGAGATGTCGGGGGCTGGGACTGCGCAGTTGCGCCAGCAGCGAAGGTCGGCGCTGATGGGGTTGGAGGTGACATGGAAGTACATCGACACTCTTATCGCGGTGGTAATGAACGAGGCCGATGTGAAGGAGTTGCTGTAGAGTAGGGGGGTGGCGATCAACGGAAAATGACGGCGGCAACTTTTTCAACACGCACATTGCAGGTTCACACACCCCGGCGGCGGCGGGCCTGGGCGGCCGGAATTGGAGGAGCGGGGACTTCCCAGAGGGCACGGGGTGGAATTCCTGGGAGGTTGTGGGCCTGTTCCATGTTGGTTCCAAGAGGAAAGGGGTTTTGGATGTTGGGGCGGGGGGTGCCAGGAGGCAGAGGGTTGGCGGCGAGGGTGGCTTCGATTTGAGCGCAGCCCTGAAAGTCCGCGCGGACGATCCGGTTGGCGGCTTGGGCTATGGCTTCGACTGCTATGTAACCGACGTTGGGGTTGTTGCGGATCTGAAAGTTTTTGAGCATGTTATGGGCCTTTTCGGCGGTAGCGATGACGGTGGCGTTGGTGAGGAGCGGGGCGTTGTTGAGGATGAGATCCCACGGAGTCCCTTCTTCGGGGAGGGCATTGATGACCCATTCGTCGGTCAGGGTGGGGATGTCGCTTAGGTTGATGACGATGGGTTCGTAGACGTAGAAAAACTCGGCGCTGTTGTGGGTGAGGCTGGTGCAACCCTTTAAGTCGATGATGTCGACGTTGCCTATGTCGTTGTAAGGGTCGGCGTCGGGGTTGTCGCCGAGACGGGTTTGGTAAAAGGTGCGGAGGTGTTCATCGGTGAGAGAGGGACAGTAGTTGATGACTAACTTGTCGAGGTAGATTGATCGGTCGGCGATGATGGCCATGAGCTCGTCGGTGATGGGCGCTTGGCGGGGGAGGATCATGGTGCGCCAGGTGTTGGGGTCCATGTTGTCTTTGGGGGCGGGCTTGAGAATGGCATCGACGAAGGAGGTCAGGGTGCGTTCGGGGTGGTTGGGGTTGGTGTAGTCGGTGTTGACGAAGTAGAGATTGACGTTTTTGAGTTGACTCTGGGTGAAATCGGTGATGGTGCCGTTGTCGATGAACGCACGCCATGCTTGATCATAGAGGAAGTTGCCGCCACGTTGAGTGCGGGGTTTGTGAGAGGAGGAGCGGCGGGACTTGGATTTGCAAGAGGAGGGAAGACGGGTGGTGCGTTTGGAGGGTTTGCGGTGGCGGCGGGTGGCGGGCATCTGTGGTAAGGGTAGAATATATCCATCCGCACCCAACGATCTCCCGCAAAGGGTTATTAACTCAGGGGTTCTTAACTCAGGGGTTGTTAACTCGGGGGGGTTGTTAACTCGGGGGGGTTGTCTTCGGTCTGCTGCGGACAGTGGCTTTGTGCGGGGGGGTTTGGTGGTGCGGTTGGGATGCTAGAGGGGGGAGGATAGGTGATTGAGAATGGTGTGGCGGGGTGCAGATGGTATTATTGTTGGACCTTGCGGGATTTAGTTTAGTCTGAGTCTGGGAGAGTGGGACCGAGTGGGACCGAGTGGGACCGAGTGGGACCGAGTGGGATTGAGTGGGATTGAGTTTAGTCTGAGTCTGGGAGAGTGAGATTGGAGTGGGATGGGCGTGGATCGAGGGGTGCCGGGGGTATTGGGATGGGTAGGGTTGTTAACTCGGGGGAAGGGGGGTTAACTCGGGGATCGAGGGGTGCCGGGGGTATTGGGATGGGTGGGGTTGTTAACTCGGGGGAAGGGGGTTAACTCGGAGAGCGGGAGGCAGAGGGGGATTGCACTCTCGCACCCACCTCCTATATCCAACACAAACATCCGTCCGCTACTTCCCTATTGCACGGCCGTTCGTCAGATCGTTCCACACGTCATTCAGCGCTAATACATTGATGGGAATTATCGGTGACATTTTCAATCTATCGGTTTCATTTCTCTTCAATGCTAATCCGCCTTTACTCGACTCCTCGCCCCGTGCCGAACAGAGTTCTAACAGAGTGCTAAAAGAGTGCTATCGAGTTCTAACAGAGTGCTATCGTGTTCTAACAGAGTTCTAACAGAGTGCTAACAGAGTGCTATCGTGTTCTAACAGAGTGCTAAAAGAGTGCTATCGAGTTAACAAGCCCTTGATTTGCGGATCGGGGGGGTATGCAAGAGGGGATAGGTGATGTGTGTTGGAGCTGTGCCCCAGACCATGATCCCCGGGACGAAATGCCATCATTCACTCCTATTCCCCTCTTGCCGATCATAGGGGTCTTAACTCGTTGAGGATACCTCAACTCCCATCTGAACAGAGTGCCAAACAGAGTGCCCTCGTGTGCAAACAGAGTCTTGTCGTGTGTTGTCAACTGCTGAATGTGAGTTGACAACATTTGTCCGAGTTAATACTTCCACGGTCTTGGTTTTTGGAACGGGGGATGCAAGAGGGGAAGGGGTTGGGATGATGTGTTGGGGGTGCGCCCCGTCGCCGCATGCCGGACGCTCCCCGTGTCGGAGGCCATCATTCACTCCTATTCCCCTCTTGCCGATCATTGGGGTCTTAACTCGACGGGGAACATCCTCAACTCTCCCCTCCCGCATACTGACATTGGTCCGATGTTGAACAGTGTGTTGTCGAGTGTTGTTGTGTGTTGTTGTTGTTGTACAGAGTGCTGTACTGTGTTGTTAACTGCTGGATGTGAGTTAACAACATCGGTCTGAGTTAACAACTCCCTGATTCGCTGACCGGGGGGGTATGCAAGAGGGGGAAGGGGTGAAAGTGGTGTGTTGGGGCTGCGACCCCCTCGCCGCAAGCCGCAAACCGGAGGCCACACATCCCCCACTCTTGCCGATGATATGGCTCTTAACTCGACGGGGAACATCCTCAACTCCAATCTGAACAGAGTGGTGTCGAGTGCCGTCTAGTGGTGTCTAGTGGTGTCGTGTGGTGTCTAGTGCTGTCTAGTGGTGTCGAGTGCCGTCTATTGCTGTCGTGTGCTGTCGAGTGCCGTCTAGTGGTGTCTAGTGCTGTCTAGTGGTGTCTAGTGCTGTCTAGTGCTGTCTAGTGGTGTCGTGTGCTGTCGAGTGCCGTCTAGTGGTGTCGAGTGCTGGATGTGAGTTAACAACATCGGTCTGAGTTAACAACTCCCTGATTCGCTGACCGGGGGGTATGTAAGAGGGGGAAGGGGTGAAGTGGTGCGTTGGGGCTG
>Ga0180434_10008466_pt1 | contig 11347 bp, 3 predicted proteins | sample SS_ome_7_FD_132453 | JGI IMG/M metagenome (GOLD analysis project Ga0180434, IMG submission 132453) | Hypersaline lake sediment archaeal communities from the Salton Sea, California, USA - SS_1_D_2 metaG | ecosystem: Environmental > Aquatic > Non-marine Saline and Alkaline > Hypersaline > Sediment... | reverse complement strand
TCCACGCAGGACCTCTACGACGAGGCCAGGGGCTGGCTGGAACACTGGGCCAGGCTGGCCGCTGCCAGGGGGCAAGGGGAGTTCGATTCTCCGAACTACATGTTCATGTACACGACCCCGTTGTTCCTGCTCCATGACCATGCACGGGAGCCCGCTGTCAGGCAGCTGGCGGGCATGATGCTGGATCTTCTGCTGGCGGACTATCTGGTCGAGTCCCTCGGCGGTGCATACTGCGGCGGCCACAGCCGCATCATCGGCAAGGAGGTGGAACTGACGGGGAAGAACCGTGTCTCCTATCTCCACTACCTCTATGCCGGCGGCATCCCGTGCCCGAAGAAGATCCACGGCTGGGGCGTGTACGCGGCCTGGTCCTCTTACCGGCCTCCGAAAGTCCTGTCCGCCATGGCCAACCGCCGGGAGGCGACGTACGTGCACACGGAACGGAAGCGAGTTCGAAACGTGATCCGGTACGGCCATGAGTTGAATCCGCCGGTGAGAAAGGTGGATTTCATGACGCCCGTGTACTGCATGGGATCGCTTCAGGGCGGCATTCTCCAGCCGATTCAGCAGCACACCTGGGATGTGACCTGGTGCGGTTCCGCCGAGAACTCCACCTTCTTCACGGTGCACCCGGCCGTCTCCAGCCTCGAGCTGGCCATGTTCTTTCCCGAGGACATTCACAACATCACCCGTATCATCGCCGGTCAGAAGGGCGCGTACATCTCTCCGGACAAGCTCGTCTCCAGCTCTCTCTATGAGAAGATCTTCCAGCACGAGAACATTCTCCTGGCCCTGTACCAGGTCCCCCCGGAGGAGAAGTTTCCACACATCACCCTGTACTTCCCCGAATGCCTGGAGCGGAGCGAAAAGAACGGCTGGGTATTCGGCCGGGACGGATACTTCTATCTGGCATACTACCCCTGTCAGGCGGGAGAGTGGACGGGCTGCGAGGGGTATGAGCGATTTCGCTGCGGTGCGAATCCGGCCGGTTTTGTCGTCATCACGCGACCTGCCTCCGAGAACAGGCTCCGGAAGCTGACCTTCGAGCAGTTCCAGCAGCTGGTTCTCGGGTGTTCGACACCGACCTTGACGGGGGAAGGTGACACCCTCACGCTGGAGTTCACCGACGCCGACGGCCGGCATTTCCAGAGGATCTGGAGCGACACCACGGGCAGGATTGCAGGAGAGCTTGTTCCATTCCCGGACGACAGGCTGTTTCAGGGCCCCTTCATCAACAGCACCCTGGGCTCCAGGGTGATCACCCTCACAGATGGGAAATCAACCCGCGTTCTCGACTTCAACAACTTCACCATTACAGAACCATCACGAAAGTAACATGACAACACTTGCCGACTTCCTGACGCGGATCCGCCGGATCCATCTGCCTGCAAAAGGACCGCTCGTGTGCGAGACGGTCGCCCGGGAAATGATGCGCCGTTTTGCACCGGAGGCGCGCATCCGGAAGGGAGCCGTCCGGTCCCGTCCTCCGCAGCACACCCTGAACATCTCCGTCGGCAGGCCACCCCCTTCCATGAAACCCGGGAAGGCATGGGTTCACTTCCATATCGATGCGGCAAACGGTGGCGAACGCGCTCATCTGGCCGCATCGGATGGTTGCTATCTGTATGCCTTTTTTTCATACCTTGTGGATGTCCTCCTCCATCATCCCGTCACCCGGTTCACGCGGAAGCGGCTCCGCCACCCTGCATTTCTCTGGCAGCGGCCCATCTTCGATCTCTATTACGCCCAGTCCGGCCGCTCCATCCGGAACATGGACAGAGAGGAGTATGTCCGCCGGATGGCACAGTTCGGTTTCACCCACCTGGAGGTGAACAGCCTCGCGTTTCCGGAGGCTGCGGAGACCGGTGTCCGGGGCGAGGTGTACCCCCGGTTCTACACGTATTGCCCGGCCCTGGACCAGTTCGTGGACAGTTTCCTCAACCGGGGTGTGTATCCGAAGTCTTACCTGCGCGCCAACCTGAATCGCCTCGCGGACAGTTGCCGGGCGGCCGAGGAGTACGGCCTCATCCCCACCCTCACCTGCTTTGAACCCCGGTCCGTGCCGGAGGCTCTACTCGAGAAGGTTCCCGAGCTCCGCGGCTGCCGCGTGGATCATCCCTTCCGCAGCTTCAAGCCGCGGTACAACCTGGCGGTGTCCCACCCGGTCGTGCGGCGCCACTACCGGGAGCTGATGCAGAACCTGATGCGGGAGGTGCCGCGACTCGGCTGCCTCTCCCTCTGGACCAATGACAGCGGAGCGGGTTTCGAGTTCACCCGCACCCTGTACGTGGGCGCCAACGGCAGCGCGTACCTGGTCCGGGAATGGTCCGAGGAGGACGTCTTCGCCAGAGCTGCCGCCGACAACGTTGTGAACTTCCTGCGGTTGCTCCAGGACAGCGCCTCCGAGATCAACCCGGACTTCAGGGTGACCACCCGCCTGGAGCCGTTCGGCCCGGAACGGGAGGGTGTGATGGCGGGGCTGGGCAAGGGGCTGGACGTGGAAGTGCCGTCCCTCCTCTGTACCGGCTGGGAATCGCCGTACCGCCATCCGGAGTATGCGGACTCGGAGATCTCCCCCTTCACCGTGTTCAACAACGATTTCTTCCAGGAGGAAAAACGCGAGATCCGCGGTCTCGCCGCCCGCGATTGCCGCACCCACGTCATGCATTCCCACGGGCCGGTGAACAACTTCGAGCCGCTCCTGGGGATTCCTTCACCGTGGTTGACGTACGAGAAGCTCTCGGCCATGCATCGGGTGGGTGTGGACTATCTGGCACATCTGGGTGGGATGGCGGCGCCCGCGTCTGTCCGGTGGAACCTGAACCAGGAGATCTTCAGGCGGTTCCAGTTCGACCCGAAGCTGGACATCGAGGAGACGATCAATGACATCGCCACGGCCTGGGCCGGCCCGAATGGCGCCGGTGTGCTCGTGCGGACGTGGCGCCTCACCGAGAAGGCGATCCGGGCGTTCATGCCGAACCCGCTCTATTTTTCATGGGGTGTCTGGTACCGTATCCTCATCCGGCCGCTGGTGCCGGACATCGAGGCGATCCCCGCCCGGGAGCGGGCGTATTACGAGAAGCACCTTCTCAGCACCCACCACAATCCCAACCGGTTCGACCTCAGCCGGGACGTTCTCTTCAAGTTGATGTCCCCGGACCTCGCCCGCAAGGCCGTCAACCGGATCGACCGGCACGCGTTGAAGAGCCTGGATGGGGCCCTGACCTTCCTCGAGAAGAAGGGAGACCCGGCCCAGGAGATCTTCTCCGACCAGCTGGACCGCCTCACGGCTCTGCGTTGCTGGATGACCACCCGGCGCAGCGTTGCGGCGTGGATCGCCAACGTTCACGGTTATCTCGATACCCGCGCCCCGAAGGCCCGGGCCGCCTGCCGCAGGAGGCTCAGGGAGATGGTGACCCTCGAGATCGAGAACACGAGATCGCTCCTCTCCCTCTGGAAGAGGAGCAGCACCGAGTTCATGGCCGTATCCGGCGGGAAGGAGACCACATTCATCTACGGCAAGAACTTCGGCCGGCACCTCGAGCGGAAGATCGATCTCATGAAGAGGTACGGGGGCCGGGCTCCCCATTTCGATCCGGACCTCATGTGGCGGATTGAGAGGAAGGTGCAGGGCAATCCGGCCAGGTCATGAACACAGGGGCGGCAGGGGCCTGAGGCGAGCGGCAAAAATACCTTCCCATTCTCAGGGATCTTTATACCCAGGTCCGCGCTTCGGAAAACCACTGGAATCTCTGATTCGAAGAGGATTTCCGAGGCACGAACCCGAACAAAAATCTCTCCTGAGAATGGGATGGTATTCTTGCGCGGCCCCCGAGGATCTCCTGCCTCCGGTAGCGGGAATCGGCGCAGCGCTGTCGAAAAACAGTAAATATTGAATAATTTGAAATTATCTTCTACTGGCCACCTTTTCGAGCTCGTTCCTCATGGAACAACGGGTTCAGCCCCGTTCCTGGCATCGACAGTCTGATAATCTCGCGTTTTTCCTCAAGAACAGGAAGATGAAGGAGTTACCCATCATGTACCGCACGCACTCCCTGCTGCTGGTCCTTGCCCTCGTGGCAGTCACGACCGGCGCCAGCGCCCAGAACCACCCCGAGAACTTTCTTCTGGCCGGATCGAGCATTCAGATCCTGCAGGGGAGTGGTTCATTCAAGATGATCTACAACAATCCGGGCAGTGCCCATGGCGTGACCACGGACATCGACAATCGAAACGTGATTTACGCCGAAACCGACATCTATCGCGTTGACCCTGCCACCAGTGCAGTCATCACCCTGTTTCCAGCCGGCCTGGGTGGATCCGCCAACGTGACCATCGATCACAACGGAGATTACATCATGACCGGAATCGGGCTCGGCTCGTCCAACTACAGTATCTTCCGGATCCGGAACAATGTCCTGACCACCATTGCCTCGATGACGCAGACTTCGGGCACCTTTTCCTTCACCGGCGGCCTGCTCCGCGACATCGATACGGGGAACTTCGCGCTTCAGGTCTACGGCGGCGCTGCTGGCCCCCACCCCATCATCTCGGTGGCGGCGGACGGCGTCTATACCACGATCGTGACCAACGTCTCCACCCTGGGCGGTCCCCGTTACGAGCTGGCCCAGGACATCCGCACCGGCGACTTCTACGTCGGTGTCAATGACACTGCCCAGAGCTATCTGGTGCGTGCGCCCAGGAGTGGCGCCACCACCGTTGTCGCAACCAGCGCCGACCGGTTTGCTTTCAATGTCCTGGTGGCCGACCGGGCCAGCGCGGCGGCGCCCAGGTTGATTCACCCCTACATCAAGAACCTTTACTACACCGACCTCACGACCTTTGCGGTCACCAGCGTGGCCGTGAGTGGAAATTCGGTCTCGGCCCGCGACGTTGACATCTGGCAGGCTCGAAACATCCAGCCGGTCCGCACCGCGCCCGGTCAGTTCACCCTGCGCTTTAGCTTCCCGGGATATGCGGGCATGGCCTACGCTGCTGGATTGACCCTGTCCGGTGTCCGCCCCGGCGTGCCGCTCCCGGACGGCCGTCACATCCTGCTCAATCCGGATGGATTGACCTTCCTGTCGGTGAACAACCTGCTGCCTGGCATTTTCGACCTGGGTCCAGCAGTCCTGGACAAGGCCGGCGAAGCGCAGGGTTCGCTCAACGTGAGCGCGCTGCCGCCGCTGGGTCTCCCCGTCCACCTCGTGGTCCTGGTGTTGGATTCCAAGGCCACGGCGGGAATCGCGGTTGTTTCTGATCCTTACGTGATGCCGCTCTGATCGAGCCCCCTCGCCGCCGGTAGCGGGAATTGCTGTCTCGCATTGGAACGGATTCGCCGGCAAGGTGCGCAAGTAGCTCCGGTGATGACCAAAACCGGGCGCTTGACGGAGACTTCACTGTGTGGCATTTAGTCAACCGTGAGGAGAGCAGCGGACAGAAGCGTCTTGAATCAGGCGAGCCATAAAACTCCCGCATTTTCAGGAGAGATTCTTGTTCGGGTTCGTGTTTCGGAAATCCGCTTCGAATCAGAGATTCCAGTGGTTTTCCAAAGCGCGGATCCGGGCAGAAAGATCCCTGGTAATGCGGTAGTTATTCTTGCGCGGCCCCAAAGGTCCTTGAGTTCCTCACCGAGCCGGGATGAATCAAAACGAGTACCCCACGCTCAGGTGCATGTTCCACCTGTCCTCTTTTTTCTCCGGATCCGGGTTCACGGCAAGATCGAACCGCACCGGCCCGACCGGGGTCTTCACGTACACCCCGGCTCCCACCCCGTACTGGAGTGCTCCGAGGCCGAAATCCCTGTAGTCCCGCCGGACGTTTCCCGCATCCCCGAAAATCGCCCCGCCGATGCGGTTGTAGATGGGAAACCGGAGTTCGGTGTTCAGGACGAGGAACGCCTGCCCCCCCTGGGGATCCGATCCCTTCATCGGCCCCAGCTCGAATCTCTTGAATGACCTGACCGATGATTCCCCCCCGTTGAAGAACCTTTCCTGGATCGGGATGCTCTTCGTGTCGCTGCTGGGGGCGATGATTCCTCCCCTGGCACCGATGGCAACCACCCACCCCTCCGCCAGCGTCAGGAATCCCTTCACGTTTCCAGTCACCCGGTGAAAATTCAACTCGCTGCCCAGGCTCCGGTCGGCCACCTCGTACGTGGCGCCGACATAGTAGCCCGAGGACGGGTCCACCGGGCTGTCCCTCCTGTCGTAGGTGAACCCCACATTGATGCCCGATATGCCGATGGAGCCCTGGAGGTCATGGTCTTCCGGATTCTTGATATCCGAGGTATCCGAAGCGGTGAACTGATACCCCACCTTGGCTTCCAGCCTTCTGGAGAAAGGAATGCCGACTTCCACGATGGATTCGAACCGTTTCAGATAGAATGAGGGGTGGTCCCGCTCCTCGTAGGAGTTTCTGAGAGAAAGGGTGAGGTCTTTTCCCAGGAGTTGCGGGTCGGTGATGTTCATCTCCCCCCTTCCATTCTTGAAGGACGCCTGGAGCTTTCCCTCGATGGTGCGGCCGGTGCCGAACACGTTGATGTTCCGCACGGCAACGCCGCCGCGAACCCGTTCATAAGACCCGTACCCGGCGTAGATGTCCACCTGCCACGGATCTTGTTCTTCCACCAGAACCTCGTAAGCGAGTGCACCGTTCCGTGCATCCTCCCGGTCCGGGACGAATGCTCCTGGCTTCAGTGTCACCCGGGTGAAAAGACCCGTGTTGTACAGCTCGATCTGAGTTTTCCAGACGTTCTCCTGGGAGAACCACTCCCCCTCCCTGAAGAGCATGTTCCTCCGGATCACGATGTCCGAGGTCAATTCGTTGCCGGCCAGGGTGATGGTTCCGAACCGCGCCCTGGATTTCTCGTCGATGACCAGCGTCACCTCGGCGCGTTTCTTTTTCCTGTCCATCGTACCCGTCACCGTGATGCTGGTGAAAGGGAATCCCCGGTTGGCATACTCATCGAGAATCGAAGCCCGCACTTCTTCGGAAACAGTCCTGTTGTAGGGGTGTCGAGGTTTCAGAAACCGCTGGACTCTTTTCTGGAGGGACGCCGTCTTCAACCGGCTGTTTCCCTTGAAGTGAATCCGGGAGAGATAGACCCGCACACCTTCATCGATTGTGACCAGTATTTGAACGGTCTCGTCGGTGTTTCGGAAGTGTGATCCGGGTGACCTGTCCAGCTCGACCTCCACTTTCACATCCGGAAACCCCTGGCCGATGTAATACTGGCGGAGCTTCTCCACTTCCCTGTCCACTTCCCTCTGGACATGGTTCTCCCCCTTTCTGAGGTGGGTGATATCCGCTGCATGGAGCAGCTCCGAGGTGGTGAACTCGAAATTTCCGAAGAAGACCACCCGGCCGATCTTCGCGCGAAACCCCTCGTGAATCGTGAAGAGGGCCCTCACCCTGTCAGGCGTCCTCACTGCCTTGAAATCAACCGTCGCTTCGGGGAATCCGTTGGACCGGTAATACCGCTTCAGAACAAAGGCGGCATCATCCAGGAAGCTCTCGGCATATCCCTCCTTTTCGAACCGGTCGAGATGTTCCTCGATGAGAGGCTCGAGCACATTCTTCGAGAAGGCGGTGTTGTTGACAAAGGTACAGCTGCACTTCATGCGCGGCTTCGCTTGTGGTCCGGCTGTCCGGACAGCGAGAAAGGCAAGGATGAAAACCACGAGCCATCCGGTTCGCCTCTTCAGTATCATGGCTGCACAATCATGGCTTTTCCCGTGTTTTCCCGGCAGGTGGCTTCTTTCCTCCGAATTTGAGCCGCAACAGCAGATCCAGATTGTGGTCTCCGTACTTGTCGCTCTCCCCCCGGATATAAAGGGTTTCGAGCAGACGCAGCTGAGCGCGGATCTGGGAGCTCGAGTCAGCCGGGGTGCGGGCGGGAATGGATTCGATATAGATGCGGTCGAGCAGGTCCGCAAAGAACGAGAGCTTCACGCCGCGCCTGCGTGGAAAGAAGTTCTCGAACAGGTACATGAGCCCCTTCGTACCGACCAGCCGGACCATGTTCGCTTCAGAGATGTGGGCACGGATGGCCCCGAGCCCGATGAGGGCGGCGATATCCTCCCGGGGCAGGGTCGGATTCGAGGTGAGTTCGATGTTCAACCTGTCCGTAGGGCCCGATGCCAGCACCCGCACCTCGATGCCGGCGATCTGGGTCTCCGCAACGAGGTTGATGTACGGCCGCATGGGATCCCGGTTGAAGAAGCTCACCTCCCCGAGCGTGATGTCAAAAGTCTGGGTGGGCGTGAAGAGCTTTCCCCTGTCCAGAAAGACCTGACCCGTGAGGGTGGGCTTGTTCGCGGTCCCTCCGATGGTGAGGTCCGGCCTGGCCTTCACCCTGGCCAGGTTGGTATCGACCAGGATGCCCCGGCCCGGATGTACCCGCACGTTCAGGTTCAGGCCCTTGCAAAAATCGGAGGTCAGCTCCGGAAGAGGCAGTCGCCCGGCGCTGTTTCCCGCACCGCCTGTGGGGATGTCGCGAAGATACCAGCTGTCGGAGAATGTGACCGTTCCCGACAGGGTTCCGCCTGCAAGGTCCCCCTTGAATCGAAGGTCCACATCGGAGCGACAGCGATAGTCTTCCGAAGACATCAGCAGGAGACGGCGGCCCTTGACGGCAAGGTTGATCTGCTTCACGCCACGGCCGGCTTCCTCCCATGCCCCCCGGAGATCCGTCGAGTATTCCACTCCGGCCTCGATGGCCACACGCTCGTGGCCGAGCATACAGGAGAGGTCGTGGGCCTCCATCTCCTCCAGTGTGAACCGGAGCTTTCCTTTCAGGTCATCCACACGGGGCAAGTCCTCGTCAACGAACTTCATCGTCATCCCCAGCAGGTTCACCTCGCCCAGCACCTTCGGCTGATTCACCGTGCCCGTCAGGGTGAGATTCAGGGCGAGCGGCCCTTCTATCTTGCGAACAGGGCCGACGCGGCCGATGAACCGACCCACCTCGAGACCGGTTCCCTCCATGGTGAGGGCAAGCGGGCGGTTCCGATCCAGCATGGCGACGCCATGATCAAGGCCGATCCGGACCGGTACCAACCCCTTGCCGGAAAAAGTACCGGCCTCCGTCTCCAGATTCAGTTTTTTCACCTGGACTCCGGTCACATCCGCAGTCGCATGAAGGTCCAGGCTGTTCATCTTGAACTCCCGGTATCGGGCATTCTTCAGGGAGAGATCGGCGTTGATGTCCGGCTGGCGGACCGGACCGGAAAGATGGAGTCGGCCCGTGGCCGTCCCCTCCAGAGTGGCATCGAGAAAACGGTGGAAGTACCGCAGGTCGAATGCCCGGACTGCGGCCTTGCAGGACATTGTGGCTGGCCTGAATCCTTCCATCCCGATCCGGCCGCCAACCTCGATCCGGCCCCCGTTTTCCATTGCACACATGAACTTGCGAAGATGGAGGACGCCGTTTCCGAGGGAGAGATCCGCCTCGAGACCTTTCAGCCCGGGTACGTCACGCTGAAGGAACTGCATCTCCCCTGCCTGGATGGTGAGCGCGCCCGCCGGCTTCTCCCTGTCGCTCACGCTGAAGGCAAGGGGGTACAGGGAAAGCCGCGCAGGAAGATCCAGCACGCCTGTTGCGTCCAGCCCTTCTGCTCCCACTTCCATCGTCCTGAGCCTCGCGAGGCCCGAGGCATACTCGCCTTCGAGAACCACTTCCCCTGTGGGCCACCCCGCCACCTTGATGGCCGTCATGTGGACACGTGCGGTGAGGGCCGGGTCCGACAGGGCGCCCTTGACCTCGATCCTCCCATCGGCCTGGACCTCTCCGCCTTCCACCTCGGCTTTCAGTGTTTCGATGCGCACGACACCCGGCTGGAGCCCCAGGCGAAGGTTCATGTTTCGGATGACGGGGAGGCCGAGATCGGAAAGGTCCATCCGTCTTGCTTCCAGGTTCAGCGTGCCGCGGACTTCGGGTGCCGACGGCGTCCCTGAAACGGCGAGGTCAATGCCGGTGGTGCCCTCCACCCGGCTGTCCAGGCCGGCCACCGAGAACACGTCCTGGAGGTTCAGGGCGGCCACCGCCACCGCCACATCCATGACGCCCTTTTCCACGCGACCCCTGACATCGGCCTTCTCGTGGAGCAGGGTGAGGTCGGACTTCACCACCTTGACCAGACCGGGTTCGGCGGACACCGTCCACGGTCCTCGAACCGCCACGTGAGAGTCGCCGATCCTGGCATCCAGGTTGTTCAGGGTGAGAAGGAACCGGTCCGGACCGGGTTGCTCCAGCCACCCGGCCACATCGAGGAGAGACGTACGGTTTCTCATGGTGAAGCGGGCCTCCGCCTCGACGGCGTACTTGCCCGGTTCCAGGGGATGGCCATTGATCTTGACACTGCACTTCCGGATGACGTCCTGCACCAGCGGAATCCGGTCCCCCGAAAACTCCGCCTTCACCCGCCCGTCGAATCCGACCGTACCGGTGCCCTTGACCGCGCCTTCGCGGCTCTGCACCGCTATCGTGGTCAGGTGTGCCGTGCCGTCTACCAGGTTGACGCGGGTTTCGGCCGAGATCTCGGTGAACGCACCCAGACGATCCCCCTTGAATGCGATGTCAGCCGCCCCCTTCAGGGTATCGAGGCGTCCGGGATCGCCCTCGATCCCGGCCGTGACATCGAGGGAGCCGTGAAAGTGCGATGGGTCCCGGCCCAGGATTGAAGCGACCGGCCCGGTCTGGATTCCGGCGGCCTCCAGCGTTGCGGAAAGGCGGCCGCCGCCGTGGGTGCAGTGGAATCGTGTCTTTCCCCCGAAGAGGGTCAACCCCGCTCCGGCAGTGAGGATTCCGCCGGATACGGCGATGCGGATGCGGTCCCCGTCCAGCCCCCTCTCCTTGACGCGGATGTTCGATACCACGAGGGCGTCCTTCTCCCTGGCTACCTCGGCCGAGAAAGGGGGCAGCGGTCGTTCCTCTCCGCCGCGGATCCACCGGCCCTTTTCGATGTGTATCCGACCTTGACCCGCCTGATCGGCGGCGGGCCTGAAATGGATGGATGGGGTTTCGAGGACCAGTGCCCGGTCCCTGTGGCGAAGGGTAATGCAGCCGCCCGTGAGGTTGAACGCGGGGAGAACCGGCAACTTCAGTTCTTCTCGCACCTGCTCTTCCACCCGATCAGCCGAAAATTCGACCGAGGGAGCAGTGCCCCCGACATCCAGGTCCAGCTCGGGGCCGTCGATATCAACCCGTTGAATCCAGTCCGGAGATCCGGCCATCCAGCCAAGCAGGCTGTACCCCACCTCGATCCGGTCCGCCGCGAGGCTCCGCACCATGGGTGCATCGCCCCTCCCCCTGATCCGCACCTCTACCAGGGTGACTCCCAGGAGT
>Ga0180434_10008465_pt1 | contig 11348 bp, 7 predicted proteins | sample SS_ome_7_FD_132453 | JGI IMG/M metagenome (GOLD analysis project Ga0180434, IMG submission 132453) | Hypersaline lake sediment archaeal communities from the Salton Sea, California, USA - SS_1_D_2 metaG | ecosystem: Environmental > Aquatic > Non-marine Saline and Alkaline > Hypersaline > Sediment... | reverse complement strand
CCCCCCCAATGTTCAAGCACATGAAACTGGCGACCAAACTGGCAGGTGGTTTTGGCATTCTTGTCGTGATTGCGGCAGTGCTAGGCTACATGGGATGGTCCAGCCTGGGCCAAGTGACCAACCGCGTCGAGAAGGCGGATGATGCCAACCGGCTCATCAAGCAATCGTTTGCAGCACGGCTGGCGCAGTTGAAATACATGAACAAGAAAGATACGGCCTATGTGGAAGAGAACCAGGCGAAAATGACTGAGATCTATAGCCAGATCGACGACACCAAGGCCAAGTTCAACGACCAGCTCGACATCGACACGGTTACGGAAGTCAAGAGCAAAGCCGAAGCCTATCAGAATGCTTTCGGCCGTTGGGTTTCCTTGTCCAAGGACCAACAAGACCAGGAAACCACCATGGTCGAAGCGGCCAACGCTTTCGTGGCTGAATGCGAAGCCATGCGCACCGACCAGAAAGCCAAGTTACTTCAGGATCAACAAAAAGACACCGACAACCGTGCGGACCGACAGTGGAAGTCCGATTCGGCGGACCAGCTCATCAAGTTGGCGTCCGTTGCGCGGCTGGCGCAGTTGAAATACATGAGCCAGAAAGATGCCGCCTACGTGGAAGACAATCACGGTGCAATGAAGGACATTTACGCGCTGTGTAAAGAGCTCAAAGCGCGCTTCAACCAGCAGATCAACAAGACCCAAGCGGACAACGTCTTCGGTGCCGCTCAAAACTACCAGACGGCGTTTGACTCGTGGGTGGGCATCCAGGACAAGGTCGAAGAGGCCAAGACCAATATGTTCGCGACGGCCTCTAAAACCGCGACGCAATGTACGGACTTACAGACCAGCCAAGCGGAACAGATGCAACAGGAATTCGCCTCCAATACAGAAGCGGCCAAGCTCCAGCAGCGTGCGGACAAGGTGGACGATGCGAACCGTTTGGTCAAGATGGTGGCGGTTTGCCGACTGGCGCAAGTGAAATTCATGTACAAACCCGAGCAGGTGCACGTGGACAACGTTCACAAACTCACGGACGAGCTTCTCACCCAAGCGGATGCCACCAAGGCCAAGATGAATAAACAAGCGAACATCGAGCAGCTCGACAGCGTGATCGCAGCGGTCAAGAACTACCGTCAAGCCTTCGACGCCTACGCCCAGGGACGTGCGGATCAAGATGCGGAAGCCGTCACCATGGTCAAGCAAGCCAATGCCTTCGTGGCGGAATGCGAAGCGATTCGCGCCGACCAGAAGCAAAAGCTTGCCAAGGGAATCGAGGAAGGGACCGCCATGGTCCAAGAACGAATCAAAAAGGCGGACGACGCGAACCGACTGATCAAGCTCGCGTCCGTCGCCCGCTTGGCCCAGTTGAAGTTCATGAACAAGAAAGATTCCGCTTTCGCCAAAGACAACCATGCTGCGATGGATAAGATCTTTGAGCTCTGTAAGGATCTTGAAACGCGGTTCCAAGATCCCAAGAACAAAGAGCAATTGGCAACCTTGGTGAGCGCGGGCAACCAGTACCAATCCGCCTTCGACAGCTGGGTCGCTACGTGCGATAAGCAGCAGGTGGAAGAAAACAACATGGTGGCGGCCGCCGAGGAATTCGGCAAAGGTGCCGACACGCTTCGTCAAGGTCAAAAAGCGAAAATGGATCGCTTTGCCACCTTCTCCATCCAGCTCATGTTGACGCTTGCTGCCGCGGGCATCGTGATCGGCATCGTCCTGGCGATCGTCATCACACGCGGGATTACCAAGCCGTTGAATCGCATCATCGCGGGTTTGGATGAGGGGGCCGACCAGGTGAATGATGCTGCTGCGCAGGTTTCGTCTGCCTCGCAACAAGTGGCGTCGGGTGCCAGTGAGCAAGCTTCTTCGCTCGAAGAAACCTCGAGTTCGCTGGAGGAGATGGCCGCCATGACGCGGACCAACGCCGCCAACGCCAAGGAAGCCAACGAACTTGCCACCGAAACGCGTGCTGCGGCCGACAAGGGCGACAAGACGATGGACGAACTCAACGGGGCGATGACCGGTATCAATGAATCTTCAGACAAGATTAGTAAGATCATCAAGGTGATCGAGGAGATCGCGTTCCAGACGAACTTGCTGGCCCTCAACGCTGCCGTCGAAGCCGCCCGCGCGGGTGAGCATGGCAAAGGTTTTGCTGTCGTCGCAGACGAAGTGCGGAATCTGGCTCAACGTGCAGCCGAGGCCGCTCGCGAGACCACCGGGCTTATCGAAGATTCGGTCAATCGTGCCCGCGAAGGCACGCACGTGGCCGGCGAAGTCGGGAAGACGTTGGGGGATATCGTCGGTAACGTCGCGAAAGTCACGGAGCTGATCGATCAGATCGCCAAGGCGTCCGACGAACAGGCCCAGGGCGTGGATCAAGTGAACACGGCGGTTTCCCAGATGGAGAAAGTGACTCAGGAGAACGCGTCCGGTAGCGAGGAGTCCGCTTCGGCTTCCGAGGAACTCAGTGCGCAAGCTCAGGCCGTCAAGGGGATGGTGGACGAGCTGCAGCAACTGGTCGGTGGCAACCAGTCGCGAGGCGGCTTGGCAGCGACGACACCTCGAAACACTTCCGTAGGCAAGAAAGCGCCTAAGAAAGTCAAAGCCGCTGACACGAGGGCGCACATCGGCGGTCAGAGCGTAAAGCACACGACGCCGAATGAATCTTCGGAGGAATTCTTAGCCCTCAGCAATGCAAGCGACAAGTTGGAGGAGTTCTGAGATTGGTCTTCTTGTTGCTGATCGTCTTCGGTTATGCGGGCTTGTGAAGAAGCCCCATTTCGCGGAGCCGGCGCTGGTAGCCAAGGCGCAGATGGACGGCGACGAGAAGAAAGACGCACACAGCCATGGCCGTGCCGAACCGACCGGCGGATTCGATCCGTCGAGCGGCCGGCACGGCCTTGTTGGTTTCAGCCGAGGTTTCGATGACTGAAGGCGTTTCGAGGTTGTCAGTCGGCGTGTGTTCAGGGGACCGGCCTAACAGGATCGTACTCAACATGATGAACGTGAGAAGCAGACCTGCTGTTACCCGCGCAGGATTACGCCGCATGCCCGCACTGGGGCATTTTGAAGAGGCGATGACCAGTAGGGCTACCCAAAGAATAGCGAGGCTGACCAGGGCGGCACCAGCACCTAGGGCTTCCCAAAAAGTGTAGCCAAGTAGGGTTGAGGTCAATACGACACCGAACAGTGTGGCCGGTGCGTTAGGGCGTTGAACGGCCACGCGATCCAGCGTCGTGACGACAACGAGCCAGATGAGCACCAGCGCGAGTACAACGATCGTTTCGGTTGCGGCGATTGCGGATCGTGATGACGACGGTACCCACCACTGTAGCCCATAGGTTTTCAGGCACAGATGCAGCGGTGCGATTGTTGCGGCGGTGCCGAGACTAAAGCTTGCCAGGAGCAGGCCCCGCCTTGACCACATGTGCCGGCGCCGTTCCGCGGCTGTTTCGCCAGGGGGTGCGTCGAGCCACGGAAGTAGGACCAGGACAATACCCAGAACCGCGACGACGAGAACGCCGAACCGGATGTTCTCGATCCCGAGTGTTGTCGTCGGTAGCAACTTGAGCATTTTGAAGATAGCCAGGAAGTACCACTCAGGACGGATTCCTTCCGGTGTCGGCACCAGTGGATCCGTTTTTTCGCCAGCTTCCGGTGGGAAAGCAAAAGCGACGATCAACAATGCGGCGATCACAATGAGCCATCCTCTGGCTTCTCGTAGTGTGAATTCCGGCCAGAAGCCCACAACGGGCAGCGTATGTCCTGCTTCTTTGTCGCGTTCGACGGCCGGCGGCACACTGGAGCCATGGTACATGACCAAGACAAGGTGAATGCCGACCGTCGTCACGATCAACAACGGCAAAACCGCTACGTGCAAACCGAAGAACCTTGTGAGCGTCTGAGGGCCGACATCCGATCCCGCGAGGAGTAATTGTCGGATGAGAGGTCCGGCCAACGGCGTGGCGCCCGCGATCCCGCTTCCCACGCGGGTGGCAGCAAACGACAGGCTGTTCCACGGCAACAGGTAGCCGGTAAACCCTGCGGTTAACGTTAGGCAAAGCAGAACGAGCCCCGTCAACCATGTCACTTCACGCGGTCGGCGATAGGCTTTGAACAACAGCGCGCTGAGCATATGGACGAGGACAGCCATGATCATCAGATGAGCCGACCAGTGATGAATCGAGCGAATCCACCAGCCGTGCGGTAGTTCGGTGACGATTTGCCGGATGGATTCGTAAGCACCGGGTATGTCGCTGTTGCCGGCGGCTGAAGGCGTGTAATAAACAACCAGAAGAATGCCGGTTACGATCTGTATGGTTAAGGCTACGAGGATCATGCTGCCGAGGCAGTACCAGATATAACGGTCGTGCAAAGGGACGGTTTTCTTGGCAAGGAGTGCGTCAAGTTCCTTCAGCGGAATTCGCTCGTGCAGCCAAGCTTGGATTCGAATTCGCAGGGGTTTGGCGGGCATGGTTCATCCTTTCGAGTTGGTTTAGGGCGTGTCGGTTGGGTTGGAGGATGGACCAGGTTCGAATGGTTCGGCGGCGACGATCAAGGTGCCGTCGTCTTGCCGGCGAATGTGAAACGTTCTGAGCGGACGCGGTGGAGGTGTGCCGGGCACGTTGATTCCCTCCGCGGTGAAACGACCCTGGTGGCAGGCACAATAGATGTCGTTTGTTTCCGGGCGATAGCGAACGTTGCATTGGCCATGTGTGCAGACGGCTGACAGGGCCCGCAGTTCGCCGCTTGGCAAACGGAACACCATAACAGGACGTGGACCGTAAGGTGCCAATACGTACTGTTTTTGCGAGAGCGTTTCTAGCATGGGGCCGGCGAGTACGATGTGGTCCGGTTCCGGTTCTTCCAGTCCCGTTAGGAAGCCGAGAACCGTCTCGCCGGCGGTTGCCCCGAGCCCAATCACGCCGGCACCCATGACGCCGTCCAGGAATTGGCGCCGATCCAATAATGATCGATCAAGTCGCATGGTCGGGCTCCTGTCGCGTTTCTGCGGTTTGTTGTTTTGTGTGCCATGCAAGCGACTTTCGCGGTGCCAAGCCTTTCCGCAGACGATACAGGGTCAATCGGCGACGCAGGGCCGCGATGCCGTCGGTCGGGCGAACGTCTTTCGGGCACGCATCGATACATCGAAAAACCGTATCGCATCCCCAAACGCCGTCTTGTTGGTTGACCTCCACGAGCTGCTCGCCCGAACGTTGGTCACGGCTATCGGCAGCAAAACGGAGCAGCTTGGCCAAGGCTGCAGGACCTAGATAGTCGGGTTGACGTTTGAGTACCGGGCACGCGCCGTAGCAGCACGCGCACAAAATACAGTTGATATATTGTTCCACACGTTTGAACTGTCGGGGCGTTTGCCGATTTTCGCGTATCAGGGGTTCGGTATTCGGCGGGCCAGCCGACGTCGCGTCCAAGCTTTGCGGGGTTTCGTGCTCGTTCGATGGTGGCGTTGTACCCTTGAGCCAGGGACGGATTTGCTGGTATTTGTCCCAGAAGGGTTTCATATCCACGACGAGGTCGCGGACGATATCGAGGTTGGGCAACGGTTCCAAAGTGATTTCGTCGGTTGGAAAGGACCACAGCTGTGTTCGGCATGCCAAGTCACACCGCCCGTTGATCGTCATGCCACAGGAACCGCAGACGGCACTGCGGCAGGCGAAGCGAAATGCCAATGACGGATCTTGTTCTTGTTGAATTGTGAACAGGGCGGTCAGAACGGTTGTTCCTGGCTCGACGTGGAGTTCGTAGGTATCGAACCGCGGAGGCGCGTCCTCGTCGGCGCCGTAGCGGAAGACATGAAACACAAACCGTCTCGTGCGGTTGTCAGTAGGTTCGTTCGCGTGGTTCATAATCGGTAATCGTCACGTCTTTGTCGGTGAATTCGGGACCCTCGGGCCCGACGTGGGCTATGGTATGTCGAAGCCATTGGGTATCGTCGCGTGCAGTATAATCCGTACGGTAATGACTGCCTCGGCTTTCTGTTCGTCGTAACGCGCCGGCGGTGATGATTTCTGCTACATCGATCATGGCCTCCCAATCGAGGACGTCGATGAGTTCCTGATTGAGTTGGCGGGAGGACCGCGTGACTTTCAACTCAGCAGATTGGTTACGAAGTTCGCGTATCGTTTGCAATGCTGAGTGAAGATCGCTTTCGTTACGAAAAATGCCGACCTGCTGATCCATCAGTTCTCTGAGGCGTTGGCGAAGTGGATAGACGCGGACACCTGAGCCATTCGTCAGCGCCTTCAGGCGTGCGTTTTCGGCCGCCAAAGCCTCCGTCAGCATACGGTTGGAGGTTGAGCTTGTCGCGTTCCGGACATACTTGCTGGCGTGGCAACCGGTCACATGGCCAAACACGATCGCCTCCAAAAGCGAGTTGCCGCCCAGCCGATTCGCACCATGAACACTGACGCAGGCGCACTCACCGGCCGCGTAGAAGCCCTCCACTTCGCTGGCCCCTTTAATATCGACATCGATACCGCCCATGGAGTAGTGTTGGCCCGGCACAATCGGGATGGGTTTCTCGATCGGATCGATCCCCGCAAATTCCATGGCAATCTGGCGAATACCGGGTAAGCGTTTCTTGATCTTGGCTGCTCCCAGGTGGCGCAGATCAAGGTATACGTAGTTATTCTCGATGCCTCGGCCTTCGAGAATCTCCGTGGTGATCGAGCGGGCGATAATGTCCCGTGGTGCCAGCTCCATGGCCTTCTTGGCGTAGCGCTCCATGAAACGTTCGCTATGGCGGTTGACCAAGTATCCGCCTTCGCCCCGTGCACCCTCGGTAATCAAGATGTGTGACTCGGTGAGTGTGGTCGGGTGAAACTGAACGAATTCGAGATCCTTGACGCCGACGCCGGCCCGGTAGGCGATACCAATTCCGCTGCCGGTATTGATCAGTGCATTGGTGCTTCGCCCATAGACTTGGCCGTAGCCGCCGGTCGCAAACAGGATTGCCCGTGCCGCGAACGCTTCGAGTTGGCCGGTCAGCGCATTCAAGGCAATCAGACCGTGGACTCGACCGTCCTCGACCACGAGCCGCGTTACCAACCATTCCTCGTAAACGTTAAGGCCGAACCGTACGGCTTGTTCATAGAGCGTATGAAGCAGGGCGAGCCCGGTGCGGTCGGAGGCGAAGCAGGCGCGCGGGAAGCCGGCCCCGCCGAACGGTCGCTGGGCGATTCGGCCATCGTCAAATCGGGAAAAAGGTGTTCCCCAGTGTTCCATTTCGCAGACGATGGGCAGGGCTTTCTCGCACATGAGCTTGGCGGCATCCTGATCGGCGAGATAATCGCTGCCCTTAACGGTGTCGAAAGTGTGGCGATCCACGCTGTCATCCTGGCCTTCGGGATGATTGGTCAGTGAGGCGTTGACGCCGCCTTGTGCCGCTACTGAGTGACTGCGAAGTGGATGGACCCGGCTGATCAATGCGACGTCGAGCGCTGTGCAGGTTTCGGCCGCTGCTCGAAGGCCCGCCAGCCCGCCGCCGACAATGATCAGGTCATGTTGAATCACGGGAGGCCTCCAACCCCAGCCCGTTACCCGCCGACGTAGAACACGAGCGTGCCAACGATAAAACAGATGAACGCTGCGGTTGTCGCGCCCCAGAAAAGTAATTTTTCTCGGCGGAATCCGAGATCATAAAGAATGGTGCGCAACCCGTAGAACCCGTGGAAACAGAAACAAAGCAACAGCAGCACATCCAGCGCGGGCCAGACATGCCACAAACCCAACCCGTCCTGGACCTCAGGACCCCAGCGACCGTGCGTCGCGTAGCCACTGATGATTTTCATACCCATCAGGAGGATGAGCACCACCCCGGTGACGCGATGGACAATCCACACAAACATGAAATGCCTCCACAGGCGATCGTTCCAGATCTGTCATCCTGAAACCGGTGTGGAAATCGCGATAGATCGCCATGTTCAATGGCCCTGACATGGGTCGTGTTAACACAAAATGTTTCGAGAAACAACCCTGTCGAAGGACTTTTGTGTTTTAAGTTGGAGGGGGCGAGAGGAGCTGAATCGTACTTCGGCTCAAGAACGTATGGTCGCTTTAGATGGCGTCAGCATGTGGCGAGCTGGCCTTGTTTTGTTGGTGGACAAGCCAGGCGTGTTTAACGGTACTTTTGACGAACCGAGGGAGCGAGAAGCCGATGGGCATCAATTTGGGCATCTTGAAGTCGGTGACGCGAACGTCGGCTACAGGAACGCCTGTGACATCGATTTGCTCGAGATAAGGTGTACCGACCTCGAGTTCGCGGGCGGCACTGAGCGCGCGCAGCCGCGAAGGCTTGAGACACACAAGATCGGCGGCGATACGCTCCAGTGCGGGCCCATCGGTTGCTGCGAGAATCAGTCCCATCGGTCGGGGCGTGCCGTTGATGGGGCCGTTACCCTCCATGGCGATCACCGCATCGATGATGGTGACCACAGGTCGGAGCATCATGAACGTTTCGACAAGCATCCAACCGAAATAGTTGTCGTAGCCGCCGGCTTTGACATGCCACCACTTTTTGCGCTGTCCGCCGACGCAGCCAAACATGTTCTTGATCGCGACGGTCAGGACGAGTTGCCGATGGCTCTTGAACTTGGGTAGATTCACGATGGCATCCGCTTCGAGGGCGGCTGCATCCACCGTCAGTTTATGGAAGACTTTGCCGTTGGGGTTGTCTGCTTTGACGGGCCGCTTGAAGGAGACCACCGGCACGCCGAGATGCGCCAGGTCGTCCATGATGCCGAGCAGTCGCAAGTTCGCGATAAAGGAACCCCATGCCGGTGAGTCGCCGACGAACGGTTTGGCGCCGCAATCGATAAGTTGTCGGCACACTTCGAGGATGACCGCAGGATGTGTTTGGACGGGCCGATCGGGAGCTGCACCCCAAATACAGTTCGGTTTGACGAGCACGCGATCGCCGGGCTTGACCAGCCGTTGCCATCCTCCGAGGGCGTTGACTGCGTTATTGATGGCGCTATGGAGCGTCGTCGTTTCGTACGAATCCGCTCGTTGAATTGCCACTGTTGCTCGTTCGGTCATGAATTCGAATTCCTGACGATACGGTTGTTGCCGCCGTTGTTCTTATGTCGTGTTGTCCTGCTTGAGTGTAGGGCTGTCGCGTGGGTCCAACAAGTTGGCCGGGCACCGTCGGACGAGCACGTCTTGTCGGCATGGGGCTGCGGGATCACCTACACATTCAAGCCCCATTCCGGGATGGCCAGGATGTACTTGAGGTCGAACAGCCACCGCAGAAGCATCTTGATGGGTATCAAGCCCATCCATGTAAGCAGCACCATCATGACCAAATAGCGAATGAATCCCATCTGCGTATAGAGTCGTTTGAAAACGGTCGTCTTGAGGAGAAACGGTATCAGCAGGAAATAAACCACCAAGGCCACCAAGCCTGGCAATTCGCGCAGGTAGTAGTAGCCTGTTCCGGCTGACTCGAACGTGGGTAGACTTGAGCCGAGCCAGTGCACCCAGAAATACTCGGCGAGATGGACATTTGTAAGCGTGACGGCACGATGGGGATCCCAGGGCTCATATGGCCCGAAGAAGTTCCAATTCGGCCCGCGGAAGAAAGTGCCCAGCACAATCAAGAGAACCCACAACACAAGGAAGCCCATCAGGAAAATACCGATGGCAAACGGTCTTTCCTTAAGCGTGTAGTAGCCGTTGCCTTTGGGGTTTTTATCGAGATAAGGCAATGCACATAGTCCCAAGATAATCAACACGGGTAACAGGACGCCGGCAATCCAGGGATCAAAGTAGACCATGAGCTCCTGTAGGCCGACGAAATACCAGGGGGCCTTGGATGGGTTGGGTACGACGCGCGGATTGGCGGGTTGTTCGAGCGGGGCACGCACGAGGATGGCCCAGGCAATCAGGACGACGCTGACGAGGAGGATGCCGATCAACTCGACGTACACGAGATCGGGCCAGGTGAAAACCCTATCCGTGTGCTCAGCCTCGATGAGAGGTTTGTTTTCGGTCATATGTGTGTCATTGAGGGCCATTTGCCGAAAGCCAAGCCAGACGAAGAACGCGACGGCGAAGATCATCACCGTGATCGGTACATTGTCGGGTTTGGTGAGGATGAGGAAGAAATCGTCATCGAAGGCGCTGATGAAGTAAACGCAGGCGAAAACGAAGATAAGCGGTCCGGCGACCCACGGCTTCGTCCACTGCTGATAGTACAGCATGGCCAGCACCAGTAGAAACACGGTGAAGAGCAGCAAACGTTCGGGACCCAGAAGCCAGTTGATAAAATCGCGGATGCTGTTCCATTCGCCGCACGTGACAAACAAACCCACCATCACGATCGGAACAGCTAACATGACGTGCTTGATCCACTTGATCCGTTTGAGCGACAACGCCAGGGCAAAAAACAGAACGGTGCCGATCCAGAAGATCGTGTTCAAGAGCTCGAGATGTTCTGTCATGAATGCCAAAACGTGATCTCGCTTATGGGCGGTGTTCGGTCATCTTTATCGTGGGCCACTGAGGCCGCCGTCTTTACGAATGCGCCAGAAGTGGACCGCAATCAGGACTATCATCACGACCGGCAACGCGACACAATGAAGAACATAGAACCGCAACAGCGCAGCCGGGCCCACGATAGTTCCGCCCAGCAGGGCGAATCGCACGTCGTCGCCGGCATGAATCAAAGGTACGTTATCGATCTGGAGGAGCGAAGCGCCGGGGCCCTCGTGGCCAAGAAAGGGTGTGGCGGCCGCCATGTTCGTCCCGACCGTGACTGCCCACATCGCCAATTGATCCCAAGGCAGCAGGTAACCTGTAAATGAAAGCAAAAGCGTCAACACCAACAGAAAGACACCAACCATCCAGTTGAATTCACGAGGGGGTTTGTAACTTCCGGTCAGAAACACGCGAAGCATATGCAGCCAGACCGTGATGACCATGGCGTGCGCGCCCCAGCGGTGTAGCTCACGCACCAACCCGAAAGGCACATGCGCTCGCAAGCCCTGAATGTCGCGGTAAGCGTATTCGGCCACCGGTCGATAATAGAACATCAACAGGATGCCCGTGACCACCTCGACGACAAAGAGAAAGAAGGTCAGGCCTCCCATGTACCAGGTGAACGCCGGCCGAAGGCTGTTTTTGCGAACCGCAATGGGATGGATGTGGAGGAAAAGGTTGCTGAGCACAGCGAGCGCCCGGGTTCGGCGGTCGCAGGGCAGCGTGTGTCGAAAGACAGAACGCCATAACTGCGAATGACGAATGGAACAGCTGATTCGTGTGAACAGACTCATGTCGGGTCCACATCTCGCCGGCCTTGAATGGCACACGATACGGATACGT
>Ga0180434_10008463_pt1 | contig 11349 bp, 9 predicted proteins | sample SS_ome_7_FD_132453 | JGI IMG/M metagenome (GOLD analysis project Ga0180434, IMG submission 132453) | Hypersaline lake sediment archaeal communities from the Salton Sea, California, USA - SS_1_D_2 metaG | ecosystem: Environmental > Aquatic > Non-marine Saline and Alkaline > Hypersaline > Sediment... | reverse complement strand
CGTGCTATGCCAGGGAGAGGGCTGCCGCCCGGTGAGCGCCTCATCCCCGATATCCCCTTGCTACGAGAACACCGGCTCGGACACGGGCCACCAATTACACACGAGCTTCTTGCATCAGGCAACGCAGAGGCATTTTCATACCTTGTGGTGTATATGGCACCAGGCATGAACGATTGCGGGTCCTTCTCAGGAAGGACGAAGCAATCTCATCTCCGTGTCAGAGGATTGCCGCGTCGCCCGGGCCGGCCTCGATCCGGCACGCTCATCGCGGACAGGCAGGCTCGTTCCCGAGGAATCCAGGAATTCAGGGAGCCGCTCCCGATTGCCCCTGGCTGCTGTGCCTGCCTTCGTGCCACTGCGAGGACACGGCAGCCTTAGTGGCATCCCGGTGAATGCGTGGACTCCGCGCCACTGCTTTCAGTGGTGCCCGGCACAAGCGGGCACCACAAAGGATGCGAGCAGCACTTGTATCACCGACACAAGGCGCTGGCATCTTCCTTTCCTAAAGGGAGACCGGGGGATTCGGCCTATCGCACACCACACCAGGGACGGGCTTTTGCCGAGAGAACCTGCCAGGTGCCGCGAAGTCTCCAATGTGCCTGGCACTGTCCGCGCAGCAGTAGAAGTGCTAACATGGTCTATGATTAGCCAGTACTAATCCTGCATGGACTAACAGTGACCGGGCCCTCCAGTCAGAGCGGATTGTTGACTGCAAGGTGTCTTTTCGTCTGAAGCCTCTCAGTGTGTTCTACGGATGGTGGATTGCCGGGGCGGCTTTTCTAATCGCCCTGTACATGGGCGGGGTGGTCTTCTACGGGTTCACCGCTTTCTTTGGGCCAATCGCCGAAGAGCTGGGCTGGACCTACGCGCAGGTGGCGCTGGCCTCTTCACTACGCGGACTGGAGGCTGGCATCCTCGCTCCCTTCATCGGGCTGCTGGTGGACCGCCTGGGACCGAGAAGACTGGTATTCTCCGGAGCTATCATCGCCGCCGCCGGTCTGTTCCTGCTCAGCCATAGCCGCTCCCTTGTCACGTTCTACGGTGCCTTCGCACTCATGGCGCTGGGAACCAGCTCCAGCACCGGGATTGTGCTTATGACCGCCGTAGCAAACTGGTTCCAGAGAAGAATGGGTACTGCCACAGGAATTGCGATCTGTGGTTTCGGGTTCAGTGGCCTTCTGATCCCGGCTATCGTTCAGCTGATTGACCTCTATCAATGGCGCACCGCCATGAGCATCCTCGGCCTGGGCGCCTTGGTTCTGGTTCTGCCGCTGTCTCTGGTCTTCCGCCACCGGCCCGAGCAGTACGGTTACCACCTGGATGGCGACTCTGAAGACCCGGCGGAGGTAACCGGGGATCAGGACCAGCCGGAGAGAATCCAGCTGGATGTCACGGCGCTGCAGGCCCTGAAGAGCGGTACTTTCTGGCGGATAGTGATCTTGTCGCTGTGCCACATGATAGTAATGAGTTCCACCGTGCTCCACGTGATGCCCTACCTCAGCAGCATTGGCATTGCCAGGTCAATGTCTGGCCTGGTGGCGGCGGCCATCCCGCTGAGTAGCATCGCCGGTCGCCTGGGCATGGGGTGGTTCGGAGACAGGTTCGACCGGCGGGCGGTGACGGCGGTGGCTTTCGCCATGATTACCCTGGGTACGGTCTGCTTCGGTATGGCTTCTTTCATGGGGTCCTGGCCGCTGATACCCTTCCTGATTTTGTTCGGGGTGGGCTACGGCGGCAGTAACGCCTTGAGAATAGCGCTGGCCCGGGAGTACTTCGGCAGGACCAATTTCGGCAGCGTGTATGGCCTGGCAATGGGCATCAGTGTCGTGGGCGGCATAATCGCACCCCCGCTGGCCGGCTGGGTGTACGATAGCTGGGGTAGCTACCAGTGGGTATGGTTCGCCTTTGCCACGCTTCCCGCACTTGCTCTGATCCCCATCCTCACCCTCCCCCATGTCACTGAGAAGGCGGACAATGAGAAGCAGAAGCAACCGGCCCGGCCACGGTGACGCCTCAGGAGATTTTCTAACTCAGGCTATCACCGCCTGACTCCCTCCTCAAAGCAACCGGGGGCCTGATTAGCTCCATCGCCATGAACAGGCGGCGAATACCGCCGCCTGCTATTGCCCGCCTGGATGGCAACCTGCGTTGCCTGACCGGTGCTGGTTTCAGGACCGGACGTGGCGCCGCCGTTTCGTCTATCTCTGGCGGTGGCACATGTCCGCGCGAGGAGTGCTTCCCGGCACCACCCGGTGTGTCAGGCCGGGTCCGCCTATGATTGTTTCTCATCCTGTGCCCCCTCACCGGGTCTTTCCTCCGAGAAGGAGTCCCGCATTCTGGTATCCGCCTGCACGTTTTGCATGCGGTAGTAGTCCATGACCCCCAGGTTCCCCGAGCGGAAGGCCTCTGCCATTGCCAGCGGGACCTGAGCCTCAGCCTCCACTACCTTGGCCCGCATTTCCTGGACACGGGCAGACATCTCCTGCTCCTGGGCGACCGCCATGGCTCTTCTCTCCTCTGCCTTGGCCCTGGCGATGCGCATATCCGCCTCGGCCTGGTCGCTCTGTAGCTCTGCACCAACGTTCCGGCCCACATCCACGTCCGCGATATCAATGGACAGGATCTCATAGGCTGTACCGGAATCAAGCCCCTTCTGCAGGACCAGCTTCGATATCTGGTCCGGGTTCTCCAGCACCTCGCTGTGATTGTTGGCCGAGCCGATGGCAGAAACCGTACCCTCGCCTACTCTGGCGAGTATGGTCTCCTCACCTGCCCCACCAACGAGACGCTCGATATTGGCACGCACCGTAACCCGGGCTATTGCCACAAGCTGAATACCGTTCCTGGCTACGGCGGCTACCCTGGGCGTTTCAATCACCTTGGGATTCACACTGACCTGAACTGCCTCCAGCACATCTCTACCAGCCAGGTCGATGGCGGCAGCGCGCATCCACGGAAGATCGATATTGGCCCGGTCAGCAGAGATCAGGGCAGTCACCACCCTGCCCACGTGTCCACCTGCCAGATAGTGGGCCTCCAGCTGGGATGTGTCCAGCTGAACGCCTGCCTTGGAGGCGCTGATAAGCGGCCTTACAATCTGCGGGGGGCTTACCTTGCGAAGCCGCATCCCAATCAGGGTGGGAATGGACACCTTCACACCGGAGAATAGTGCGGTTATCCACAGGCCCAGCGGTACGAAGTACAAGAAGAGGATAACCAGGATGATGGCCACGATAATGATGGCGATGAGTCCTGCTCCCATGATTGCCTCCTTAGTTCTGCTTATTTGTTTCCCGCCTGGGATTCCGGTTCTGCGGTAAGGGCTTGAACCACCCGGCGATACCCGGTATCCATGATGACCTCAACAGGTGCCCCCGCCTCTATCCAGTCGCCCTCCGTCACCACGTCAATTCGCCTGCCTCCTATCCAGGCTATGCCTGAGGGCCTCAAAGGGGTAAGGGCCACTCCCCGGGAGCCGACCAGAGAGTATTCCTCACGCGGTTCGGGCTGGTCTTCCCCTTCCTGTCCCTGCTTGGCAGGCCTGCCCACGGCTGCTACCGATTCGAGCAGGAACAGGCCCCTGAAAGAGCGCTTGTGGGGCAGATAGTTGAGCAGGAGCCAGGTGCCCACCAGCATCACCAGCAGACTGGCGGCCAGAATGTATCCCGCCCTGATCAGCTGCTGCCCCGAGGAGAAGTCCCCTACCATGGACATGTAGAGACCGCCGAGGAAGGCAAGTATGCCCAATATCCCGGCAACTCCGAATCCCGGTATCACGAAAATCTCCACTGCTATCAGTATAAGACCGACGATCACCAGGGTGATACCTTCCCAGCCCGCCAGGCCGGCAAGCACATGGCCAAAGAAGAACAGGCCCAGGCACACTACTCCCACCGTGCCGCCTATCCCCCAGCCGGCGGTCATGATCTCGAAAATCAGCCCCAGAAAGCCAAGGCTGATAAGAAGAGAAGAGACAACCGAATTGGTCAGGAACCGGACCAGCACCTCCGCCGGGCTGGGAGCAGTCTGAATTACTTCCTGCCCGGCAAGTCCCAGCTTCTGCAGAAGGTCGGTAAGGTTATCAGCAGTACCGTCAGCGTACCCCCACTCCAGGGCCTCGACAGTGGTAAGCGTAAGCAGCTTTCCGCTCTCAGTCAAACCCTGGATCTCCACTGAACTATCCACCATGGCCTCGGCAATTGCCGGGTCACGTCCCCTTGCCTCAGCGGTGGAGGCGAATGCCTTGCGGACCGCTGAGATCACCTTTTCGTCGGCAGTCTCACCCGTGGTTCCTGAGACCGGGGTTGCCGCGCCCATGGAGGAGCCCGGGACCATATGTATCTCATCTGCGGCCAGGGCAATCAGGGCACCGGCAGAGAAGGCCTGCCGGTTGACAAAGGCGATGGTACGCACACCGCTGCTGAGGACGGTATCTTTGATATCCAGGGCGGCATCCAGCGTACCCCCCGGTGTATTGATGTCCAGGACCACGGCGCTTGCCCCATTTTCTTCGGCGGTAGAGAGAACCCGGCGCAGGTAGGCGTAGAGCCCTCTCTCTATCTCTCCTTCAATCTGTACCACGTATACGCCTTCCTGCTGGGCAAGAACCGGGCTCACTATCGATGATACGGCAACCGCAACGAGTGCCAGCGTATAGCCTGCCCGGACAAGGACCATGTACCTGCCGCTGTTTGGTTTGCGGAGCGGTCCGCAGAAGAGAGACATCTTCTCCTGCCGCCTTCTACTGGTCGTTACCGGCAGCTTCAGGGGTACCGGGAGCACGTGAAAAGGTGGCTCCAGCACCACAATTATACACCATGTCTCAATAGCGCAGTACGCATTCGCCATCTCCAACACCAGCCCCCCAGGCCAGCCGTTCAGATTCCAGGGTCATCCGGCCTTGGGGAACCAGTCACTATGTGCTAGAATTCCTGAAGCCGGGAGCGAGGTAGCACGATGATGACCAGCGGGAAGCAAATTGGGATACTGACCGGCGGCGGGGACTGCCCGGGGCTGAATGCTGCTATCAGAGCGGTTACCAAAACAGCCCTCCTGGAGGGCTATCAGGTCCTGGGCATACGGGATGGATGGAAGGGGCTGCTGGACGATGACACTGAGCCGCTGGACCGACCGAAAACGTCAGGGATCATTGACAGGGGAGGGACGATACTGGGCACCTCCAGGGTCAGTCCTCTACGGGTCGAAGGGGGCACACAGCGGGTGTTTGACGCAATGAGCAGGCTGGGTCTGACAGCCCTGGTGGTGCTCGGCGGGGAAGGCACCTTGAGCGTAGCCAGCAAGCTTTATGACATGGGCCTCCCTCTGGTAGGCATACCAAAGACAATCGATAACGATGTGAGGGGAACCGACTATACCATTGGCTTTCAGACTGCTGTCGAGGTTGCCACGGAAGCCCTGGACAGGCTTCGGACCACTGCGGAGAGCCACCACCGGGTGATGTTCCTTGAGGTTATGGGACGTCACACAGGCTGGATTGCGCTCTACTCGGGCATGGCTAACGGTGCCGACGCCATCCTGATCCCGGAGGTACCTCTTGATGATGAGGGACTGGAACAGCTGTGCCAGATGCTGGTGACAAGAAGAGCGAGAGGAGTCAACTACAGCCTTGTAGGCGTAGCCGAAGGCACGGTGCTTCAGGGAAAGATGATTGCCAGGGAATATGTTGACACGGCCGGCGAGATTCCCAGACCCAAGCTGGGCGGCGTGGCGAGCGTGCTCGCAGAGATAATCGAAGAGAAGACCGGCCTGGAAACACGGGTCTCGTCACTTGGCCATATCCAGAGGGGGGGCATACCATCAGCATATGACAGGAGCCTGGCCACAGCCTTCGGGGTCAAAGCAGTGAGTCTTGTCCGGGATGGAAAATACGGAGAGATGACCGCTCTCAACGGGAACAGGATATCGAGTACCCCCCTGTCCGAAGTGGCCAATGGCATAAAGACAGTGTACCTGAATGCCTACAGGATAGCAGAGAAGTTCTTCGGCTAGCCTGCCCAGCTCCATTCGGCGCAGGCAGGGAGCGCTTTCCCGCTTGCGCCCGCCACGTGTACCGCCGGGCACAGCGCCCTCTATGAAGCCAGCGGGCGCTGCCAGCCAATACCGTGTCGGTTGGGATTGTCCGAGGTCTGAAGCCGTACCAGGACCTGAAGGCCAGCTCCGCGGTTACGCTTACCGTGCATCCTGTACCACTACCACCACCGGCAGCATCCCCGCACTCCGGCGCAGCTGGCCAACTTGGTGAAAGGTACTTTTTGCTCTCGCTGACCCTGGCCACTCCCCTTGAACACGGCCTCGCGGACTAGCCTGCTCTAGCCGAAGCGGACCTTCTCGCAGAGAAACCTTCATCCGGCCACCAAGACAAGTCCAGCCCCGCCCCCCGGTCAGACGGAACGCCCGATAGCACTCAGGGGGCCGTGGGCCTGATTTGCGTATCTATACGGATAGCCGCCAGCTGCCGGAGCGCCGCATAATTCTGGGAAGTAGTGGGGTGAGTGGCTGTCCGGGCGGGCCTTTCGCCGCCATTGATGAAGGCGTGAACTTCCTCGACAATGCGTGGTGCTACCACGACGGCGAGAGTGAACGCATAGTAGGCGAGGCCCTTCGAGGCGGCTACCGGGACAGGGTGTTCTTGATGACCAAGAACCACGGCAGGGACGGGAAGACCTTCAAGCAACAGCTTGATGAAAGCCTGAGGCGGCTTGAGACCGACCATGCTGACCTGCTTCAGTTCCACAACATCTTGGCCGAAGATGACCCCGAACGCACCTTCTCCGAAGGAGCAATAGAGGCTGTCCTGGAAGCCAAGCGCCTGGGGAAGATCAGGTTCATCGGGTTCAGTGGCCATCGCTGGCCTCATCTGTTCCGCCGGATGCTGGAGAAGGACTTTCCCTGGGATACCGTTCAGCACCCGGTCAATCGCCTCAATGCCCAGTACCGCAGCTTCACGCGGGAAGCCCTGCCCATACTCAATGAGCGAGCCATGCCCTGGGCGGGAAGTGACGGATTGGAGGACTACAAGCAAGAATGAGCCTGGGTAGACCGCTGTATCATCCAGCGGAGTGAGGTATTGAGTGCCGGTCCCCGGGGAGACAGACCTTGAGCGGTCAGGGCCGGCCCAGTTTGAAAGGAGGATGCCGCAAATGAGACTCACTGAGAAGACAGCGGTTGTCACCGGAGCCAGGAGGGGAATAGGCCGTGCGATTGCCATGGCCCTGGCCAGGGAAGGAGCCAGGGTCGTGGTGAGCGACATCAGCAGGGAGGACTGTGAGAAGGCAGTCGCGGAGATAAAGGATGCGGGTGCAGAGGCAATGGCAGTGAAATGTGACGTCAGCTCCAGGGTTGAAGTCGAATACATGATGGAGAGGGCGGTGGGAGAGTACGGCGGGCTGGACATCCTGGTGAACAACGCCGGCGTGATTGATTTCAAACCGTTCCTGCAGCTCACGGAGGAGGACTGGGATCGTACCATCAATGTGAATCTGAAAGGGCAGTTCCTCTGTGCGCAGGCTGCCGCGGATCACATGGTGAAGCGTGGATGGGGCCGCATCATCAACATAGCCTCCATCTCCTCCGGCGGATGCGGCATTGCCTTTCCCCTGGTGGGCCACTACACTGCATCCAAGGGTGGTGTTATAGCGCTCACCGAAGCACTGGCCCGGGAGCTTACCCACCAGGGCATAAACGTGAATGCCATATGCCCCGGGGCCATCGATACAGACATGGCCAGAGGTGTCAAGGAGAGCGGGCAGCTGGAGCAGTTGCTGGCAAGGATCCCCAAGGGGAGACTGGGGCAACCACGTGAGATCGCTGGCCTGGCGGTGTTCCTGGCGTCCGAGGAGTCTGACTATATCAGCGGCGCCTCCATAGCGATCGACGGGGGGTGGTTGACCTCCTAGGTGCGAAGAGGCCAGGTCTCTCCACCCGCACGGGCCCCTTCTCTCAAGGACAGGCAGGACAGCGATCTCCGAAGGGCACAGACTCGTACGCTGGGCGGGATATGAGCCCTGACCTTTCTATGCACCACGTGTGGTCAAGTCCAGTGAGGCCGGATGAGAGCAGTGAGAGAATACGACGTCCTGGTCATTGGCTCTGACGCGGGCATAGTAATAGTAATGGTTGATCAAGCCTGTAGCGGGTAAGGTGCGGCCGATATCAGCAGTGACACGTTAGAGAGGCGAGCAATGAAACTAAGATCATGGACTCCGCACGAGGAAGTGGCGGCCAACATGGAGTATTCCCAGCAATTGACGAGAGTCCTGGAGCTTCATGGCAATCCGGTAGCGGTGGCGATCGTCCCGGAGCCGCCCCGCGGGCTGGAGCAGCTCAGACACAAGGCAACTGCCTGTATGATGGTCCAGATGGCCCGTAGAGGGGAGGTCTTCTCATGTTCGGGAGATGGTATCCTGTGCGGCGGGAGGGCGAACCTGGGCCTGGGAGAGGCATCGATACGCAAGCTGGATGATTTCCTTGTCCGCAGGGAGAAGCTGTTCGGGTCACGGGCGGCGGCGCGCAAGCTCCTCGACTCGGGCAGGAAGCGCGCACCGGAACAGGGAGACTACCTCGCTTTCTCCCCGCTGGGTGGGGCGCCCTTCGTCCCGGACGTAGTGCTCTTTGTGGGTATACCGATACAGGTCAGCCGCATCATATTCCTGGACGCGTTCGATACCGGTGAGACCGACACGCTGCACGGCGAGCCCCTCTGCTCGGGGGCCATCGCCGCACCCATCACCACCGGGAGGATCGGGGTGAGTTTCCTGGACACTGCCTGCCGGATTATCGGCGGATACAGGCCGGAGGAGATGGTCGTCGGCGTACCCTACCGGAGAATACTCAGCATTGTCCAGAGTATCAAGCTGAGCAGCGCTGGCACGGCAAAGCCGGACCCGCTGCTGAGGCTGGCGGAGATTCTTCTCCGCTGGCGGGTGGAATGAGGGCAAGCTGCGAGAAAACGTTGCAGGGCGTGCACCACGTGTGGTCAAGTCCAGTAGCCCAGGGAGGAAAATGGTGAAAGAGTACGACATCATAGTGATTGGCTCCGGCTCGGGCATGCTCATCGTTGACGAAGCCCTGAGTCACGGGGCGAAGGTTGCTCTTGTGGACAAGGGCCCCCGGCTGGGTGGCACCTGCCTCAACTATGGCTGCATACCATCCAAGATGCTCATCCATTCGGCAGATCGGGTAATGGAAATCCGGAAGAGCAGAGAACTGGGAATTGATGTGAAGGTAGATGGCATCGACTTCAGTGCCATCATGGCCAGAATGAGAAAGGCCAGGGATGAAGGAGAAAGACACGTCAGGGAAGGCATCCGGCAGTCTGAGTGGCTGGACGTGTATGAAGGCGAAGGACACTTCGTGGAGGACTATACCCTGGAGGTCAATGGTGAGAGGATAAAAGGAGACAGGGTATTCATAGCGTCCGGGTCCCGACCTCTCATCCCTTCCATCAAGGGGCTGGATACGGTAGCATTCCTGACCAATGAGTCCGCCCTGGAGCTTGAGGAGAAACCTGGAAGCATGATAGTCATGGGCGGGGGATATGTCGGAGTAGAGTACGCCCATTTCTTCGAGGCCATGGGTACGGAGGTGACCGTTGTTGAGATGACTGACCGGCTCGTTCTGTCCGAGGAACCGGAGGTCGCCGGTCTCCTGCTAAGAGAGCTGGGCAAACGGATGACCATTTCCCTCGGCACGCGGGTGGTGGGAGTAGAGAAGGACGGCGCGGGCATCAAGGTAACGGCGGAAGATACGGGCAGCGGAAAACAGGCGGAGTTCTCTGCCGAGACGGTGATGGTTGCCATAGGCAGGAGGTCAAACGCAGACTTGCTCCGGGTTGAGAACACGGGGGTGGAGGTAGACAACAGGGGCTTCATAAAGGTCGACGAGCAGTTCGAGACCAGCCGGCAGAACATCTTCGCCGTGGGAGATGCCAACGGGCAGCAGATGTTCACCCACGTTGCCAACCGGGAAGCAGCACTTGCCATTGACAACGTGCTCCACAAGTCCGGTGCCACAATCAATCGGGGTGCGGTGCCTCATGCCGTTTACTCCTATCCTCCAATCGCTTCCGTGGGGATGGCAGAGAGTGACGCTGCGGAGGGGCACGAAATCCTGGTTGGCATGACCCGCTACTACGATGTCGCCAAGGGCGAAGCCATGCTGGAGCGGGATGGTTTTGCCAAAATCATACTGGACAGGACCAGTGGAGACATCCTGGGATTCCATATCATAGGCCCCCATGCGCCGATACTCATCCAGGAAGTCGTGAACGCCATGACGTCAGGAGGGCACGGGTACGAGATAAACGAGGGGGTCCATATCCACCCGGCCCTTTCCGAGTTGATCCCGGTGGCGCTGAATGGAGTGGAGGGAGCATAGGGCGCCACCAGGACATACCCCCGAAGAAGGGGGCGCCAGTACTCCCAAGCACGGTTGCGATACAATGGAGAAGAGAGCACGTCCTCACCGTCCGCTGGTGGTACCGCCGGAGTGCCGGAATGACGGAGTAGGAGAGAAAGGGGTTCGAGGATGAGCAATGGTCTCAGGAGCGTCCAGGCATATGTCTCCCTTATCCTGGTGATAGCAGTCGTTGTGCTGTCCACCGGCACCTATCTTCGCTGGTGGGACCTGCATTTCTCCATTGGGGCTTTCTACTCCCATCACTGGGTCGGCTTCATTGGGGCCGGGTGGATAGCCGTGTTCACCCCGATATACGTAGTCCTGAAGCGCCGCTCCCCGAAGCAGTTCAAGACACTGCTCAGCATTCATGTCTTCGGTAATCTTGTCGCCTTCCTGTTGATTTCTATTCACTTCACCCAGCACATGGGCAGACCGGCGGAGTTCGCCCCTGTGCTGGGCACGGGGCTGGCACTGTACATCATCGTTGCCATTATGGTAGTGACTGGCCTGATGCAGCGGTTTCGCCTGGCAGCACGCTTGCGGAGCAGCTGGCGGTTCACCCATGCTAGCCTGAGCCTGTCCTTCTACATCGTGGGGATCATCCACGTTATACGCAACCTTGGCGCCATATAGGCAGAGTCCACATAGTACCCACGGTCTCAGATGCAAGAATCCGGCCAATCCATGAAACACGATATGCCGGCCCAAAGCGGGGGGCATGGTGACCATCATGCCATGATGGTAGCCGACTTCAGGAGACGCTTCTGGGTATCGCTGGTCATCAGTATCCCTATTCTGCTGCTTTCCCCGCTGATTCAGAGGTTCCTCGGGATTAAGGGAGCTATCGACTTCCCTGGGGATTCTTATGTGCTCTTTGTACTGTCTTCCGCCGTCTTCTTCTACGGTGGATATCCTTTTCTCAAGGGCATCTAT
>Ga0180434_10008462_pt1 | contig 11349 bp, 10 predicted proteins | sample SS_ome_7_FD_132453 | JGI IMG/M metagenome (GOLD analysis project Ga0180434, IMG submission 132453) | Hypersaline lake sediment archaeal communities from the Salton Sea, California, USA - SS_1_D_2 metaG | ecosystem: Environmental > Aquatic > Non-marine Saline and Alkaline > Hypersaline >... | reverse complement strand
TCACAATCTTCCAGTTGTTTCGCGTTTTCGCCCTTTCGCGTTTTCGCGATCCCCTCGGAATTGGCCCCCGCCGCTGGAACGGTGCGTATTTTCATGATTCCAGGTGCCGCACAAGCGGCATGCCAGACTGCGCGGCAATGACGAAATCATACACGCTTTATGGCGCGAACTTATGAATCAGTATACTAGATGCGGATCGTCTTCAGCCGGGCGATGATCTCCTGCAGCGGAACCACGGACCCCTTGCCCGCCCCGGGACAGTACTCGCACACCTGCTCCCAGCGCTCGGGCGAACGGATATTCGAGTCCCAAAACGGCCAGGTTCGGCATTGGCGGGGTCGGGCCTCGTAGACGGCGCAGGTCCGCCGCTGGTTGTCGAAGAAGACGCAGTCGCCGTTGGCGAACTCTTTCAGGCTCTTGCGCACCCCGACCGATCGGACATAGCGCCCTTCGAACTGCTCGACGCCGATCCCCACCGCCGCGGCCAGGGCCTGGATTTCGGCATTGGTCACCCAGACATAGCCCGGCGCGCCCGTGCAGCAGCCGCCGCAGCCGGTGCATTGGAATCGAAGGCCGTTGTGGTACCAGGGGGTGTTGGTCATGGTGAAGGAGGCTCCGCTGTGTTGAATCGATCGGCAATACAAGCTCGACGCGCCGGCGAGTCGGTCTCATGGCGATACCCATACCCACTCGCTGGCGCTTCGTGCTTGTATGGCTGACGGCTAATCGCTGACCGCTTCCCGCTCATCGCCCGGCGCGCTCCTCGACCGCGGGCATATCGCCGAAGTCGGTCTTCAGGCCGTAGGCCAGGGCGAGGAGTTTGACGGGGTGGACGGTCGGCTTGGTGGTTCCTTGTTCCATTTGCATCTTGCAGGTGCTGCATTCGGTGGTTCCGGCCTGGATGTCGGGATGCCGGAGCCGAGAGATCAGCCCCCAGCCGGCTCGCAGGCTGCTGCGGTAGTTGCGGCGACGAATGCCGTAGGTTCCGGCCATGCCCGAGCAGCCTTCTTCGAGCCGCTTGACGCGCAACCCAGGGATCAGCCGCAGGAGGTTCTCGCCGGGCGAGCCGACCTCCAAGGCCTTCAGGTGGCAGGGGAGATGATAGCCGAGCACCTGGTGGACCGGCTTCAGGTCGAGGTGCAGCTTGCCGGAGGTATGCATCCGCCAGAGATAGGTGCAGGCCTCGCTGGTGTGCTCGGCGACCAGTCGAGCGTCCTCGTCGTCGACCAGTTGTGGATATTCCCGCACCAGGCACAACGCGGCCGACGGCTCGGTGGCCACGATATCGTAACCCTGCCGCACGGCTTCGGCGAGGACCTTGATATTGGCTCGTGCCAGCGCCCGGGCGTGGTCCAGCGATCCGCAGGCGACCGACGGCATGCCGGCCTGCCGCTGCTCGGGATGGACGTAGACGCCGACGCCATTGTGCTCCAGCACGGCGACCAAGGCCGCGCCGAGCTGCGGGTCGAAGTAGTTGGCGTAGATGTCCACGAAGTAGACGACCTTCCGCTGGGTGCCGCGAACCGGCCGGGTCAGGCGCCGTCGGGCGGCCCAGCGCAAGAAGTTTCGCGACGCGAACCGCGGCAGCTTGCGCCCCTGGGCCACCCCGAGCGTCTTCTCGATCAGCCAGCGCATCTGCCGATTGCCCAGCGCCCAATTGGCCACCGGCGCCACCAGACCGGCCAGCGAGCCGACAAGATCCAGATGCGTCATCAGCCAGTCGGAGGCCGGCAGGCCGTTGGCCCGAACGTAGGCCCCCTTGGCCTCGCGCATCAGGCGCGGGATGTCGACCGCCGCCGGGCATTCCAGCCGGCACATGTGGCAGTGGACGCACAGGTCGGCAATGGCTTTGAACTCGTCGCTGGTCAGTTGGCTCAACTCAGTCTGGCCGGTCAGTGTTCCGCGGATCACGTTGGCCTTTGCCCGGGGCGAGGCCTCCTCGGCCGGCGCGAAGCGGTGGATCGGGCACATCCGCGCCGTGGCGGCCTGGGTCCGGCAGTCGCCGCACCGGTTGCACGCTTCCGTCGCGGCCATTACCTGGCGCGGCTCCCAGTTCAACTGCAACTCGACCAGATCGCGCAGCGGCGGGGTCGCCTCGGCAGCCGGATCGGCCGCGGCCACGCGGATCGGCGGTCGCAGGTAGCGGGTTGTTTGCAGCGGATCGTCGCTTAGGACCTTGCCCGGGTTGAGAATGTTCGGCGGGTCGAACGCCTGCTTGATCTGCCGCAGCACGCCGTCGAGTTCGGCCAGATGCTGGCGGAGCAAGCCGGACCGGCTCAACCCTAAGGCGCTGCTGCTGCCGATCGTTCCGCCGGCCTCGAAGACGCGCTGGTAGAGTTCCTCGGCGAGCCGGTGCATGCGCAGCCCGTCGGCCGGGTCGTCAACATTCAGCAGCGGCCGGAGGTGTAGGCTCCCCTGTCCGACGTGGCAGAACAGCGACGCGGTGATCTGATGATGTTTCAGCGTGTTCTGGATCCGCACGAGGAATTCCGGCAGGATCTCCGGCGGCACCGCGATGTCCTCGACCACCGGGATCGGCCGGATCGGCCCCTTCATCGCGTACAGACTCGAGGGGACCGTCAGCGGTAACGACCAAAACAGATCGATTTCGTGCGGATCGAAGGCCACATGCGCGCCGAACGCCAATTGACGCTTGTGCCGCACGTCGTCGACCATTGCATGCACCCAATCGCGCATGGCCGCCATGTCCTCACCGCTCTGCTCGACCAGCACCACCGCCTCGGTCCGCGGCGGGATCAAAAGGTCGAACCGCACCTCCATCTCCCGCGCAATGCTCAGATGGCGCCGGTCCATCAAGTCGCATGCGGTCGGGCCCAAGGCGGTGATCTCCAGCGCGGCGCGGGTGGCTTTGTCGAGGCTGTCGAACAGCAGCAGCACGACGCCGCGTGCCTCGGGCACGGCCGCCGTACCCAGCGTGGCCTCGGTGATCAGCCCAAGCGTGCCTTCCGAGCCGACCAGCAGCCGGGCGAGATCCACATGGTCGTCGTGCAGCACGCCGGCCAAGTGGTAGCCGCACCGGCCCACCGGCGACTTCGGCCGATGCCGTTCGATCAGCCGCGTGTTGGCCGTGAGGATCGCCGCGACGCGCTCGACCAATTGCCGCTTGCGGGAAGCCGCGTCTTCGCCGGGCTGACGGACCAGCGGCTCCTGGCCGAGTTCCATCCGCCGGCCGTCGCCGAGCACAACCTGCAGCGAGCGGACGTGGCGGCGCGTCGAGCCGTAGCGAAGCCACCGGCTGCCGGCGGCGTCCACGGCGATCATGCCGCCAATGGTGGTCACCTCGCTGGAGAGCGGATCGGGGCCGAAGAATTGGCCCATCGACCGGAGGTGGTGGTTCAGCCGCTCGTGGACGATGCCCGGCTGGACGCGAACCCAGTCGCCCCCGGTGCTGATCACATGGCGCAGAAACCGCGAGGTGTCGACGATCAAGCCGGGGCCCACGCAACCGCCGGCCAGGCCGGTGCCGGCACCCCGGGCGTGGATGGGGATCCGCTTTTCGGCGGCATACTCAACACAGGCCGCCACGTCGGCGGCCGAACGCGGATGGACGACCCCCAGCGGCTTGATCTCATGGATGCCTCCGTCGCTGGCGTAGAGCTGGAGGTAGAGGTCGTCGCAGCGCACATCCCCGCCAACCAGACCCCGCAGATCCTCCAGGACGATTTCGCGTTGGTGGTCGAGTTGGTCCATGCGGTGGTTGCGTCTCAGCGGCGGTCGCCGTAGATGAGCGTCATGATCTCCGCGCGGCTGGATAGGCTCGACCGGAAGATGCCCTTCATGGCCGAGGTCACGCAGACGCTGCCGGGCTTGCGGATGCCGCGGACGGTCATGCATGTATGCACGGCCTCGATGACCACCGCCACGCCCTTGGCCTGAAGTTCGTCGACCAGGAGGTTGGCGATCTGTTCGGTCATCCGTTCCTGCACCTGCGGACGGTGAGCCACGCTATCGACCACCCGCGCCAACTTGCTCAGGCCGATCACTCGCCCATTGGGCAAATACCCGACGTGCGCCTTGCCCATGAAGGGCAGCAGGTGGTGCTCGCACATGCTGTTGAAGCTGATGTCGCGAACGAGCACGACCTCGTCATATTTTTCGGTGAAGAACTTCCGCACGTGGACGCTGGGGTCGTCGTGCAGCCCGCTGAACAGCTCCGCGTACATCCGCGCCACGCGTTGCGGTGTCTCGCGAAGCCCTTCCCGATCGGGGTTCTCGCCGACAGCCGCCAGTATCTCGCGGACCGCCCGGGCGATTCGCTGTTGATCGACGCCGGTCGCCGGCCGAAGGGCCGAATCCTCAAGCTCCTCGCCCAAACTACCCACCATGCGGGAGGAATTGGAATCCAAAGCCATAACTGCTCCTCAGTACCATCATTGCCAACTTGTATGATAGGATTGGCGTCACCGAGGGTCAAGCAGGGGGGACGAGGGGGGTGGCGATTCCTTGCTACCGATGAGGCGGTGATTCGGGCATAGCGGGCGGGTCCTTCCAACCACCATGGCCGCGTAGTCTGTCATGCCCCTGTGCGGCACCAGGAAGAATGAGAATGCGGTACCACTTCCGCCGAGCGAAGCAGTAGGCGCAGGACGTCCACCGAAGAGGGGGCGACAACCACGAAGGACACGAAAAGCACGAAGACCGCTGGGGAGGTTACGGCGGAATACACCGAAGGCGTTACCCTCCCCAGCCTAGGGTCGCGCGGCGCACCCTAGGTCGGCTGACGTGTTTCGATCATTGGACATTGCCCATGCCCCTCAATACCGCCCGTGGTAGCTCTTCGTGGCGGTTCGGGGTTCGCGGGCAACTTCGGCAGCGGGGGCGGACCTGCCGCGGGTTTCGATGAAGACCAATAGGTTCGCCCGCCGACCTGCATTGCCCAGCGGAAGCAGCGACTCGATTAAGGTCGCCCCCTCGATCGGGACCGGCACGGCGACCATGCCGAAGTCGACCAGCAACACCTGGTCGACCGGCCAGCGGAACCGCTCCTGGAAGCGGTAATGGACCAACTGCGGGACCTCGATCTGCGTCGTCTGTCGCGGCGAGGCCTGCGACGGCACATCGATCGTCACCGGCACCATCTTCTCGACCTGGTCGATATCGCACTTGATCACCGAATCGATCGAGCGGCCGTCGGTCGACAACAGCGGCGCGAATTCCAGCGTGAGCCCCTCGTCGATCTGGCCCGAGTTGACCTTATAGCCGGGCCAAACGCCGGCGGTTAGCTCCACCTCGCGGAGATATGTCCGGGGACGGCCGGTCGAGACGAACGACGATTGGCCGTTGTTGACCATCAGGTGCGGCGAGCTGTGTTCGCGATAGTCGCTGCGGCGCTTCAACTCCGCAAGCAGCATCGCGGCGTTCTCCTTCTCCAGCACCCAGGCCGAGACACCGGCCGTCCGCACCGGCACCGACGTCAACAGCGGCTGCGCCTGCCGTCGCCAGTTCGGGTGGTCGAGCGTCAGCACGCGGAGGCTGAACGTGAGGTTTTCCGCCTCGCTGGTGACGAAGCGGTCGACCAGATCGGCCACGATCGCCTGCATCTTTGGCGTGTGGTAAACCCGCAGGGTCTTGGAGGTGGCGCTGAGGATCCCCAGCGGCTCCGAATGCCAGGCCTCGTAGCCGGTCTCCTGCAAAACCCGGTCGATAATGGCCTGTTGCGGCCGAGCAGGGGTCGTCAGGCGGCTGGTGTACGGGCTGATGTCATACTCCCGCCAGACCTGGCCGTGGTCGTTCGGCAGCGTTCCGGGGCCCGCGCTGACGCGGGCGCTTGTCGTCGTTATACTGCCGGAGCGGCCAGAGGCGGCGTCGCCGTCGGAGCTAGTGGATCGCCAGTTCTTTGCGTCGCCGGGTTCGGCATCCGCCGCCTGGGCGCAGGCAATCGAAATAGTCAACAGCACGAGGGCCGCGGCCCCGAGTATCCTTGCCGCCATGCTTCGGCCTCCTTGCAGAAGTGGACGCAAGAGGGATTTCTGGAGAAGACAGGTCGGCAGTATAGAGAGATGCCCTTGCCGGGGCAATAGCGATGCACGCCTCAGTCGCCGCGGAGCTTGCCGACGACCAGCGAGCCGTTATGCCCGCCGAATCCGAAGCTGTTCGACATGGCCACGTTGACCGGCCGTTGCCGGGCTACATTGGCCGTGTAGTCGAGGTCGCATTCGGGGTCGGGTGTCTGCAAGTTGATCGTCGGCGGGACCGTATCGTGGCAGACGGCCAGGACGGTCAGCACCAGTTCCACGCCGCCGCTGGCTCCGAGCAGGTGGCCCAATTGGCTCTTCGTGCTGGAGACGCTCAGCTTGTAGGCGTGGTCGCCGAAGACCGACTTGATGGCGGCGGTTTCGGCACGGTCGCCCAGGGGGGTGCTGGTTCCGTGGGCGTTGATGTAGTCAATCGCCGCCGGGTCGACGTTGCCGGAGCGCAAGGCCAGTTGCATGGCCCGGGCGGCACCGGTGCCGTTCTTATCCGGCTGGGTGATATGGCTGCCGTCGCCGCTGGCGCCGTAGCCGAGTATTTCGGCATAGATTCGGCCGCCTCGGGCTTTGGCGTGCTCGAGTTCTTCGAAGACGAGCACGCCGGCTCCCTCGCTGAGGATGAAGCCGTCGCGGTCGGCATCGAACGGGCGGCTGGCACCGGCCGGGTCGTCGTTGCGCTCGGAGAGCGCCCGCATGGCCGCGAAGCCGCTGACCCCCATGGGCGTCAAGGCGGCTTCGCTGCCACCGGTGATCATCACGTCCACATCGTCGTAAACGATGGCACGGTAGGCGTCGCCCATGGCGTTGGTCGCGCTGGCACAGGCCGTAACCACGGCGGCACTCGGTCCGCGGAGTCCATACTCGATGGACAACTGCCCGCTGGCCGCATTGGCCATGAGCTTCGGGATCGTGAAGGCGGAGACCTTCTCCGGCCCCTTGGTCAATAGCCGGGTGTGCTGGACCTCGATCTCCCCGAGACCGCCGATGCCGGAGCCGATAATCACTCCGCAACGGAAGGGATCTTCCTGGGAGAAATCCAGACCGGCATCGCGGACGGCATCCACCCCCGCCACCAGCGCGAACTGCACGAAGCGGTCCATACGCTTGGCGTCTTTGGTGGGGATGTAGCCATCGGTCGTCCAGTCGGCGATCTCGCCGCCAATCCGCGAACGGTAGGCGGAGGGGTCGAACCGCTGAATCGTATAGACACCGCTTTCCCCATTGAGGCAACGGGTCCACAACTCGTCCACCCGGCATCCCAGGGAGGTCACGGCTCCCAGGCCTGTTATGACGACGCGCCGTTTCATACGTTTTCCACTACGATGAGGAAGCTTCGCTGCTTTCGACGGTCTTCTCGATATGCTCGATCGCTTGTCCAACCGTCTGGATTTTCTCGGCCGCGTCGTCCGGGATATTGATGTCGAACTCTTCTTCGAGTTCCATCACCAACTCCACCGTATCCAGGGAATCGGCCCCCAGATCGTTTACGAAAGACGTTTCGCGGGCGATTTGGTCTTTACTGACGCCGAGCTGCTCGGCCACGATTTCAATCACGCGTTCTTCGACTGAGGCCACCTTCAAGGTCCTCCCCTTAAGCACTCAAGTTAGGGGGCGCACTACCGTGGCTTCCCCCGATGATCCGTGTCTACTCGTCTCTTTGAGGGCTACAAACCCTCCGCTTTGCCCCACTTCTCACACGCAATCCCGACAAGATACCAACTTTCCCTAACCCTGTCCATGTCTAACTGGACGCGGTTTGCCGAAAAAATCTTGCCGCAACCATGTTTTCGTTTGGGGTAGGATTACCCCCCTGCACGACCGGTCTCCGTGATCCCACCTTGAAGTGGCATCCCGGCGTCACTTAGTACGCGCCGCCTAAAGGCGGGGGGACTACAAACAACGCCCTGTCTTGGGCTAAACGGTCAGCCCTCCGTCGACCACTAGCACGTGGCCGGTGATGAACGAGGCCGCCTCACTAGCCAAAAACAGCACGGCGTCGGCAATGTCTTGCGGTTCGCCCAGCCGGCCCAAGGGGGTCTGCTTGCGGATCTCGCCCAAAATATCGTCGCCCAACGCAGCCGTCATCTCCGTGGCGATGAAGCCCGGCGCGACGGCGTTGACGGTGACTCCCCGGCCGGCCAGCTCCTTCGACACGGTGCGCGTCAGGCCGATCACGCCCGCCTTCGACGCCGAATAATTGGCCTGGCCCGGGTTGCCCATCAGCCCGGAGACGCTCGCCACGTTGATGATCCGGCCTCGGCGGCCCTTGATCATCGGCTTGGCCGCCGCCCGGGTGAACAGGAATGTACCACGCAGGTTGATGTTCAGCACGGCGTCCCACTGGTCGTCCTTCATCCGCATCACCAGCGAGTCGCGGGTAATGCCGGCGTTGTTCACCAGAATGTCCAACCGCCCGAACTCGGCGGCGACCTGGTTGACCGCCTCGGTCACCCGCTCGCTATCGGTTACGTCGCAGGGCACGGCCTTGGCCTTCCCGCCGACCGCCTCCACGGCCGCAACCGTCTCGGCCAGCATTTCGGCGTTCACGTCGACGCAAGCCACCGTCGCTCCCGACCGGCCCAGTGCCAGGGCGATCGTCCGGCCGAGCCCTCGGGCCGCGCCGGTAACGATGGCTACCTGCCCGCTGAGGTCCGTCGTGATCCGTGCTGTGTTTTCTTCCGCCATGGTGCCCTCCGGTTGACGCTCTTGTGATTCGCTTCGTCGGCTCGCCCAACCCGCTTGCCCAATAGGCGGCAATCAATTGCCACCCCCTCAACTCTCAACTCTCAACTCTCCTCACACCGTTACGCTCTGGCAGTCGAGCTTCCGGTCGATCCGCCGCAGCAATCCCCGCAGCACTCGGCCGGGCCCGACCTCGTAAAACCGATCGAACCCCTGCCCGAGCAGGTAGTGCATCGAATCTTCCCACCGCACGGGGCTATGCACCTGCCGGATGAGGATCTCGCGGATGTCCTCCGGGTCGTCGTGCGGCCGAGCGTCGACGTTCGAAACGACCGGGATGCGGGGTTTGCGCATCGGCACGTCGGCCAGCGCGGCGGCCAACTGGCCTTCGGCCGGCTTCATGATCTGCGTGTGGAACGCCCCGGCCACCGCCAGGGGCATCGCCTTCATCGCGCCCATCGAGGGGGCCAACTCGGCCGCCCGCTCGCACGCCGCATTGTCGCCCGAAACAACGATATTGCCCGGGCAAAGCAGGTTGGCGATCTCTAGCGTATCGTCACCCCGAGCCTTCTCGCAAAGGGCCTCGACCTCAACCCGCTCGAGCCCGAGGATGCTGACCATCCCGCTGGGCACGGCGTCGGCCGCTTCCTGCATGGCGGCGCCTCGCCGCTGCACCAGCTTCAGCCCGTCTTCAAAGTCCATCACCCCGGCGAAGACCATGGCCGTGTACTCGCCGAGGCTCAGTCCGCCGGCCGCCTCGCAGCCCAAGGCCACCTCCGGCGATTCGGCCCGAAGTGCCTCCAGGGCCACCAGGCTGGTCACGAACAGGGCCGGCTGGCTGATGACCGTCGAATCGAGCTGTTCGGCCGGACCCGAAAAGCAGAGCTTCGCCAGGTCGTAGCCGAGCACGTCGGCCGCGCGGTCGTACAGCTCCCGAGCAGCCGGCAACGATTCGGCCACACGCTGGCCCATGCCGACCGTCTGGGCCCCTTGTCCGGGAAATAGGAAGGCGATTTTGCTCACGGCTCCATCCTCGGCAACGCGGCGGGGGGGGTTACTCGACCTCGACCACCTTGCGGCCCATATAGTAGCCGCAATTCGGGCAGACCGTGTGCGAAGGCGTCGCGGCGCTGCACTGCTCGCAGTAGACGATCGCCCGGGGCTTCTTCGCATCGTGGGCACGACGCTTGCCGGTGCGGGAGTTGGAATGTTTTCGTTTTGGAACGGCCATCGGGCTTCCCTTCGTCAGTTGCGACCGGGCACGCCACAACGGTAGCGGCCCGCAACACGCACGGAAACCCTGGATGGTAGACCCCACGGCCCGGAATGTCAACCGGGGCGAGCGAATTGAATGGAAGGAATCCGTGGGAACGGTTCCTGTGGGGGGAAGGCTTATTGTTGAGGGGATCGCGAAAGGGCGAAAACGCGAAATGTTCTTCGTTGACGCGGCAGCCGTAGGAATGGAGGAACGCCTCAGCCGAAGGAGGAGCCAGCGGGTTGTAGACGCGAGGGGACGCGATGGGATAGCCCAGAGGTGGCTGTAGCCCTTTCAGGGCGCCGCGGCGACAGTCGTCGCGGAGGGAAGCCGTAAGGGGTCGGGAATCTTTACCTGTGCGGCGAGCTTGTATTGTCTCGCGGCCAAATCCCGCATACCATGGACCACGTGATGGCGGAATCGTACCATTCAACCGGAGATGGAGAGAAGGCATATCATGGGAGCCATAGGAGACGCAATCGCGGCATACGCGCAACCGTTGATCGATGAGACCGATGGGTCGCCGGAGCAGGTGGAGACTGCGCTGTTGATCGGGCAGATGTGCTGGAATCTGGCGTTGCTGCCGGAGGAGCATCGAGAAGAGAGCCTCGCCCAAATGCAACCGGCGCTGAAGTTGGACGACGCCGGACTCGCGGATTTCCGTCGGTTGGTCGTCGAACCGATGATTCGGCGGTACCATGCGATGTTTCCCGAGACCGGGCGGGGCGGTTTCCAAGCAACAACGTCGCCCGCCGGTGAGAAGAAGCATTCCCGCACCGGCCGCAATGAGCCGTGTCCGTGCGGTAGCGGCAAGAAATACAAACGGTGTTGCGCAAAGTGACGGCTCTCACCGCTGAGAACACCCCCATGCCCGACGAAAGCCGCCTTGACCGACAGCTCTGCTTTCTGCGGGAAATCGACCGGTTGAAGACGGTCTTTCGGCAGACGTGGCTGCTGGACCAGTCGCGGCGCGAGAACGACGCGGAACACTCCTGGCACCTGGCGACGATGGCCCTGCTGTTGGCCGAATATGCGGCCGAGCCGGACGTCGACCTGCCGCGGACGGTCCGGATGCTCCTGTTGCACGATCTGGTCGAGATCGACGCGGGCGATACGTTCGCCTACGACCCGGCGGCCCACCGGGACAAGGCTGCCCGGGAACTGGCGGCCGCCGAGCGGATCTTTGGGCTGCTTCCGGCGGACCAGGCGGTCGAGTTCCGCCGGCTGTGGGACGAATTCGAGGCGCGGCGCACGCCCGAGGCACGCTTCGCCGCGGCGTTGGACTGTTTCCAGCCGCTGTTGCACAACTACCTGACCGGCGGCCGCGCGTGGCGCGAGCACGGCGTTGCTGCCTCGGCCGTCTTCCGCCGCGTTCAAGCTATCGCCGACGGCGCGCCCGCCTTGTGGGACCTGGCCGAGCGG
>Ga0180434_10008461_pt1 | contig 11349 bp, 6 predicted proteins | sample SS_ome_7_FD_132453 | JGI IMG/M metagenome (GOLD analysis project Ga0180434, IMG submission 132453) | Hypersaline lake sediment archaeal communities from the Salton Sea, California, USA - SS_1_D_2 metaG | ecosystem: Environmental > Aquatic > Non-marine Saline and Alkaline > Hypersaline > Sediment... | reverse complement strand
GTGCTCGTCTGCGGCCACGTGCACCGGGCCCAGGAGGTCCAGGGCCCGGTCCCCGGCCACACGGGCGTCCTGTACACCCTCGGCGACTGGACGGCCGGCGAAAGTTACCTGGAGGTGGAGGACGGCCGGTGGCGCCTGCGCGCGGGCCGGGACGAGGCATCAGACACCGGGAGCGGGAGAGCGTGAATCGGAGGCATCCGGTGGCCACGCTCAGGACATAGGAGGCGCTGTCGCCGCGCCTTCGTCCCTCTGTCCCTGTGGGCGCAAAAAAAGACAGTGGCCGAACGGGGGGACATTCGGCCACTGCTTTGAACATGCGGGACCGCCCCGCATGGCATAGCCGCTGCATCTTACCGACACTGCAATCTCAAAACTGACGAACATTGTGCAAAGCGTATGCCAACTTAACTTTTTCGGGAACCGCTTTTATTGGCCAAAAACAAGGTTATTCGGGAGAAGGGTTAAAGGTAACACGGCCTCAGGTGCGCAACATTCCGCAGCGGTGCGGATTATTGCGCGCATATCGCTCGAAAACGGGGGCAAGAATCCCCATCCGGAAACGCTCACCTGAAAGCCCTCGCCCTGGCCGACGCCGCCTCCACGCGCGCCTCCCGGACGGAGCCGACCATGCACGATACCGCCGCCCGGCCGGCCCTCGGTCCGGGCCCCATGCTCGACGCCCACACCCACGCCTTTCCCGATGATCTGGCCGACCGAGCCATCGCCTCCCTTGAGGCCTCGGCCGTCTGGTTCCCCTGCCGGGCCACCTGCGACGGCACCGTGTCGGGCCTCGTGGCCAGCATGGACCGGGCCGGCATCCGCCGGTCGGTCGTGGCGAGCGTGGCCACCCGGCCGGAGCAGACCGAGAAGATCCTGGCGTGGTCGTCGGCCATCGCCTCGGACCGCCTCGTGCCGCTGGCCTCGGTCCATCCGGACCACCCCGCTCCGGAGGCAGCGGTCGCAGCCATCGCAGAGGCGGGCCTGGCGGGCCTCAAACTCCATCCGTACTACATGGACTGCCCGGCGGACGATCCGCGGATGGTCCGCATCGCCCGGGCCGCCGCCCGGGCCGGCCTCGTCGTCCTCTGCCACGCCGGCTACGACCTGGCGTTTGCCCGGAGCGATGTGGCCAGCCCGCGCCGGCTCCGTCGGCTCCACGAGCAGGCGCCGGACCTGCGTCTCGTGGCGGCCCACCTGGGCGGATGGGAGTGCTGGCACCGGGCCCGCCAGCACCTGGTGGGCCGGCCCGTCTACCTGGAGACGAGTTTCACCCTGGGCCGGTGCCCGGAGGCGCTGGTGCGGGAGATCCTTGCGGCCCACCCGCCGGAGTACCTGCTGTTCGGCACGGACGCGCCCTGGCGCGACCAAAGGGCGGACCTCGCTCGCTTCGTCGCGCTGGACATCGACGACGGACTGAAACGGCGAATGCTCAGCGAGAACGGCCATCGGCTGCTGGGGCTGGCGGCGACGGGGTGAGACGTCCACAAGACGGCGCGGCGGGTCGCCGCACCCGCCGCGCAGATACGACACTCCCGGTTCGCGCGCGGGGGGTACTCCAGACCCACCGCCCGGGATGTATGCCGGCCGGCCTACTACTCGGCGGGCTCCCCTTCGGTCTCTTCTTTCGTCTCCACCTTCGCCTTCTCCGCCTTCGGCTCGGGCGGGGCGAGGGTGTCGGCGGCCGAGAGGAGCGTCTCGACCGTCTTGCCGGCGACGACCGCGACGCGCTCGCCGCCCTCGGTCATGGCGTAGCGGAGCGGCTTGGTCTCGAAGAGGGCGGCCACCTTCGCGTCGACGTCCTTGGCGGCGAGGAGGACCGTGACGGTCTTCCCGTTCTTGTCGGTCAGGGCCACGCGGACGGCGGGCGCATCGAGGCCGAAGGCGGCCGGCTGAGCATCTCCGTAGGCGGCCCAGCGGGCGGCTTTCAGGCCGGTGGCGGCGTCGATGACGGCCTTGACCTCGTCGGCGGCCACCTCCTCGTCGGGCCGGCCCTCGGCGTCGGTCCGGAACCAGTCGTTGTCCACCTTGACGAGGGCGGCGCGCCGCTTGCCGGCGGTCATCTCCAGACGCCGGACGCCGCTCGAGACCATATCGACCATCTCGTCGTCGAGCGGCTCGGAGACCAGGTCCTTCATCAGCGAGAGCGGGAGCCGGTAGACGAGTCCCCGGCCTTCGAGGCGGCCGACGGCCTTGGCCTTCTCGTGATGGGCCAGGATGAGCGTCTGCTCGGCGGGCTTCGCCTCCGCCTCGGATTCCTCCGGCTCCAGGGTGACGGTGACGGCGAGTTGGCCGTCGGCGAGGTTCCAGGCCCCAAAATCGTCGGTGGCGGCGAGAACCTTCTCGGCCTCCAGGTCCTTGAGGTCGTCGAGCCGGTCGGCCACGAAGCCAGCCTTCGGTTTCTCCTCGATGGGCGCGGTCATGGTCCAGCCGTCGCCCTTCTTCTCGAAGACGTTGGTGCGGTCCGGGCCGCGGATGGCGAGGCGCGTGGCGCGGCCTGGGTCCAGGGCCAGGACCTGCTTGTCGAGCACCTGGAGCCAGGGGCGGCCGAGGTGTTCCAGGTCCTTTTCGTTGATGCGGCCGACCCAGTCCTCGCGGAGGTTGCGGACGAGGGCGGGCACGTCGCCGGTGCGTGCGCCGAACTCGAAGCCGACCTCGGCCGCCCTCTTCTCGACCTTCATCCGGACCGAGCCGACGGGCTTGAAGTCCTTGGCGGCGCCTGCATGCTCGCCCTCGGCGAAGTAGAGGACCTTGAGGCCCTCGAGTTCCTCCAGCAGGTCCTTGACGGCGCCCGAGTCGGCGTTCATCGGCTCGGCGCCCTCGGTCTGCACGCGCCAGGTGCCGCTGGACTTCGTCAGGCGATACGCGACGGGCTTCTCGGCGTCGGCGAGTGTCGCGGGGAGGTCGACCTCTACCACCTCGACGCGGTCGGGCTCCAGGGCCAGCACGTGCCGGTCGCGCAGGTCCTCGAGCGACTTATCGAGTTTCGTGAAATCGGGTTTCTCGACGGAGACCACGGTGCGTGACTCGCCGAGGCGGGCGTAGACGGACTTCTGCTCCAGGTCGGCCCAGCCGCCGAAGGCGAGGCGGACGGCCGGGACGGGCTCGGGCGCGGGCGGCTCCTTCTCGCCCGCGTCTTTCTCCTTTTCCGCCTCTTTCGTCTCCTTCCCGGCCTCGGGCGCCTCGCCCGCCTTGTAGAGCGTGACCACGAGGCGCGGCTTCGCCAGGCCGTAGCGGGAGAGGTCACGGGCGTCGTCCTCGACGAAGTCGGCGGCCATCAGGCCGACGGCCGTCCGCAGAAAACCTGAGACGGCGTCGGGGTCGGCGCGGGCCGAGAGGGGTTCGGCCAGGACCCACCGGTCCCGCTCGCCGGCGGCCCGGTCGAGACGGAGCGTCGCCTCGGGCGTTTCGAGCGTTACGCGGACTATCGTCTCGCGCGCCAGGTCCACCAGGCTGGTGTCGCGGAACTTCCGGAGTGGCTGGCGGGCGCGGGTCAGCAGGTCCTCCGTCTCGAAGCGGACGACGCCGTCGGCGTCGGCCTTGCGGACGTACACGCCGCCGCCGATGGCGGCCTTGCGTCCGACGGCGAGCGTCTCGGTCCGCTGCTTGTCGTCGACCGTGGCTTTGATGGTCAGCCGGTAGGCGGGGGGCTCCAGGTCGAGGTCCGCCAGGGTCGGCCGGCCCTCGGCGCCGGGGTCGAGGGTGTCGCGGTACTTGCCCTCGACGGCGGCCCGCAGCAGTTGCCGGACGGTGTAGTCGTCGGCCCGGCCGGCGACGGGCTCGGTCAGGCGCCAGGTATCCTCCGACTTGGCGACGGCGAGTTTGGTGACCAGGTTTCCCTCGGGGTCGGCCTCCTGGAGGGTGGCCTCGGTCACGTCGTCGAGGTCGATCCCCTCGAGCAGGCATTTGGCGTCGGTCGGCTTCGTCGGCTCCTCGGGCGTGCCGCGGCCCGTCAGTTGGTCGCGGTAGATGTACATGAGGACGGCGCCTGCGACGACCACGAGGGCCAGGATCAGGGTGGTGGTGTAGCGCATCGGTTATCCCCTGCGAATGAGATAGACGAGGAGGCCCGCGCCGAGCACCAGGGCGGGCAGCCCGGCGATGATGAGGACCTGGGTCGGCACCTCCCAGCCGCCCAGGTCGCCGATGCGGCGGGCCTGGAGCGCCTCCGGGCTGACGGCAATCAGTTGCTCGCTCCCCGAGACCCACAGGCACGCGTTCACGAAGACCTCCGCATTGCCGGGAAACTGGTACTGCATCTCGATCCGGTCGCGGTACATGACGGGGTTCCGGTAGAACGCCACGCGGTCCTGGGCGAAGTCGGCGTCGCCGAACAGGACGACCTTCTGCTCCCCGCCGCCCGTCTTCCGGGTGACGGCGACGGCGAGCGGCACCGGGCCGGGGATGTCCTCGGCGGCGTCGAACGTCGCCTGCCGCTGCATCGCCTCCATCACGACGGTATCGGCCCAGTAGTCGCGGCCGGCGGGCAACTGGATCAGCGGCGAGAGCGAGAGGCCCTCGCCCGGCTCCTCCTTGACCTGGAGCGGCGAGGCCGTCACCAGCATCGACGGCAGCGCGCCGACCGGCCGGGTGACCTCGTGGTCCGTGTAATCGGTAATCTGGACCTGGGGCACGGCCTCCTCATTGCCGGCCGCATCCACCACCACGCTCTGGACCGCCACGGCGTTGAACGTCGCCTCGACGCCGAAGGTCTCGAAGAGGTCGGCGTACGGCACGGGCTGCTGGAACATGCTGCCGGGCTCGCCGAAGAGGATGGCCGGGGCGCCCTGCCTGATCGCCTCGACGGCCGGGGCGTACGATTCGGGGCTCGGTGGCGGCGTGGGCATCCGGCGGTTGGGCCGGCCCGGCGGGACGAGAACCAGGACGACACGAGAGGCGTTCTCGACCTCGGGCATCTCCGGCTGTCGCTGCGGGTTCCAGTCCTGGACGATGAAGTTGGCCTTCCGGAGGCGCTCGGCCATCTGGCGGTAGGGCGCGGGTTGGCCGCCGCCCATCGGGCTGCGACTCGGCATGGTGGCCGGGCCGCCCGCCCGGACGAACAGGACGGCCGGCTTCCGTTTGTGGACCATGCCGAGCAGGGCGCTGGAGACGGCCATCTCGCCCGCGAAGAGGCGCTCCGGCGCCTCGGGCGACTCGCCCGCGTTCGGATTGCGGACCCACACGTCGTCGAACGCGACGACCTTGATGGCGTCGAGCCGCGGCTTGACCTCGGCCGACTCGACCGTGACGTCGGCGTCCTCGACCGCCTTTCGGACGGCGTCGAGTTTGTCGGGCGGGGTGAGGACCTCGAGGCCCTCGCCCTCCGGGCGCGGCTGGACGGTCTCGGCGCCGGCCTTCTCGGCAAGGGGTTTGAGGTCGTCGGCCTCGGCCGGGCCCGTGACGATGACGCCCTTGTCGGTCTCGGTCTCGATGAGGATGGTCTCGCCCTGGTTGATTTCGCGGCGAACGCGGTCGAGTTCGGTTTCCTTGACGTCGCCGGCCTCGTCCTCGAAGGCCTGGATGCGTTCGGCCAGCGGGCCGTAGGTCTGCTCGGCGCCGGCGATGATCTTCCGGACGGTCTCGGGGACCTCGGCCTCGCCGGCCTGGTCCTCGATCTTCGCCAGGGCCTCGGGGACGACGCCGAACCGCTCGCGGACCTGGCTCAGGTAGTCCTTGGCCTGGTTCAGGGCATCGGAGTAAGCCGGCAGCGCCTGCCCGGAGAGGCTCCGCACGTTGCCGGCCGCGAACTCGCCGATCGTCAGCAGTTGCCCCCAGACCTGGGCGACCATGCGGAGGGTCTCTCGCGGCTTGGGCGGGCCGTCTTCCCAGGCGTCGGCGGCGGCGCCCAGGCGCTTGGCCTCGGACTGGAGGGTCGTCTGGACGTCGGCGTGCAGCGTCTTGAAGTCGGCGAGGAGGCGCTTCGGTGTGGCCATCTGGCCGGCGTACCTCTCGGTCAGCCGCTGGATGAGTTGTTCCACGCCGCCGACGTCGACGGCGGGGTTGACGTCCTCGACCTGGACGCGGCCGCTTGCCACGCCGTACTCGCTCAAGAGGTCCCGCACGCGGCGCCACTGCGACTCGGAGGCGGGGACCTCCGGCGCATGGGAGTACAGGTTCGTGAGGCGGGCGTCGACGTTCGCCTCGTCCAGTTCCTCCAGGAGCGCCTCGGTCCGGGGGCTGAGGCTGAACCGGCCGCCGGACGTCCAGTCGCCCCGCACCCGGCCGCGAAGCAGCGCCCCCGACAGCCATACCGCCACCACGACGAGGGCGGTGGCCAGCAGAATCATGACCGCCACGTTCGAGCCGAACACCATCCAGCGGCGCCCGCGGTTCATGCCGGCCGCGGCACCGGGCGTCGTCTGCGTCTCGTCGCTCTTTCTTAGCGCCATCGCCGACTCTCCAGAACTTTGACCGTCAGGAACAAGGCATACACGGTCAGGACCACGAAGTAGATGACGTGCACCCCGTCCACCACGCCTTGCGTGAAATCGATGTAATGGGTGCGGATGGCGGCCTGCTGGACGATGTTCCGCCAGGGCGGTGGGGCCAGCGTGGCCAGCCAGGGGGCCACCATCGCCAGCACCAGCAGGATGACGAACCCCGTGACGGCGGCGATCACCTGGTTCTGCGTCAGGCTCGACGCGAACAACCCCACCGCCACGTACACCGCGCCCAGCAGCGCCAGGCCGAGATAGCCGCTCGCGATCGGGCCGATGTCCGGCTCCCCGAACGCCGACAGCAGCACCACGTACAGCAGCGTCGGGGCAAGGACCGCCAGGAAGAAGACCCACGAGCCGAGGAACTTCGCCGTCACCACCTGCACGTCCGTGACCGGCGCGGTCAGCAGCGTCTCGATGGTGCCGCTCCGCTGCTCCTCCGAGAGTGCCCGCATCGTGATGATGGGGAGGACGAAGACCAAGATGATCATCATGACGTCGAAGATGGACCGCATCGCCGCCGGCGCCCCGGGCCGGAAGTCCGACAGGGCGAAGAAGAACCCCGCGATGACCAGGAAAAGCGCCATCGCCACGTACGCGATCGGCGAGACGAAGTAACTGGCGATCTCCCGGCGGGTGAGCAAGAACACCTTGTTCATCGGCCGTCTCCTTCAGGGAACCCTGCGTCCCGGCCGGGGCGGCCGGGGGGCGGACCTCATGCGGCGGGCCGGCCGGCGGCGGTCTCGCCCGCCGTGATCCGGACGTACAGTTCCTCGAGGCTCGGCACCTCGCGGCGCATCTCCCGCAGACGCCAGCCGCGCTGCGCGACCACGGCGTGGAGCGCTTCCCGCGGGTCGGCGCCGCCGGCGGGCTGGACCGCCAGGCGAAGCCAGCCGGCGCCGACCGTCTCGCGGCGGACCTCGTCGGCCTCGCCCACCTGCCCCAGCGACCGGGCCACCTCCGCGGGACCGTCGCCGCTCTCGCCGGGATGGACCTCCAGGACGACCCGCTGGGCCTCGGCCAAGCCCTCTTTCAGTTCATCCACGCTCCCGACCGCCGCAATTCGCCCCTGCGCGATGATCACCAGGTGCGAGCACGTCCGCTCGACTTCCGGCAGGATGTGGCTCGAGAGGAGCACCGTGTGCTTCTCGCCGAGGGCCCGGATCAGTTCGCGGACGGCCTGAATCTGGGCCGGGTCCAGGCCGATGGTCGGTTCGTCCAGGATCAGCACGGGCGGGTCGGAGATGAGGGCCTCGGCCAGGCCCACCCGCTGCCGGAACCCTTTTGAGAGTTGCCCGACGAGTCGCCGACGCACGTCCGTCAGCCAGCACCGCTCGACGACGCGGTCGACGGTGCCGGCCCGCTTGCCGGCCGGCACGTCCTTCAGCCCCGCACGGAACGAGAGGTACTCCTGGACCCGCATCTCCGGGTACAGAGGCACGTTCTCCGGCATGTAGCCGATGGAGCGGCGGATGGCCAGGCTCTCGGCCAGGACGTCGCGGCCGGCCACGCGCCCCTGGCCGCTCGTCGGCGGCATGAAGCCGGTCAGGATTCGCAGCGTCGTCGTCTTGCCGGCCCCGTTCGGGCCGAGAAAGCCGACGATGCGGCCTTCCTCGACGGAGAACGAGGCACGGTCCAGAGCCAGCGTGCGGCCGTACCACTTCGTCAGGTCGTCGACTTCGATCATGGCTGACACGGTTCGCGCCCTCCTGCGTTGCCGACTGTCCGTCTTTCGAAACCCATAGTTAACGAAAAAGCGGCGGGAATGTCAAGGTCTTATGGCGTCCAGGAGTTTCCCTGTTCCATTGATTTTGCCGGTCTCAATAATCGTCACGCACGGTTGGGGAACCTCCTGAAAGAGCCAAAAAAATGAGGCGGGGGGGTGAGGGGCCCCGCCTCGGGTCGGCAAAGGAGGTCCTTCACCTTTGCCGGGACTCGCCGATTGTAACCTGCCAGGCATCGCACGGCCGGGCACGACCGGCCGCGGCCCATTGCGCGGCGGGTCTCCGTACCCGCCGCGATCTATCGGATGGGTGCGCGGTGGCCTGCGGAGAACCACCGCGCACAACGTATGTCGGACCGTTTAGTAGTACGACGGCCGGGCCTCCTGCCGGCGTTTCTCGAGGAACCCTTCGAGTTTGCGGCTGCGGACGGGGTGCTGGAGTTTTCGGACGGCCTTGGCCTCGATCTGGCGGACCCGTTCGCGGGTGACGCGGAAGATGCGGCCGACCTCTTCCAGGGTGTAGGTCTGTCCGTCGCCGATGCCGTAGCGGAGTTTGATGATCTCGCGTTCGCGGTAGGTCAGGGTCTTGAGGACGTGGTCGATCTTCGATTTGAGCATCTCCTGGGTGGCGGCCGTGACGGGCGATTCGACGGTGTCGTCCTCGATGAAGTCGCCGAAGTAGGAGTCCTCGCTTTCGCCGACAGGCCGGTCCAGGCTGATGGGGTGCCGTCTGATCTTCATGACGCGGCGGACCTCCGACAGGGGCAGGTCGGCCTCGAAGGCGAGTTCCTCGAGGGTGGGTTCGCGGCCAACCTCCTGGAGGAACTGTTTCGAGATATTTCGCAGTTTCGACATCGTCTCGATCATGTGGACCGGGATGCGGATGGTCCGGGCCTGGTCGGCAATGGCGCGGGTGATGGCCTGGCGGATCCACCAGGTGGCGTAGGTGGAGAACTTGTAGCCCCGGCGGTACTCGTACTTGTCGACGGCCCGCATGAGGCCGGTGTTGCCTTCCTGGATGAGGTCGAGGAACGACAGGCCGCGGTTCCGGTACTTCTTGGCGATTGAGACCACCAGCCTCAGGTTCCCGCCGGAGAGGTTGCGTTTGGCCTCCTCGTACTCGGCGAAGCACTGCTCGATGCGGCGGACGCGTTTCTTGAAGGCGTCGGCGCTCTCGCCGGTGAGGCGCTCGAAGCCGGCGAGTTCCTCTCGCAGGGCGGCGTTCTCGGCGTCCTCTTCGGGTCCGGAGCCGATCTCCTCGAGCCGGCGGAGGATCTCCTGCTGTTTCTGGTGGATGCCGATCAGTTTCTTCATGATGGCCTGGATGCGGGAGGTGCGCAGGCTGAGTTCCTCGATCAACTGGACGCACTTCTGGCGGCGTGCCCGCATCTGCCGGCGCAGCGCCTCCGCCTTACCCTCCGGCATGCCACCGGCCGCCAGCCGGTCGTAGTCCCGCTGGTTGGCATCGAGCAGCCGCTCGGCGGTGTGCAGGTTCTCGGGCGTCCGCTTGATGATGGTGCTCTTGGCGAGGTTCTCGGAGATGCAGATCTTCATCGTGCGGTCAAACGGCAGTTCGCCGCACTCCACCTGCCGCAGAACGCCCAGCGCGCTGGCGATGGCCTCGTCGCTGGCCAGGACCTTCCGCCGGAACTGCTTGCGCGTCAGTTCGATGCGCTTGGCCAGGAAAATCTCCTCGTCGCGCGACAGGAGCGGAATCTCGCCCATCTGCGTCAGGTACATCCGGACCGGGTCGTCGATGCGTTTCTGGGTCTCGGCGTCGGTGGGGATGGCGGCCTTGGCGGCGCGGCGGTTGGCGTCGTCGGCCTCCCAGTCGCTGTCCTTCTTGTCCGCGCCGTCCTTGCCCTCGCGCGCCGGCGCTTCCGATTCGTCCAGCAGGTCCACGCCCATCTCGTCCAGTTGCATGAGGATGCGGTCCAGGCGCTCCGGACTGACCACCTCGTCCGGCAGGCTGTCGTTCATCTCTTCGTAGGTCAGGTACCCGCGCGCTTTGCCGCGAGCCAGCAGATCCTTGATCTGCTGTTCGGCATCGACCTTCACGTCTTGTTTGGTATCGGCCATGATCACCTCAACTTCTCCCGTCCCGGCATCGGTTCCCAGCGTTCCGATCGGTGTCCGATTCCCGTTGTGTTCCTGCGCTTTCGCCGCCCCTCGGGTCACGGCCCGTGTTGCGTCTCGTCGGCGCGTCGGCGTCGGGCCGACGGGGGCAGATACCCCTGCCGACGCAACCGGGCTTCCTGAAACTGCCGCAACGCCTCGTCCGCCTCGGCGCCGCCGCGGCGGGCGGCCTCGCGGTGGGACGCCAGCATGGTGTCGTCCTCCATCGCCTTCAGCGCCCCCAGGGCCTCCTCCAGGAGCCGCTCCAGCGGCCCGGACCCCGTGTCGGCGGGGTCGCGGCAGGCGGCCAGCGCCTGGCCCCGCTCGTACAACTCGACCGCCAGGCTCGCCAGGTCCGCATCGTCCAGGCCGCGGACCACGCTGGCGACGTCCAGGTCGCGGGCCGAGGCGCTCCGGCGGATCGCCTCGTACAGTCGGCGGAACGCGTCGGTCCGGAGGCGGTCGGGCGGCATCTCCGCCGCCACGTCCTCGGCGGCCGACGGCCGGCTGACCAGCGAGGTCAGCAGTTCGCGTTCGGCGGCCCACCGGCGGCCGCGAGAGGCCGCGCCCGGCAGGTTCGCCCCCGTCTCGGCGCCGGCGGCGGACCGCCCGCTCGACCGCCGCAGCCGCCGGAACTCCGCCCGAAGCGTGGCCTCCGGGATGCCGAGGGTGCGGCTCATGTGCCCCAGGATCAGGTCCCGCTGCAGCCGCAGGTCCTGCTGGGCCAGCGCGGGCGCCTTCAGGACGCTTTCGAGCATCGCCTGCAGGGCCCGCTGCCGGGCCGCCGGGTTCGTCGCCGCTTCCAGGTCCTCCTGCACGAGGTCCCACTTGTACTTGAAGGCGTCGACGGCCTCATCGAGGAGGCGGCCGAACGCCTCCGCCCCGTGGGCCGCCACGTAATCGCACGGGTCCTTCCCCTCCGGCACGACGGCCACCAGGATACGGACGTCGTGGGCGAGGAAAAGTTCCATCGCCCGGTCGGCCGCCCGTTGGCCGGCCAGGTCGCTGTCGAACACCACCACGACCTCGTCGGCGTACCGCTTCAGCGCCCGGATGTGCGCGTCCGTCAGCGACGTG
>Ga0180434_10008459_pt1 | contig 11349 bp, 9 predicted proteins | sample SS_ome_7_FD_132453 | JGI IMG/M metagenome (GOLD analysis project Ga0180434, IMG submission 132453) | Hypersaline lake sediment archaeal communities from the Salton Sea, California, USA - SS_1_D_2 metaG | ecosystem: Environmental > Aquatic > Non-marine Saline and Alkaline > Hypersaline > Sediment... | reverse complement strand
CCGCCCTCGAAGCCCATCTTCCCGGGAAGTCCCTTGTCCTCGTGCTGGGAATGGCCGGCGACAAGCTGGTGGAGGAGACGGCCGCCCCCCTCATGCGGGCTGCAGACAGAATCCACCTGACTCGCACTGCCAATCCTCGAAGCTTGGATCCCATGATTCTGAAGCGTCTGGCCACCCGCCTCGGCAAGAAGAAGGCATGGGTTCACGCCTCGAGTCGCGATGCCATGGAGGCCGCGGTGGACGGCCAGGCCGCGAACGAGGTGGTCGTGGCTGCCGGTTCCCTGTACTTGACCGGAGAAGTCCGGGCCTGGGCCGGCTGTGTCAACTCCAGTCAATAAACGACGTTGAAGAAGGCGAACCAGCAACAAGAGTCGGGCAGATCAGGAGGTTGGGGAATCGTTCCACGATCACGTTCAAGCCTGCCTCTCGATCTCTCGATAGTGAAGGGTACCGGAAAAAAACATGGAAATACAAACTGTTTACAAAGACATCTTCCTGACGGAACGTTTCTTCATCAAGGGAAACGTATTTCCTATCTACAACAGGCTTTCCAGCTACCTGGAACGTCACAACCGGAAATTTATTCGCATCCAGGATGCCGTGATCACCGATCTGGAGGACGCTTCCCAGATGCCGGTTCCCAGCATCCTGCTCAGCTCGCATGAAATCCTGTTCGCTCACGAACTCATCGAATCCGGAGGAGATGTATTCCGCAAGCACCAGAATCCTGACTTTGACCTGGACTACGTCAAGATGGTGCTCACGGGTCCCCAGGGTGTAACTCTTCGCGGCAAGATCCGTCCGGAAAACCTCGACAATGAGACCTTCAACCAGCGGTTCCTCGTGCTGACCCAGCCTCGGATGGACGCCCTGCACGAAGCACTCAAGGGAGAGATCGACCTCCTTGGCAGCCTCAGCTATCTCATCGTCAACAAGGAGAAGATCGGATACGTCTTCAGGTATTGATCCCGGCTCTCCTACCTCTTTTTTTCGGCTCCTGCTACTATTCCTGTAACCCAGGTCGTTTCTGTTCGACTATATGGTAGACGGCTGCTGCGAATCGTGTTTTCCTGTTCAGTCTGGAATTTTCATCTGGTTGCCCGCCGGGCCGCCAAACCCCGGGATGCTCATGGCACAATTCAATTGCTCGAACTGCAATACCGCCCACCTCAAGTGGCAGGGATGCTGCCCGAACTGCGGTGAATGGGGAACCGTTGTTGAATGCGAGGCGCCCCGCCGGGATTCCCGGAAACCGCGATCCATGGAAGAGAATCCTCCGGTTCCCATCACCCAGGTCAGCCTTGATGAGGAGGAACGCATCGCCACCGGCTTCACGGAAGTGGACCGTGTGCTGGGTGGCGGCCTGGTGGCCGGAAGCGCTGTGCTCGTGGGCGGCGATCCAGGCATCGGGAAGTCCACCCTGATGACCATGCTCGGCCACCGGATCGCTACATCCGGGCGCCGGGTTCTGTACGTGACCGGGGAGGAATCCGTGGCCCAGGTGCGCCTGCGCGCCACCCGCCTCGACGCCCTTCATGAGGCGTTCTTCCTGCTATCCGAAACCGGTCTCGAAGCTGTTGCACTCCATCTGAAAGCCACCTCCCCGGCCGTGTGCATCCTCGACTCCATCCAGACCATCAACTGCCAGGATGTCTCCGGCGGGCCGGGATCCATCGCGCAGGTGCGGGAAGCTGCGCATCATCTGGTGGGGCTGGCCAAGGCGCAGGGAATGGCCCTGTTCCTGATCGGCCACGTGACCAAGGACGGTGCCCTGGCAGGGCCGCGGACGCTCGAACATCTGGTTGATGTGGTGCTCAGCTTTGACGGAGACCGTTTCCAGTCGTTCCGCCTGCTGCGCGGTGTGAAGAACCGGTACGGCGCCGCGGACGAGGTGGCGGTTCTCGACATGGGCGCCCGGGGCCTTCAGGAAGTGACCAACCCCTCGGTGCTGTTCCTCCGCGGCCGCACCCTGGACGAGCCCGGCTCCGCGGTGGTACCGGCCATCATCGGCACCCGCACCTTTCTCGTGGAGATCCAGGCCCTTGCCTTGCAGGCCACTCAGGGCATGCCCAGGCGCGTGATCACCGGTGTCGACCCCAGACGAACGCAGCTGGTGCTGGCCATCCTGGAGCGAAGGGGAGGATTCAGTCTTGCCGCTCTGGATGCGTACGTCAATGCTGTGGGCGGCATCAACGTGGAGGAGCCGGCCGTGGATCTGCCCATGGCCCTGGCGCTGGCCAGCGCTGTCACCGAGACTCCCGTCCCCGGCGATCTCGTGGCTGCCGGCGAGCTGGGGCTCATGGGTGAAGTGCGCGCCGTTCCCCGGCTGGACATCCGGCTGGCCGAGGCCGCCCGCCTCGGTTTCAAGCGGGCGGTGGTTCCGGCCGGCGCATCCGATGTGCACGATCTGAAATCGATGCAGGGTCTCGAGATCGAAACCGTTTCCCGGCTGGACCAGGCGCTGGAGGTGGCGGGTGTGGTCTGAGAAAATCGTCATCCTCTGCCTCCTCGCCCTGGTCCTCTACATCCTGTTCCTGTCCTGGTCCTTTGTTCCGGTCATGAACAACCGCTTCCTCGTCGGCCCGGTTGTCTTTCCCCCGTGCGGCTTCAAGATGACAACCGGCCTGCCCTGCATTTCTTGTTACATGACCCGGAGCTTCGCTCTCATGGTGCGGGGCCGGATCCTGGAGGCAATCCGCCTGCAACCCATGGGGGCCCTCCTGTTCTCCCTGGTCGCCCTGTCCGTTCCAGCCCTTTTCCTCGCCCTCATCCGGCGGGAGTCCGTCTGGCCGATTCTGGAGACCTGGCCCTGGAAGCGGTTCATTCTTTTCCTGGTACTCGGGGCCCTGGCCTCCTGGGGATACACGATCCTGATGGAGGTCAATGGATGGAATCCTTGACTTGGGGTCCCGCTATACTTCAGGAGTATCTCTCTTTTCAGTCTTTTCAGGATCGTTTCAATACGAGATGATGATTCCATGAATCCAAGAACCATACTTCTGACCTCGATCCTCGGGGTCGTCTGCGGAGTCCTGTCCCTGCTGCTCTTTCGGCAGAAGATCTGGGGTTGTTGCAGCGTGTCCCTGTTTCTTCCGACCTTTTGCCTGCTGGGGTCCGGTCTGGCTCCGCTCTTCTTCACATCCTTGCCCGGCAAGGGGGGCATCCTCCTCTCGGGTGCGGCCCACGGCCTCACCGTATCGGCCCTTGCCGCCGTGGCAGTCTGGTTCAGTCTGGGATTCCTCACATCGGATGAGACAATCCATGATGTTGCCTCGAGTATTCATGAAGATCTGAAGGAGAGGATGCGCGAGGTCAACGAGCTTGCAGCGGAGAAGAACCCGGATCAGGTGGATCCGAAAAGGAAGGAACAGCAGAGGTTCGTGGAGCAGCACCTGGAAAACCAGGAAAAGCTGGTCAACGATCCACAACAGGTTCGCAGGATCGTCATCTTCATGTTCATCTTCTTTTCCCTGTTCCCGGCCCCCCTCATCGGGTTGCTTGGAGGGTATCTCGGATGCAGTATCTTCCGTCGCCGTCTGGAAAAACGACAAGATCGAGACGATGACGGCGAGCGCACTCGCATGGATATCCCGGAACAGCCAAAGGGCTGGTGGGAAAAGTGAGCGAATCAGTACCCGCGCTCCCGCTGCTCCTCCTCGAGAGACCCGGCAATCCTGCGAAAGCTCTCGAACCTGCGGTGATGGATCTCGCCCCGCTCCACCGCCTCCTTCACCGCGCAGCCGGGCTCCTTGTTGTGGGTGCATGTCCGGAAGCGGCATTCCGCCGCCTTCTCGGTTATCTCCTTGAAGTATAGGTCCACTTCATTCGGTTCCACCTGCCAAAGACCCATGGCCCTGATTCCAGGCGTATCGATGAGACTGCCGCCTTGCTTCGTCTCGAACAGCGTGACCCGCGTGGTCGTATGCACTCCCTTGCCCGTCCTGGAGCTGACCGCTTTCGTCTGGATCTCGAGATCGGGCTGAAGTGCGTTCAGGAGCGTGGATTTCCCGACTCCCGAATGGCCTGAAAACACGACTTGCTTTCCCTGGACCAATCGAGCGAGGTCGTCCATTCCATCACCCCTGAGTGCCGATGTGTATGCCAGCTGCACGTTCAGATTCGCATACACCGAGAGATCTTTCTTCACTGCAGCCGGATCCACCAGATCGATCTTGTTCACCACCACGATGGGGTGCAACTCCTGTCGAGCCGCGACGATGAGGTACCGGTCGATGAGGCCGAGCTTGAAGCGTGGCCTGGCAGCGGCCACCACCACGGCCAGGATGTCCACGTTGGCCACGATCACCTGTTCCCGGCGGCCGGATGAAGCCGTCACTGGCCGCGAGAGCTTGTTGCGGCGGGGGAGCACGGATTCAATGCTGCCTTCCTCGTCCGAGTCGGGAACCCGCAGGACTTCCACCCGGTCCCCCACGGCCACCGGATTTTTCGCCTCACTCGAGGTAAGAAAGAGGCGGCCCCGGATCGGGCACTTCACCAGGGTATCCGTCTTCATCCGCACCCAGCATACCTTGGAGTCCACCCGGATGACCCTGCCAGTTTCAGCGGCGACCATTTTGATCTCCAGAGGAGGGGGAACGGGGGGCTCTCGACGAGGCGAGGATCAGCGCCACCTGTTCCGTGCCGGCAAGGACCCGTTGAGAGGCGGTTGCACCGCCGGGGGCCACCGCCTTCAGCATGTGCCAGCCTGCACCGATGCCGGCGATCTGGAAACGGCCGTCCACGTCGGTGAATCCCCACCCGGCCGGGGCACCGGCCTCCAGGGGCCGGGCATGCACCACCACACCGGGGGCGACTCTGTTGCCGGGAATGTACGCCGTCCCGGTGATCGTCCTGGCTTCCTGCAGTGTCAGCTGGATCTCGGGAAACACATCTCCCACGGCCTGAGTGCGAATGGAGGCAGACATGCGGCCGGCCAGGCTGGCCACAATGCGCACGGGGCCGGGAACCAGGCCGTCGATCTTGAAGAAACCCCTGGAATCCGTCCACTCCCTGGCCACGATCAGTGCCTCTTTCTCGGCGGTTTCCACGAGGATTCGAGCGCCGCACAGGCCTCCTCCCAGACCGTCCAGGACATGGCCTCGAAGCGAGGTCTGGCCGGTCAGCTGGAGAGTGACGTGGCCGGTCGCGGCCAGGTGGGTCAGCCTCTGTGTGCCCGAGACGGCATATCCGAGACCCTCCTTCGTGGCCAGCACCCGCATGGGCTGGTGAAAGGGTACGCCTTTCAGGGTGAAGGAGCCGTCCTTCCGGGTGGCGACCGATCCTTCGGCAATGCCGCCCGGAAGAATCAGCCTCACGGACACCTCCCCGGCGCCGGCTCCGGTCGGCCCGCTGATCCAGCCTTCAATGGCTCCTCCCCGTGCAAGGGGCACTCGAACATCGGAGACAGGCCAGCCCTGGACATTCACCCCGTCAGAGGCGGTCGAGGAAACATACCCGTCCAGGATGGCGGTGATCATCCCTCCCCGGCCGTCATATCCCGGAAACTCGAACCGGCCGTGGGGGCCCACCTCCACCCACTGGACCGGCAAGATGCCTGCATGGTCCCTGCGATCCAGGGAAACCCAGGAGCCGGGCAGTCCCATTGCCGACACCACGTCGACCACCACCCCGGGAAGGGGGCTGCCCACCCCGAGATAAACCGTGTCTAGATCGCCGCCCTCCGCGGGAAGAAGGCTTTCCACCAGGATCGGCAAGTACCGTTCGGGTTGGATGTGAATCGTGACCCTCGACGAGGGTCGGCCACGGAACCGGAAGATGCCTCCGGCATCGGTCTCCCCCGCCTCCAGGGGCACTTCTCCCTCCCGGACCAGCACCCTGGCCCGGAGGGGCTCGAGCAACCCTGCCTTCATGACCTTGAACCGATATTCCAGACCCCGTTCCAGGATCAGGTCGAGGTTCTTCTGGGGCAGCTTTGCTCCGGTGATCGCGGATCCAGTCCAGTGTTCGGCCCTTGCCAGGATTCCCCACTCGCGGCCTGCAGGCAGGGATGGGTACCGGAACCGACCTGCTGCATCGCTGACGGTGCACACCTCCACTTCCGGGTCGGCAGGAGTGGCCTCTGACCGGATCAGAACGACGCCACCGGCAATGGCGCGGCCGTCTGGATCCACGATCCTGCCGGCCAGTTCCGTGCCCGCTTCCAGACAAACCCGGAGGTGACCGCCGGGGTCGTTTTCTGTCAGCTCGATTCTCTCGACCACATCGCGGGCAAAGCCCTCGGCTTCGGTCAAGACCGTGTAGCCCCCGAGGCCGGGATGAGAGAACTGAAATGCTCCCTCCTCGTCGGTCACCACCCTCTGAAGCGGGGTGTGCGGTGGCACCACCCGCAGGACGAGGTCGTAGAGCGTATCACCGTACTTCGAGAAAGGCGTCCCCTTGAACAGGGCCACTCGCGCTCCTCGTACCGGGTGTTCCCCCATGTCCATGACCCGTCCGTCCAGAACGGGATCCGTCTTCTCGGGCAGTGGTTTTTCGGATTTCATGGGTCCGGTGCGAGGCGGCCTGGCCGTCTTGCTGTCACGGGGAGAAGCGGGAGCTTCTTCAAGTTCCGGAGGCGGGGAGCGGGAGGAGGGGACACCGAATGGATCATCGGCGAGGATGAACAGAAAGGCCAGTACCAATCCGATGAGAGGGATTGCGAGGCGTTTCATGACAGGTTAAAAATAAATCGAAACACTGATTCGCGGCAGCAGGCCATGATCGAGATTGCGGCGTATGCTGACACCGGGAAAGGCCTTCTCGTATTTTCTGTCGAGATCCAGGCCCGAGAATCTCTCCACCCCGAGGGAGGCCTGTACGGCAAAGCCATTCTCCTGGCGGTATTCTATTCCGATGCCGGCTTCCAGGTATCCACAGAATCCACGCCGGATGAAGTCCGTCCGGGAAGGGGCACCTTGCGGGGGGATGAGGTCGACTTCCTGCTCATTCCCGAAGCAATATGCGGCACCGCCGCCCACGCGAATGAACGGGATGATGCCCGAGGTAAAGCCGGCCCGTTTCGGATCATATCCCGACTTGAATCCCAGGCAATGGGGAAAGTTGAGTCGAATGCCGCCATACACAGGAATGAACCTCAGACTCTCGGAGGTGTATTTGACAGTGGGAACGCCGCCCGAGCTGAGGGTCACCGAAGCGTCCTCGTACGTATCGTACTTGATGCCTGCGAATGCCTGAAATGCAGGGATCAGCTCACAGGATATTTCCAGGCCGCCGCCGATACCCCCGTCGAGCAGGTCTTTCCAGTCGGGGTTGTCCTCCCCGAGGCCGTCAAGGGCCTTTCTCTCGGTGGGATAAAACAGCTGCATGTACCCGGTAGCCCCGAGGCGCCGGCTCACGATTCTTGTATCCCGGGTATGTTCGGTCCGTTTGATGTAATCCTTGATGATGGCAATCTCGGCATCCTGGCTCATTCGCTCCCACTTCACCACTTCCTGGGGCACCTCTTCAAATTTCATCTTGGCGGGCTTCTTCTCCTGTGGTGCCTTCTTTTCGGGGGTGGAATCCTCTTCCTGAGGCGCCGGGTCCAGCTCCTGAACTCCGGAAAGTGACATTCCGGAAAGTGACAGGCTGTCCTCAGGGCTCATGATCTCGGCCACGAGGGCCAGTTGACCCGGATGCGTTCCGCCTGATGTGCATCCAGCGGCAAACAGGGAGAAGAGCAGAAGTGCGAAAGAGCGATGCATGTCCCGTTTCTTTCCGGCTCTCATTGTGTGAATATCTTCCTACGCGCCAGGATTGCTGTAACCCCTTGTCAAGCCATGACATCACGTGATGCCATCCAGGCCTTGTGCAGACGAATCAAGCAGGGGCGATCCGCGCCAATGACGGCCAAGTATAGCCGAATCTCGAGCGAAAATAGACGGCATCTTCCAGGAAATAATCCCGACTTCTCGGGTTTTCCCGAAAATACGGGTTCGGCTGGCATGGGGTGGTTTGCCGGAGAGGGTCGTGCAGACCAGATGGATGATGAGCAAGGCCGGTTCCTGACGCACGACCTTTCCTCGCCATTCCCGCGGGCCGGCCGGATCCGATCTTCTTCCCACCGGAATCCTTCGGGTATAATCCTCCGCGACTGGCAGTCTCGAAAGGAATACAGGGATACCCGATGGATACCCGCACATTTGAAACCGATTCCTGGTGCCGAACCATCGACACCGATGTGGTTGAATCCGGAGAGCTGGACGGGTGCTCCTGTGTCCGGCTGCGAGAAACGATCTTTTACCCCGAGGGTGGTGGCCAGCCGACCGACCTTGGCCGCATCGGTGAAGCCGAGGTGCTGGATGTGCAGAGAGATGGGGACAGGATTCTTCACCTGCTGGACCGCCCCGTCGCACCCGGGCCGGTACGCATCGAGCTGAACTGGAGCCGGCGGTTCGACCACATGCAGCAGCATACCGGCCAGCATCTTCTCACCGCGATTTGCCAGGATCGATACGGTTGGGCCACCCACGCTTTTCACCTGGGGGAGTCCTACTCGGCCATTGACCTGGACACCAGCGCGCTTTCCGCAGGGCGCATGCTGGAGGTGGAGGACGCGGTCAACATGGCCATCCGGGAGTCACGGCCGATCCGGACACTTCTTGTCGGGCGGGAGGCCATGGCCGGAATGAACGTCCGCACCCGCGGTCTGTCGGACGATGTGGGGGAGGCGATTCGCCTGGTGGAGATCGAGGGGATCGACCTGAACACATGCGGAGGAACCCATGTCAAATCAACATCCGAGCTCCAGGTTTGCCGGCTGACCGGTCAGGAAAAGGCGCACCGGTTTCTGCGGCTGAGGTTCCTCTTCGGCAACCGCGTCGTTGCGTTGCTTCGCGCCGCGGCCGGCCGGGAGACCGCTCTGAAGCAGGTGCTGGGGGCGAGTCCGGATGCGTTCGCAGAGGTGGCTGCGGGCTGGGACCGTGACCGGCGAGACCTGGCAAGAACGCTCCGCCGTACCGAGACGGAGCTGGCCGGAGCCCTGGCCGAGGGCATGATGGGGGTGGCAGAGACGTTCATCGTCCGCCATCTGAGAGGGCGGGATGCCGGTTTCTTGAAGACGCTCTCGAACCGGGTGCTCGCCGGCTCTCCTGAAAAGACCCTGGCGCTGTTCGGAGATGACGGGAAGGCGGCCTTCTTCCTGGTGGCTGCCGGCGGGGAGTCCACCCTGGACGTGCAGGACCTCGGATCTCGTATCCAGGAGGCACTGCATGGAAAAGGTGGCGGCCGCGGCGTGCAGTATCAGGGTCGAGGCCCGAGCTCCGGCCGCATTGCTGCAGCCATGGAGGCCATCATGCGAGGGCCTTCCTCAGGGCCTCCGTCAGCAGCGTCGCCTCCCCATCCTGAAGTGTGCGCAGATCCACCACCAGACGATCGTTGCTGATTCGGACAAAGACACAGGGGGTACCCAGCCGCAGCCGTTCGGCCGCCGTTGCCGTGTTCAGACGGGCAGGCCTGATGCCCACGCATACCGTTGGCATGGCCTGGTTGGAGAGCGATCCGCCGCCGATCTCCGAGACATCCTCGAAGACGTCGATCTCTGCGGAGAGGCCGGCCTTCATGAGCCGGCCGGCAAGCCGTTTCGCCCGTGGCCTGATGTCGTCTGCGGTCATGCGGATCATGCGGAGAACCGGCACCTCCTCGTCCACCCGGTCCAGGTTCAGGTAAAGACGGAGCGTGGACTCCAGGAGCGCCAGGGTCATCTTGTCGGGCCGCATCATGCGGTAGTAGGGATTTCTGCGGATGGCTTCGACTGCGTCCCTTCGCCCCACGATGATGCCCGCCTGCGGTCCGCCCAGGAGCTTGTCGCCGCTGAAGCAGACAAGATCCGGTCCCTCGACCACAAGGTCTCTTACACGATGCCCCTCGTATCCGTACCGGGAAACGTCGATGAGGGCGCCGCTCCCGAGGTCGTATACCACTGGCAGTCCATGCCTGCTGCCGAGTGCCACGAGCTCCTCGAGGGATGCGTACTTCGTGAAACCGAGAATCTGGAAGTTGGAGGTGTGCACAGCGATGATCAACCCGGTGTTCTCGTTGATCCCCTTCTCGTAATCGGCGATCAGGCAGTGGTTGGTGGCGCCGACCGTGTGCAGGCGGACGCCGGACTGCCGCATGCAGTCGGGAAGGCGGAAGGAGCCGCCGATCCCCACCAGGTGGGCGTGGGAACAGATGACCTCCTTTCCTTCGGCCAGGGTGTTCAACACGATGTGGGTGGCAGCGGCATTGTTGTTCACCACGGTGGCGGCCTCGGCGCCGGTGATCTCGCAGATCAGGTCGGTCACCAGGAAATCCCGCTTGGTTCGCTTGCCCGTCTTCCGGTCCACCTCAAGGAGGCTGTATCCCTGGATACGATCAAACACATCCTCGAGCACTTTCCTCGGAAGAACCGCCCTCCCGAGGTTGGTGTGCAGTACCACGCCGGTCGCATTGATGACGCGGCACTGGGTAGGCGTCAGCCGGGCCTCGACCCGCTGCAGGATGCGCTGTTGGACCACCTCGATGGGGGGCGCCGTGGTCACCGACCCGGCCAGGATGTCGCGGCGAATCGCCTCGAGTACCTCACGCGCCGTCTTCAGGAGGATTGACCTTGACGGACTCTCCTCGGATTCGCCTTTCTCCAGGCATCGCATGATTGCGTCCACCTGAGGGAGTTTCTGGAGCAGCTCTCTTGGATCGGGCATGGGGGTATCAGGCTTTCAGTGCTTCCACAGGTTTTTCGAAACGCGGACGCTGAGGACAAACCACTTCCCGCAACAGGAACTACTTATATGGCACAGCCCGCAGCCCGTCAACCGCCTGTGGTGGTTCAACTGGTGGTGTCAGTGCCAAAAAAAAAGCCCACACGGCCTGGCGTGCGGGCTTCATGCGGCACAGTCTATCTGGCAGCGACTCTCCTGGGTTTAGTGGAGGGGATGTACGCCTTCACGGACTCGAGGAGTTTTCTCTCCCTTTCCAGAAGCGATTTTTCTTCCCGGGCAATGCTCTCCTGGTCCTTGGTGATCTTCTTCATCTTGCTCTTGCCGCAGTCTTCACCAAGGCGCGCCTTCTTCTTCGCGCAGGTGGTCTTTTTCGCCTCGAGCTTGTCGAGGTCGTTCAGGAAGGAGCGGTACTTCTTGACAAAGGTGCCGAGGGGCAGCTTGCCATGGCCCTTGGCGGTCCCTGCCAGGATTTTGAACACGCTTCCGGCCTTGGCCCTGTATCCCTTCAGATACAGATCATCGACCTTCTGACCCTTGGCATTGAACGTGATGAAGCGCGGAACCTTTTTGCCGAACCGTTGCTTCGATGGCTTGTCCCTTGCAATGTCGAGCTTCAGGCACCGGAACACCTTCATGGCCACGCCCAGAT
>Ga0180434_10008458_pt1 | contig 11350 bp, 17 predicted proteins | sample SS_ome_7_FD_132453 | JGI IMG/M metagenome (GOLD analysis project Ga0180434, IMG submission 132453) | Hypersaline lake sediment archaeal communities from the Salton Sea, California, USA - SS_1_D_2 metaG | ecosystem: Environmental > Aquatic > Non-marine Saline and Alkaline > Hypersaline >... | reverse complement strand
AGATACAGAGTTTGATTGTTTGTCTGTAAATTCTGCTCAGACAGTATACTATGACGTTTGTTCAATTGCAAAAAGAGCTTTTGGTGAATTTCTAGACGACATAAAGACAGCTGGAGTAAAGAATGTTGTTAGGTCTGCTGTTCCTCAACAGGGAAATTTTAACTATTATAAAGATGGCGACATAAACTTTAAAGAGCTTACAAATATTAACAATTCAATAAAAGACTACAGTTCTGAAGTTGCTATTAGAAGGATAGCTGCTGCTGATTTTCCAAAATTTCAAAGGCCAACCCTTTCAATTGGAGGAAAGCAATTTTCTGTAGACACATATTTTATAATAGATGGAAAACTTAACTTTACGGCAAGGGAGATAAAATGATTAACATAGGACTAATTGGAGCAGGACGTTGGGGCAAAAACTACATCAAGACACTCAACAACATCGGTGAGGCAAAACTATCAATCATATATGATACCAAGTCTGCCTTTGAACTAACAGAACAGCTATGTGACTTTCTCCCGCCTGAAGTAAAGATATTGGGTGGAGACATGGGCAAGCTTCGCGGCATTGATGCAGTCATTATAGCTTCTCCTACTTCAACACACGCAGAATACATTGAAAGATGCCTAAATCTTGGGATTAAGTATATCCTTTGTGAGAAGCCAATGTGTACAAGTAAGCCAGAAGCTGCTCGTCTTGTGGCAAACATTAAGGAATACGAGAATGCAAATGTGTTTGTTGGACATACATATCTCTTTAACAATCACTTAAACGAGGCTATCCAGTTGGTAAAGAGCGGTGAAATTGGCCGACTGTGCTATGTTTCCTCTGAAAGGCTTAATTTTGGACCAGTTCGATATGATATGAATGCTGTTTCAGACTTGGCTGTACATGACATTTCGGTTTTTAACAACATGTTTGAGAAAACCCCTGATATGATAATGGGTTATGGATATGACGTTATGAAGCGTGGAATTGAAGATATTGTCAATATTCACATGTCCTATTGTGGTATCCCTGTTCATGTTAAGGCTGGATGGCTTTATCCAGAGAAGGTAAGAGAAGTTTCTTTTGTTGGGACAGATGGAATGGTTTTTTTCAATGAGCTTGGAGAAACAGTGGTAACTCATCATCACAAGAAGCTTGAAAAGATCAGCGATAATAGATATAATGAAGAAGACTTAGGCTCTTCAGGAGTGGCTGCTTCTAACAAGATGCCGCTAACAGAAGAACTTGAGTTTTTCATTGATGCTGTTAAAAACAAAGATAGTATTGACAACATAGATTTTTCTTATGGAGTTATGTGTACCATAGACGAGATTAACGAATCTATTAAAAAAGGAGTGTGTCTAAAAGATGGATAAGATGAATGTTCCTTTGGTTAACCTGAAGAGAATGCACGAAGAACTAAAAGAAGAAACAATGGATGCTATAAAAGGTGTTTATGATAAGTGCAATTTTATTCTTGGTGATGAAGTAGAAAAGTTTGAACAGGAATTTGCTGAATACATTGGGTGCAAGTACGCCATTGGTGTTTCTAGTGGTCTGGATGCGCTTAGAATTGCAATGATGGCTGTTGGTGTTGAAGTTGGAGATACTGTTGTAATGCAGAACAACACGTTTGTTGCAACTGCTCTTGCTGCTATTGATGTTGGGGCAAACATTGCTCTTATTGATTGTAATACGGATTGTCAGGCAGAAAACCCAAGTCATGCATTGATACACAATGAAGCAAAGTTTTTTGTTCCTGTTCACATGACTGGAGCATCTTTTGATTTTGACTCTATTGACAAAAATCTTTCTAACATAAGAATAATTGAGGATGCGTGTCAATCTCATGGGTGCAAATATAAAGGACAACGAGTTGGTGGCATTGGAGATATTGGCTGTTTTTCGTTTTATCCCGGTAAAAACCTAGGTTCAATTGGTGACGCTGGAATGATTACTACTAATAATAAGGCGCTTGCTGATTTTTGTAGATGCTATAGGCATTATGGACAAGATGGCAAATATAATCATGTTATTGCTGGTGGAAATAATCGGATGGACACGACTGCAGCGGCAGTATTAAGAGTAAAGCTTAACTATTTAGATGGATGGAACGAAAGAAGAAATAAAATAGCCATGAAGTATGATGATGCGTTTACTAATATTTCAAGTAAAGGGTTTAGACTTCGTAGGCTTCCAAGTGATATTAGCTCAACTCATGTGTCACACTTATATCAGATTTATTTGTCTAAAGAGAATAGTCTGCTTTCGTCATTTGAAATATGTCCGACAAGAATTAATAGGTGGAGAAATGAAATTGTTTCTGAACTAAATGAAGCTGGAATTGGAGCGGGAATACATTATCCAAATACTATTTATGACAGCTTGATGAATACAGGTAAAGTTAAAATGGCTTCTACTAAAAGTCTTTTGCAGCATATGACAGATTATGAAGTTAATGAATGTTCAATCTCAAAAAGAATAGCATCTGGTAATATTTCTCTTCCATGTTGTCCATATATGACAGATGAAGAACAAGACTATGTTATAGATAAGGTAAAGGAGATTATAGGTGAACATGTTTAGTCCAAAAATAGTTGACAAAAAATGGGGTACAGAAACACATGTTTGGAATGAAAAATATTGTGGTAAAATGCTATCAATACAAAAGGGAGAAAGAACATCACTCCATGAGCATCACATTAAAGACGAAGTTTTTTATTTAATTGATGGATGCGCAGCATTTAAGGTTGGAAAAGAAATTTTCATAATTGATTCTGATGATGATAAGGCAATACACGTTTCTCCACACACAAAACACTCGGTATATGCAATTACAGATTGTAAAATTGTAGAGTTTTCAACGACAGATTTTGAAGATGATAGTTATAGAGATGACAATAGTGGATATGTACCAATTGATGAAGAAATGTTCTTTGGAGAGACTTATGAATAGAATTATTGTTACTGGAACAACTGGGCAGATTGGATACTTTGTTGCCAAGCAAGCATTGGAAAAAGGAATGGTTGTTTGTGCTCCTGTTCGGTATTCTGCCAGTGGACTTGATAGAAAGTTTGAAGAGAGAGAAGACATATATAACCACCCAAACTTTACTGTCGTTACAGCCGATCTAGTTGATAATACTAGTTTAAGCAATGTTGTTAGAGCATTTAAGCCAAACTATTTTGTTAACTGCGCGGCTCAGGCACATGTTGCAGAGTCGTGGAGAATTCCAATTGCTACAGCAGAAATCACTGGGCTTGGTCCTATTCGTTGCTTAGACGCAATTTACCATCATGCTCCAGAAGATTGCAAGTTTGTCCAGTGTAGCACATCTGAAATGTTTGGGAAGAACCAAGAAGGAAAGATAGATGAGTCGACTCCACTAAAGGCCATGTCTCCGTATGGGGCAGCTAAGATATATGCTCATGAAATGGTTAGAGTTTATCGTGAGAGCTATGATATGTCTTGTGCTTGCGCAATCATGTTTAACAATGAGTCTCACCTTAGAACTCCAACTTACTTTACAAGAAAGATAACCCACACAATGGGCCAGATCTATCGTGGAGAAAAGGACGTAATTGAAATAGGAAACCTTAACTTTAATCGAGACTGGGGACATTCATATGATTATGCCAGAGCAATTCACCTGATGCTTGAGTCTGAGAACAAGACAGATTATGTTATTTCAACAGGAAGATGTCATACTGGAGAGGACTTTATTAAAACTGCATTTAACTATGGAAACTTACATCTTGGAGAGAAGTTTTTCAGCAAAGAGAAGCACATTAGGGTTAATCCTGCGTTCTATCGTCCAAATGACTTAACCTATCTTTGTGGAGATAGTTCTAAGATAAACTTTATACTTGGATGGGAACCAAAAATTATGTTTGAAGACTTGGTTGATATGATGGTTCGTTACGATCTGACACCAAGCTTGTTAGATTGATTGGAAATATTATGATTCCGATTGTAGTTTACAGCAACAAGATTGGATTAAATCAGAATTCTCATTTTTTGATTTGGTTAAAGAAAAGTGTAGATCCATCTATAACAATTGCGACAGACGGTGTTCCTCACCAAGCACTTGAGGCTGAATTTCCCATTATAAACAAGAATGATGCTATAAAGGTAAGGAATAGTGTTGCTTTTTGTTTCTCAGATGGACCTTTAAAGCTAATGAGAGAGACTACAGCGGCTCGTAGAGTTGTCTATGTCAACACAATGCCGAACCTATATCTTGTCAACTCTGCTACAAAGAGACAGTTTATTCGTGATTTGGCTCAGACATGTGCTGATTACATAGTGTTTCCAACAGCTAGTGGAATATATAAACAGCTTGAAGAGAAAATACCAGATAGTACGAAAATTGTTGTTTGTAATCCATACTGTAATGAGCAGGATTGGGTATCATTTTTTAAGTCTGTGAAAAAAGAAGTTGAAACAATTGCGAAAATGTGATATAATTAAATAGAGAATAAGGGTTTATGGCATGACAGCTGAAGAAATGACATACGAACTATACGAAAAAGGTAAGAGCATGGCTGAGATCTCAGACATACTTACATCTGAGTTTTCAGATAAGAAGTGGTATCCAATGAAGGTTCAAAGGATGCTCAAAAAGGGAGAAAAGCTTGGTCTTATTGAGGTCAGAGACTACAAAGAAGCACAAAAGCTCTCGGTAGACAAGGGCAAATATAAGCACCCAACTGCGGGAAGAAAGAGAACCGACGAGGAAAAAGACAAGATTCGCAATGGCATAGATAGGTATATTAGCGAAATGTCAGATGATGAAAGGGCAGCAGTCATTAAGGCTAGGGTTGACGGCCACCAAAAACGGTGGAATTCTCTTACTGAAAAAGAACGTCAGTCAATCCTTGAAAAAATGAAGACAGGGCAAACAACTCGGCTTCATGCTGGAATGTCTAAGTTTGAAGAGCTTCTTTATCTTGAACTTAAAGCTAGAGGGTGGAATGTGTTACAAAAGCACAACATTGATAACAAGGGGACAGAAATAGATCTGTTTGTCCAAAACAAGGGTAAGAAATACGCTATTGAGATTGATGGTCCCACTCACTTTATGCCAATATATGGTGAAGAGGCACTTCAGAAAACAATAGAAAAGGACGAAAGTAAGAACCAGATTTTGCTAGGTGCTAAGTTTAAGCTACTTAGGTTTAGAACAAATAACAATCATTCAAAGAGAGCCGTTTCCATCTCAGCAGACAGGGTTGAAAAATGGATTAAGAACGGCAAAGACTATGAAGTACTAGAACAATAGGAGGAACAAATGGGAAGACGTAAGAAGATTGAGAATGTAATTAAAGAGCTTGTCAAGATGGGAGAAGATGAAAAAGCGTTGGTTAATCTTGTTTCTGAGGATAGAGAAAATGTTGTTCGTGCTCTTTATGAAGAGCTAACATCAGATAAAAACAAGGAAGCAGAAGAGGCTATCGCTGCACTAACTGAAATGGAACAAAGCACAAGTGTTGAAGTGTTTGAGTCCTCAGAGGATATGATAGAAGAAGAGGAAGACATTTCTGCTATACAAGCCGAGCCAAGCACAATTTCGGAAGCAGAAGACATTATGGCACTATTTAACCAAGAAGAGCTTGAGGGTGATAATCCAAACGTTGCTGGTCTCCGAAGGGTTTCTCGTCTTGTAATTGGACCAGTTGTAGACCAAGATGTTCAAATAGTTCCAATTGTTATGGGCAGGTACAACGGTATTTCTGCGGTAATGAAAATTTCTTTCTCATCTAATAATGAAAACTTTGGGACTGGAACCCTAACATTCTCTGATGCTGGTGATTGCATTCCAGAATATAACGCTGATTCAACCAAGTTTGGAAGATATGCAACTGCACTAGCTGTAACGAGAGCAGAAGCAAGAATCCTTCGGAAGGCTCTAGGTCTTGCTAATATTGCTGCAGAGGAAGCAACAGATCTACCAGCAGTAAAGCTTGACGGTGAAGGTCAGGACAACTCACTTATTTCAGACCAGCAAAAGAAGTTAATCAATAAGCTTGCTGAGAAGAAGAACGTCAAGATTGAAGAATTTATGGCAGCGCATGGGTTTGATAAGACAGATATTGATCTTATCACTAAGGATGAGGCAATTCTACTAATCAAAAAACTAAATGAGAAAAAGGAGACTAAGTAATGAAGTTCAAGAGAGGACACTTTGAGGCACCTAAGCCAAAGAAGGATGGTTCGGGATCAACCATTCAATTCGACTACAGCATGGATAAACACTGTGTCTATATGACCATGGCCAAACAGCTTTCTTCTACTTCAATAGACAATGCTAGATTTGACTATGAGAATAAGATTGTGTTTAAGCTTGGTCCTCTTGATCTTATTGAGTTTATGAAGGTGTTTTCTGGTAAACAAAAGAAGATAAGAGATGGAAAGGGCTTGTTCCACCAGTTTACATCTGGAGACAACAGAATAACCAGTTCAATTCACTGTGATAAGAATGATCCAAAGTATGGTGGTTATTTTGTTAAAGCAAGTAAGTCTGATACAAGTGTTGGGGTTAAAGTAACCGATGAGGAAGCTATGATTCTTAACATTCTATTTAGAGAGTCTATCATCAATGCATACGGATGGAATGACTCACTAATTGGTGGAGAACTTCAATGAGCCTATTAGGAGTAAGAGACTTAAAGACCAAAAAGACGAAGAATGGCAAGTCTTACTATGACTTTAAGGGATATGTTGATGGTAAGGCTACAGCGTCAAAGATTTGGGATATTGGAGAAGAGCTTAAAAGTGGTGACGTAATCGAATGCTCCATTGAAGAGGATTCATATCGAGGCAAGAGACAATACGTGGTGAGAAACTACAAGAAAGCAGATGTTGAAAACTCCAACGCTATCTTTGGAATAAAGGAAGTTGATACCGAAGGAATGTTTAGAGATTTGCTTTCTGTAGCTGACACAATTACCGATCCAGATATATTAGCTCTTACTACAAGCTGTCTTGAAACACACAAAGAAGGATTTGTTACAAGTGTCGCAGCAAAGAGCAACCATCACAATTACAAGGGTGGGCTTTTAAATCACACACACAACGTAACAGCCCTATGTCTTGATATTGCCAAGCGTTATGACCACCTAGACCACAACATCCTTATTTCAAGTGCTATTCTTCATGATATTGGGAAGATGAGAACCTATGAGCACATTGATGAGAACAATATTGAGTATAATGAATTAGGTCACTTTATGGAACACTTGGTGGTTGGATCTATGATGGTTCGTGATGTTTGGAAGGATATTGGGCTTGATGAGAATGATACAAAGCTAAACCTTATCCTTCACTGCATACTAAGCCATCACGGTCAGAGAGAGTGGGGTTCTCCAGTAGTCCCCACAACCATTGAAGCACAGATAGTTCATCTTGCAGACATGGTGGACAGTAGAATTGGTCTTTTTGAAAACCAAGTAAATGAATATGATGGTGATGGAGTGTTTACCGATTACTGTCAAAGGTTGGGAACTCAACTATATGTGGGAGGACAGAAATGAGTGACGAATATGTTGGATTAGAAGATATGGGAAAAACGAATATGAATTGTCTTGGTTGTGCTGAGACAATTGGAATTATTTGGGATGTTGATCCAAATGAAGATGATATGATTAAGGTAAAGGCGAAGTGTCCGTTTTGTAGTGGGCTAACCAAGACGTTTGAAGTAAGGAAAAATTCCAGAATTGGGATTCCAGATGGAGACAAGATTACGCATATAGACTTTGGTGACTATGACAACGGCATTCATGAGCTACTACCAGCAAAGAAAGGATAGTCATGGGAAACAAAGAAAAGGAGCGCATTGAGATTCTGTATAACAAAGATGGAGAATCTATCATTGAAGAAGGGAAGACTCTTGTTTGTGCCAAGTATGAAAGAAAGCCCATCAGTGGTGGCAAGGAAGTATTAGATATATTTTTATGTCTTTTTGACCCACAGGGCAGAGTGTACAGCATAAATGAGAGTCCTACTATTTCAATGTCGAACAAGAGAATGTTCAAGATGAGAAAGGTCAGTCAGGACTGTTTTGAGTCTTACCTTGAATATCTTAGGACGAAAAGCACAAAGAGTTGGCAAAATGCAAACAGAAAGGCTGGAGAATAACATGATGAATAAAGAATGCTTTATAGACGCTGTGTCTAAACTGTTGCGAGACAATGGAATCAAAGCACACAAGAGACTAGCCAACAAGATCTATGATATGGCTGTTGATGATGCGTTTCTAACAGAAAAAGAACAGGGAAGAATGACACCAATTCCTAGCAATCCTAATGAATATATATATAAGATTAACAAGGATAAGTCAAAAGGTGTTTCTGTAAGTAGAGGTCTTGATGTGACAGACCAAGGACTTCCAAAAGCGTAGATGTTACCCGAAGAAGCTCTTTATATAACCAACTAGCCTCGCAATGAGGCTTTTTGGTTTTATCCCGTTATTTATTAGCGTATCTATTTTAATAACTCCATTTCCGTATTTGTTGTCTTTGCCAATATCTCCAAGGTCCATCGTATGCTTCCTTAAATGCTCTTTTATTTCATCAACTGTCTTACAGTCATTTTCCCCGGTAACTTTTTCTTGTGCTCTATGCTTTGACAATAGTAGAGCAATAATCCCAGCTATATACGGAGCACTATAGGAGGTTCCGCTATCAATTTTGTATGAGTCATTCAAATGAGTAGACCTAACTCTTTCTCCTACTGCAACAAAATCAATTTCAGGACCAGCAGTGCTAAACCAAGAGATTTCTTTATTGTCATCAATCGATCCAACACATATGGTGTCTTTAAATCTTCCGGGATAGCTTATTAGGTTTTTGTCTAAATGGTGTCCGTCGTTCCCAGCAGAAGCCACAATGGGTATGTTTCTATCATAACAGAATTGAACCGCTAATTCAAGTCCTGTATTGTATTGTTTTCCCCCAATCGAAATAGAAACAATGTCTGCTCCTAGGCTTGCCGATAGGTAAATTGCTTGGGTTAGTATGTCATAAGATACGGCTCCATCCTTTTCCGCTGCTTTTATTGAAACAATTTTAGCTTCTGGCGCTATTCCTGTAACACCATAGTCGTATTTTTGGTTAGCAGCTATTATACCCATACACATATTTCCATGGCCATTATAGTTGTCAAAACCATTTTCCATTGGGATTACAGAACATTTTTGGATAACGTTTTTTGTAAGGTCAATATGGTTTGAATAGCCAGTATCTATAACAGCAACACAAATCCCGCTACCACGACTACTTTGCCATCTTTCTGGTATTTTATTGTATTTTTCCATGAAAATTCTCCTATATAAATATACACTAAAAAAGCCCCAAGCATAGCTTGAGGCTTTGTGTTTTAGGAGATTGTCTTGTAACTTGTTCTATAGCTTGTCTTTACATTGGAGATATTCTTCTGTTAGCTTCTTTTCATAGACACTAATTGACTGGATTTCTGCTTCTGTAGTATCTGCATTTTTAGATAGGTATACTCTATAGTTTTCTGTTCCGCGAAAAGCTCCCTTTAGTATGGAAATAATTAGTGGCATCTTGTCTTGTGGAATCTTATTCTTGAGGTCGACGTACTTTCCATCGATCTTATCTAAGGTTGGCTTAATAAGTGTCATTATTTGAGGGTCAATGCGATTAAGAATTGCTTCAACGTCAACAAAGTCATCAACAGAGTCATTTTCAGCTACTTTTACAACAACTCTCAAGCTTTCTTCTCCTATTTTCGCTTTGTCCTCTGGAATATTTGCTGCCTTAAGTCCGAAATAAACACCATACTCTGTTAGAACACCAACACTCTTAACAAGAAGTTCGTCTTTAATCTTGTCATCACAGCCAACAAAAGAGATTAGCCCTAAAAACAACACCAGAATAATGCTAATTGCTTTTTTCATTTTTGTTCTCCTTTTTTTCTATCTCTATTTTAACCCTACAGTCTGGAAAGTCAAGTTCATATTTTCCATTTTTTGTGTCATTATCATAAATGACTGCTCTATATATAACCTTGTCTCTTTTTGCATTCCACTTGAAGGATTCTTCGATGGCTTTCTTTGCCAAAGGAAGAAGGGCCGCGATTTCTAGGCTTTGAACCTTTGCATCGCGCCCCTCCATATTTTCCTTAATTCTTGCAGCAGCTTTTGCTATTTCTACTTCTTTTGGAATCTCAACTCTTATGTCAATCTGTTTAGTGTTACAGCCACACAAGAGCAGTATTACTATAATCGTTATGAATATTTTTTTCATCTTTAATTGGTGTCAATATTAATTCTCTTAACACCATCCTTAGTTCCAACATTAAGAGCTAGAACCTTCTGATAATTCTCGTCGTAAGCATCGTACTCGGCTGTTTCAAACACGGCACCACTAGCAAGAATAGCGCCATTGCCAGCTAGGAAGTCATAGTTGGGATATGCGGTAGCTCTACGCATGTTTCCACGTTCAATTTCCTTTGGATCAATTAGATTAGTTCCACCTTCGCCATATCCAACAAGGTTGGTAGTGTTGTGCGTATAAGGTTTCAAAACAATAATGTCACCCATTTTATTCTCCTTATGTAAAAAAGCATAAATACTCTAATATAATATACACCGGATTTTACATAAGTTGTTTTTTTAGCTTTGATTTTGTTGTATCGTGTATTTGACGAATTCTTTCGGCTGTAAATCCCAGTTCTTTTCCTATTGAAGTAAGAGTATTTCCCTCTATTCTCATGAACAGTATTCTGCGCTGTATTGCGCTTAGGTTGGTATTATCAATTACTTCGAATATCTCATTGCTATTGTCTGTTTGGAAGGATGGAGAGATCGGAACGCCAGAACAGAACATATTTTCTTCGTAACATGTTGTGTCTGTTGTATTTATGCCAATTGTCTTCTCTTTTTTGTATACTTTCTCTAATTCACGCCTCTTTTTCAGCATTGCTCTGATTATTGCCCTGTATGCATACGTATGGAATTCAGCCCCTCCCTCATGGTTTTCATTGTATGTTCTGTGACAATCGCAAAGCTTTTCCAATCCTATTTGAATAAAGTCTTCGTAGTCATTCTCGTTATAACAAATCTTTCTCGCTATACTGTGTACTAATGATAGATATTTGGTCACAAGAAAGTTCGCTTGTGACTCACTTATTTCGAATCTCACAAATGTCTCCTTTATCTAAAGTTCTCTCTCTTAGCTTTTTTCTTTTTTTGTAGTCTGTTTTGGCGGTTGCCGGTTTCCTTGCGGAACTCTTTGAGCTTGTCCTTATTCTTGTTTTTCTGCATTCTGAACAAAGTCCTTTTTAATTACGTCGGTTATACTTTGGATTTTTGCATTGTTACTCAGCGTTTTCAGTGT
>Ga0180434_10008456_pt1 | contig 11352 bp, 9 predicted proteins | sample SS_ome_7_FD_132453 | JGI IMG/M metagenome (GOLD analysis project Ga0180434, IMG submission 132453) | Hypersaline lake sediment archaeal communities from the Salton Sea, California, USA - SS_1_D_2 metaG | ecosystem: Environmental > Aquatic > Non-marine Saline and Alkaline > Hypersaline > Sediment... | reverse complement strand
CAGATAGATCCATTTCGAATGCGCCGCGTGCGTTGGTGCAGTGCATTCGAGACTTCTGGGCGGCAGTTCCGATGTGACAAGTTCCTTGAGTTGGACTATAATATCGTGAACCTTTGATCAGGAAGGAGACTCCTATGCCGCAATATCAGCGACCCACTGGAACGCTGGATACCCTGCCGGAGGATCAGCACTACTGGGACCACGTTCGTGCCAGAGCCCGACACCTGGCCGAGCTGGCTGGCTTCGAACGGATCGACGTGCCTGTCTTTGAAGCAACTGAGCTGTTCGCTAGGGGCATTGGGACAGGTACCGACGTGGTGGACAAGGAGATGTACACGTTCACCGACAAGGGGGGCCACCAGCTGACGCTGCGGCCGGAGTTCACTGCTGGCGTGGTGCGTGCCTATATCGAAAACGGGCTCTACGTGCGCCCCCAGCCACTGAAGCTCTATTCCTTTGGCCCTACCTTTCGCTACGATCGGCCCCAGGCAGGCAGGTATCGCCAGTTTACCCAATTCAACGCTGAAATCTTGGGCGAACAGGATCCCGCTGCTGACGTGGAAGTGATGGCCATGGTCTGGGACCTGTACGATGGGCTGGGCTTTCGTGATTTGGAGTTTCAACTCAACTCAACCGGCTGCCCACGCTGTCGACCGGACTACTTGGCGGTGCTGAAAGCGTATTACGCGGAGCATATCGGCGAAATCTGCGAGAACTGCAGGCGACGGCTGGAGCACAGCCCGCTGCGTGTGCTCGACTGCAAGGCCGACCAGTGCCAACCCGTCATCGCGGGTGCTCCCTACTTCCTTGATCATCTGTGTGACGAGTGCACCGAGCACTTCGGCGCGCTGCGTGAATATCTGGATCTGCTGGACCGGCGATATACTATCAATCATCGGCTGGTGCGTGGACTCGACTATTATACGAAGACGGTGTTTGAGGTTTGGGCGGCCGGGATCGGTGCGCAGGCGGCTGTCTGCGGCGGGGGGCGGTACGATGGTCTGGCCGAAATTTTGGACGGCCCGCCGACTCCGGCAGTGGGGGTGGCCGTTGGGCTGGAGCGTATCATTCTGGTGATGAAAGACCTGGGTGTGGATGTGCCCCCTACGCCGACACCGTCTGTCTTCCTGGCGCACCTGGGGCCGCAGGCCAAGTGGGAGGAATTGCGACTGATGGATGCACTGCGTCAGGCCGGTGTCGCGGCGTGGATTGCGTTCGGTGAGCGTGGGCTGAGAAGTCAGCTTCGCGAGGCCGACAAGCGCGGCGTGCGCTACACCATCATTCTAGGAGAGGATGAGTTGGCGGCTGGCCTGGCGACAGTGCGGGATATGAAGGCGGGCGAGCAGGTAGGTGTCAAACTGGGAGACTTGGTGGAATGGTTGAAAGCGCGAGTGTGATGATCTGTGGAAATCGGCGGGAACCAGGTTGACGTGAAGACAATAGGCATCCTCTACAACGCCAGTGTTGCCCAGGCACGCCCGCTAGCCAGGGAGATGGCCATGTGGATCGAGCAGCGAGGGCGGCAGGCGCCGATCTGTGCTACCTGCGAAGTCCCGAACGCGCTCGATTGGCAAGAGATCGACTTGCTCGTGACGCTGGGCGGTGATGGGTCAATTCTGCGGGCGACACGGGCGGTGGCTCCTCACGGTACGCCGATCTTAGGTATCAACCTGGGGCGGGTGGGGTTCCTGACCGAGGCTAACCCAGAGACGTGGCGAGACGTTTTGTCGCGGGCATTGGTCGGTGATTACTGGGTTGAAGAGCGGATGATGCTGCAGACAGCAGCTCGCCGGAGTGGCGAGGTCCTTGGTCAAGCCGAAGCGCTGAACGATGTGGTCGTAGGACGGGGGGCACGAGCTTGTGTGGTATACCTGCGCACCGAGGTTGACGGGGGAGACCTGGCTACATACGTCGCCGATGGCCTCATCGTTGCTACGCCGACGGGCAGCACCGCGTATGCGCTTGCGGCCGGTGGACCGGTCCTGCCGCCGCAGTTGCGCAATATCCTCCTGGTGCCGGTCGCACCCCATCTGAGTATGGCGCGCCCGATTGTTCTCTCTGAGGGGGTCAGAGTGCGAATTACCGTCACCGGCGGTCGGCCCGCGGTGCTGACGGTGGACGGTAAGGTGTTGGCCCAACTGGAGAGCGGGGACGAGGTGGCGGTGGATGCCAGTCCGCACCTGGCTCGATTTGCGCGTGTGCAGGAGCGGACATACTTCTACAGGACGCTGCTGGCGCGGCTAGTACCGCGGAAACAAATCCCCGATCCCAAGTCGTAGGGTTTTGGAACTGGAGTCGATATCGATGACTGAACCCATGTACTGCGTCAATCACCCCGATGTTGAAACCTACCTGCGTTGCAACAAGTGCGGTCAGCCCATTTGCCCCAAGTGCGCGGTGCAGACGCCCGTTGGCTATCGCTGCAAGGACTGTGTGCGTGCTCAGCAGCGGGTCTTCTACGCTGATTTCCGTCCCGCTCACTACTTGGTCGCTGCTGTAGTCGCACTGCCTTTGGCGCTGGTGGCGGGCTGGCTCATTCCCAGCCTGGGATGGTACGCCATTGTCCTGGGGCCGCTGGTCGGTGTCGGCATCGCCGAGGCGGTGCGGTGGGGCATCCGGGGGCGGCGCGGGCCGTACACGTGGCTCGTTGTGTGTGGTTCTATCGCCGTAGCAGCGCTGCCCCGGTTGGTGCTGTCGTTGCTCTCTCTTCTCACGCTGGCGGTCAGTCCGGCAGGTGGAGTCTACTACGCCGGCGGGTTGGTGCGTCTGGTGTGGACAGCCATCTATGTGGTGGCGGCAACAGGTGCAGCCTATGCACGTCTGCGCCCCGGACGCCGGGTGTAGGTCTGCTTTCTCACCTGTCCTTCGTCTGGCAATGTTGTCTTGGCTTGGTGGTCTTGGGGGCGGGAGGTAGCACGTGCTGGCCGAACTGCGCATTCGCAACTTTGCTATCATTGATGAACTGCAGTGGAGTTTCGGGTCGGGTTTCTCCGTGATGACCGGTGAGACCGGTGCGGGCAAATCTATCATCGTTGACGCGGTGGAACTGGTGCTGGGAGGGCGGGCGGACACCGCCTTCGTGCGTGCTGGAAGTGACCAGACTATTGTCGAGGCCACTTTCCGGCTGGGGCCGGCACAACGCGCGGTGGTCGACCCCGTGCTGGAGCGGGAAGGGCTGGAGGGGGATGATCCGGATTTGCTGCTTCTTGGGCGCGAGGTGCGGCTTGCCGGGCGCAGCGTATCCCGTGTCAACGGGCGATCCGTCACACTGACGCTGTTGCGCGAGGTGGCCGAGGGACTGGTGGATATCCACGGCCAGAGCGAGCACCTGTCGTTGCTACGTGTTCGCGAGCACACCGATTTGTTGGATCGGTATGCGGAGCTAGCCCCCCTGCGCTCGCAAGTTGCAGAGTTGGCAGAACAGATCCGGATGGTGCGGCGAGAGCTGTCCGACCTGGTACGCAGCGACCGAGAATTGGCGCATCGGGTCGATCTTCTGAAGTTCCAGGTCAGTGAGATAGAGGCAGCCTCACTCCAGCCTGGCGAGGAGGAGGAGCTGCTTGCGGAGCGGCTGCGGCTGGCCAATGCTGAGCAACTGGCCGAGTTGAGCGGCGAGGCGCTCCGCGCGCTTGAGCAGGGTGGGCGGAGCGCCCCGGCTCTGGTAGATCTATTGGGTATGTCGCTGCGTGCGCTGGAGCGGCTGGCCCGCATTGATCCAGAGATGGAGTCCCAGTTGCGCGCTGCCGAAAGCGTAAACTATCAGGTGGAGGAGCTGACGACAACCCTGCGCAGTTACCGGGAACAGATCGAATACAATCCTCGGAGGCTCCAGGAGGTGGAGGAGAGGCTGACGTGGATCCGGCGGCTGGAGCGTAAGTACGGCCTGAAAATCCCAGATGTGCTGGCCTATGCCGAGAAGGCGGTGCGGGAACTGGACACGATCACCCACAGTGAGGAGCGGATCGGCGAGTTGCGAGCAGCCGAAGAGAGATTGCTTGCTGAGCTGGGCCGGTTGGCAGTGGAACTCTCTGTGGGGCGGCGAGAAGCAGCTCAACTCTTGGCGAAGGGCATTGAGCGAGAGCTGCGCGACCTGCGCATGGAAGGGGCGCGGTTCGGGGTGGACTTTCAGTGGCGGGAAGATCCTGGAGGAGTACCTCTGTCCCAACCGGTTTCAGGTCCCAGGTTTCAGGCTTCAAGTTCGGGCGTGGAACAAGCTGAGACCTGGGATCTGGAGCCTGACGCTCTCCCCCGCGTTGCCTTTGACTCCTCCGGCATTGATCGTGTCGAGTTTCTCGTCTCTCCCAACCCCGGTGAGCCCTTGAAACCACTGGCAAAAGTCGCCTCCGGCGGGGAGACCTCTCGGCTGATGCTGGCCCTCAAGACCGTTCTCTCCCGGGCAGATGAGACGCCGACACTGATTTTTGACGAGATCGATCAGGGCATCGGTGGACGCGTAGGTGCGACGGTTGGTGAGAAACTGTGGAGCTTGGTGGTAGGGATCGGGCCCGGTGGCCTGCGCCATCAGGTGTTGTGCGTGACCCATCTCCCACAACTGGCCGGTTTCGGGGATGAACATTTCCGCGTTGAGAAGCAAGTGGAGGAGACTGAGGAGGGCGAGCGGACGGTCACCCGTGTCCGGAAGCTCGAGGGTCGTGCGCGTGTCGATGAACTGGCTCAGATGCTGGGCGGCAGCGGTGAGGCGGCCTACCGCAGCGCGGAGGAGATCCTGGAGCATGTGGCAAGACGCAAAACGCGGGAGGCTGGAAGCGAATTGCTGGATTAGCAGGACTGTAATCTGAAACGTGATTCCCCATAAACTGTCACTCACTAACTTCATGTGTTATCGTCAATCGACGTTGGACTTTGCGGGTATTCACGTCGCTTGTCTCGCTGGCGCGAATGGCGCTGGCAAATCGGCGCTCCTCGATGCCATCACCTGGGCGCTGTGGGGCAGATCGCGAGCCAAGCGGGATGACGAATTGATCCATCTTGGCGAAGATGAGATGGTGGTCGAGTTCACGTTTGAGTTGGAGGAGCAGGCCTACTGCGTGCTGCGCAGGCGTAAGTCCGGCAAGCGCGGCAGCACTGTGCTTGACTTTCAGGCTCAGGACGGCGAGCGCTGGCGTTCGCTGGCCGAAGGTGGCGTCCGTGCCACGCAGGCCAAGATCGAGCGCCTCCTTCGACTCGACTATGACACCTTTGTCAACTCTGCGTTTCTCCGCCAGGGCCGGGCCGACGAGTTCACGGTCAAGACACCCGCTGAGCGGAAGCGTGTGTTGGGAGAGATTCTTGGGCTTGACCGCTGGAATGTCTACGAAGACCGGGTCAAGGAGCGGTTGCGGGCAATTCAGACCGAGGCTGAGGCGATCGATCTGCGGCTGCAGGAGATTGAGGGCGAACTGACCCGACGGCCCGAGTACGAAGCAGAGCTTCAGGCGGCCAAGGCGGATGTCGAGGAACAGGGTGCGGCGTTCCGCGACATCCAAGCGGCCTATCGCCAGATTGAGGCGGCTCGCACGGAACTTCGGCACGTCGAGGTGCAATTCGCTGAGGTGAACACACGGATCGCTCAGGCGGAGCGGGAGTTGGGAGAGTTATCCGAGGAGCGGGCCAGACGGGAAAGGCGGCTGGCCGAATACGAGGAGTTGCTGGCCCAGGCGGAGGAGATCGAGGTTGGCTACTCAGCCTATCAGCAAGCGGTTCAGCAGGAGCGGGAGTTGGGCGCCAAGCTGCGCCAGTCGGTGGAGCTGAACGAGCAACGCATGGCGCTGGAATCGCAACTGTCGAAGGCGCGACACCGCCTCGAGGCGCAGAGAGAGCTTGCCTCACAGCGCATCGCTGAACTGGAGAGCCGCCTGCCTGATACATCGTTGTTGGCCGAGCACGAGGAAGTACAGGCGCAGCTTGCTCATTTGGCGCAGTTGTCGGAGAGTCGGGAGGCCGCTCGGGAGGATCTAGCGCATATCGCGGAGAGGCAGGCGGAGTTGCGCGTCCGCAACGAAGCACTGCGGACAGAGATGGACGCACTCAAGGAGAAGATCACGCTGCTAGAGCGAGCGGGGGCCGAGTGCCCTCTATGTGCGCAGCCTCTCACCGATGATCACCGGCTGCGGCTTCTCGGTCAGTTTCAGGCCGACGGACGGGCCAGGGGAAATGCATACCGTGCGAACCAAGCGGCGGTGCGCGAGTTAGCTGAGCGAGCTCAAGCATTGGAGGGTCAGATTTCGGAGAGCGACCGACTGCTGCGCGATTTGCCTGCGCTGCAGAGGCGGAGGGCCGCGTTGGCTGAGCGTGTCGAGCAAGGCCGGCAGGCAGCGGAGGCACTGGAGGTTGCCCGGTCGGAGTTGGATAAGGTGGAGCAAATGCTGGCCGAGGAGAACTATGCCTCCCACGTCCGGGCCGAGCTGGCTCAGGTGTTGGCGCAGGCAGCAGAACTGGGCTACGACGCAGATGCCCATGAAGCTGCTCGCCAAGCCGTGGCCGAAGGACAGGTTTTTGCCGAGCGAAAGGCGCGCTTGAGCGCTGCACAGGCTGGGCTGAGCGAGGAGCAGGCTACACTGCGGCGGGTAAGGGAGACCGAACAGCGGACACAGGAGCAGATCGCGGCGGAGCACACGCGCCGAGAGCAGTTGGCAGGGAAGGCCGAGGAATTGCGGAAGCGACTGCAGGATGCGTCAGCGGTCGAGGCGGAGTTGCAGCGGGTGCGTGGTCAGGAGGCTGCCGCTCGCCAGCGCCTGGGTGCGGCGCAGCAGCGGCTAGAGGCCTGCAATGCCCTCGATCGCCAGCAGGCGGACAGAATCAAGCAGCGAGATGGACTGGCTGCTGAGAAGTCCATCTACGAGGAACTGCGGACTGATTTTGGCGTCAGGGGCGTGCCGGCGATGATCATCGAAGCAGCGGTGCCAGAGATTGAAGTAGAGGCCAATCAGCTCCTGGCGCGGATGACCGGCGGGCGGATGCATCTGCGCTTTGACACGCAGCGGGAGACGCTCGCGGGCGAGGTTCGAGAGACGCTGGAAATTAAAATAGCTGACGAGCTGGGGACGCGGGAATACTCGCTCTATTCCGGGGGCGAGGCGTTCCGTGTCAATTTCGCTATCCGTATCGCGCTCTCCAAAATACTGGCGCGACGGGCGGGTGCACAGTTGCAGACCTTGGTGATTGACGAAGGATTTGGCACGCAGGATGCACAGGGCAGGGAACGGCTGGTCGAGGCAATCGGCGCCATTCGGGACGACTTTGCGCGTGTGTTGGTGATCACGCACATCGACGAGCTGAGGGATGCATTCCCGACACGTATCGAGGTAACCAAGACACCGGATGGTTCGGCAGTGGATGTGGTGTAGCGGGCCTCCAGGCTGCTTGTTGCATAGCGCTGGCCTGTCACGACGGCGGGCAGGTCAGTAGAGCTGCCCGGACTGTGCGCGCTGTCGGCGCGTTTTATGATGCATCATCTTCGCGGAGCGGAAATCTTCCAGTTGGCGAGAGAGCGCCATCCAATCCTCAACCAGGAAGATGAAGCCGACGGCGCCAGGTGCCAGGAGATAGGGGCTGAACCAAAGACGCAACCACGTTCTCGCTACCGGGTATTTAGTCAAGTCGACCACGAGCGCGGTTTTGCCCCAGTAAGGGCGCAGCCAGCGCCTAAGGGCCTTTTTCTGCCCTGCTGGGTCGAATACCTGCGCAAAGGTCTGGGGTCGCACTGTCTTGATGCGGCTGTAGGACACGACGAGCGGGTACAGCGGGGTCCGAATGCGGAGGTGGTTCGGCCTACATTGAACCCAGGCCTGGTGCCGGGCTATGTAGGTGTACGCCAGGATAATGAGGGCGACCATAGCTGGGACGAGGGCCAGTGGGCGGAACGGCGTGTACAGAATTGCGATACGAGGCGCAAACCACCATAGGGCGATGGAGGCTGGCCCAATCAAGAGGCAAGGCCATGCCCACCGTTGCCACATACGCTCGTAAATCAGGAATCGAAACCGTTTCCCACGGCGTCGTCGCTTGGTCACAATGTCCCTCACTGGGTAGGCAAGTGTGGCGCTAGTATACCATCTGCCATGGAGATGGGCAAGCGGTAGACCCCTGAGCATTTGAAGTGATATAATTTGGGTGTATTTCATCTCAGTTGGCGGAAGACTTCGGAAGTCTTCAGTCGAGCGTTTCGAAGGCAACATCAACTTGAAATCGCCCCCAAACTGTTGGAGCAGAGTACTTTCTAGACTTCCGAAGTCTTGTCCAACCCATTTGAAACACACCCGTATAATTTATTTATCTCGATGGTATATATCAGCAAACAAATTGGCAAACTGAGCGTCCGGGATGTCTGCTTCGAATGCCCCGTTTAGCCCGCCGGTTGACTTGCATGCCAATAGAAGGTATAATCAGCATCTGAAAAAGCCCTTGCGAAAGCTAACGGACGATTTGTATTCCAGCCCGGCCTACGTAGGGGACATCGACGTTCTGGCCTGCGATTTTGCTGATCGCGGTGGAGGTGGCTATGGCGCTGAAGGGGAACCTGCAGGATTTCAGCACAACGCAGTTGTTCAATCTGATCAATCTAGCGCGCAAGACAGGCACGTTGACGATTGGCGCACCTCAAAAAGAGGCGCGTCTGTGTTTCAAGGAGGGCAAGCTCATCTATGCGACTTGGGATGGGCAGGGTGACAGTCTAATTGCAATGCTCCGACGGGCTGGCAAGATCAACGAAGAGCAGGCTTGTGCTATTGAGGCTCAAGCTGACGTGAAGAGTGATAAGGAACTGGGCCTGTTGTTGATCAATGCGGGCTGTGTGAATCAAGATGATATTGTGGTAAGCGTCCGCAACCACATCTTGGGCAACGTCTACCCTCTTTTCACTTGTACGGAAGGAACTTTCCGCTTCGAATCGAACGTGATGCCATTTGCGAACCGCATCACCATTCCCATCGACCTGGAGAATGTGATTATGGAGGGCAGCCGCCGCCTGCAGGAGTGGGAGCAATTGCAGGAGGAGCTGCCCAATCTCGATGTGGCCCTCAAGTTCGCCAAGCGTCCTGATGCGCGGCTGCGCGACATCAATCTGAGCGTCGAGGAGTGGCGTGTGGTCTCATTCATCAACCCGCGCAACACCGTCCGTCAGATTGCGCAGTATAACAATATGAGCGATTTTCAGATTCGGAAGATCGTGTACGGCTTGTTGCAGGCGGGATTGGTGGAACTGGTGCGGCCAGAAGGAGCAACTGTGTCCGCCCCACCTGGGGCGCCTGATCAGGCTCCTGTGGCGATGCGCCGACCGGCTGTCAAACGTGGTGTGGTCGAGCGGCTGATTGGTTTCTTCCAGAGACGTTAACAATAGAGACGTTAACAATGCAGACTGTTAAAATCGTTGTAACCGGCCCCTTTTCAGCGGGAAAAACAGAGTTTATCCAGACAATCAGTGAGATCGACGTCGTCGCGACAGAGAGGAAGATCTCTCGCACAGAGGAGCGTATCAAGGACCAAACCACGGTGGCGATGGACTTCGGGCGTATCACTGTGGACGATGAGCTTGTCCTATATATGTTTGGCACCCCTGGCCAGCGTCGCTTCGACTTCATGTGGGAGATTCTGGCTGAAGGTATGCTTGGCTTCGTCGTCCTGCTCGACAGTGTGCGGCCGGAGACGTTCCGGGAAGCTCGAAGTATTCTGGATACCTTTAGTTCCTACGCTGCTGTACCGTACGTCGTTGCCGCCAACAAGCAGGATCTGGAGGACGCCTGGCCGGCTGAAGACCTGCGCATTGCGCTTCGCATCCCTGAAGATGTTAAAGTGGTTCCTTGTGTGGCGCTCGATCGAGAAAGCGTTCAACGTGTTGTGCTGGAACTCCTGTACTCGGTCCTCGAGTTGCTGGGTGAGGAGGGGGAATAGGAGCGCGGGATGGTCTAGATACACTACTTCATACCTATGCCTTTTGTTTTGTCGATGTGATGCAAACTCTGCCCTATTGTTTGTGAGTCGCGTCTTTCTGGCGGTCGAACCATACAGCAGGATAGGTTCGACCGTCGTGCATAATCAGAGGTCGTAACCTCGCTTTAACGAAACTGCAATGGTTTATCAATTTTCCTCTCACGATTTTATGCTATAGTTAATGGTGGCAGGGTGGTGTTTACCCCTCTGTGCTAGCACGGTTGATTATCTCTAGCAATCGCAGGGGGCTGGGCCGCCGAGAGTGTTAGGTCTATGAGTTCCATTGTTACCGATCGAGGGTTGGTTCATTATGAGGCCTATGGCCATGGTAGGCCTGTCATCTTGCTGCACGGATGGCTGGAATCCTGGGATCATTGGCGCGGGACAATGGAGTCGCTGGGCCAGAGTTGCAAGGCGTATGCGCTTGACTTCTGGGGATTCGGCGATTCTGGGAAACAGGGAGGAGGCTTTGCAGTTGAGGACTACATCGAGATGGTGGACCAGTTTATGGAACGCCTGGGGATTGAGCATGCGCCCATCATCGGCCATTCTATGGGGGGCACCGTCTCGCTAGGCTTGGCACTTGAACATCCCGACCGGGCCCAGAAGGTGGCGGTGGTAGGATCTCCCATTGTAGGGGATGGACTGGCTTTCTTTCTGCGGCTTGCGGCACGACGTTCGCTGGCCAGTCTGGCCTATCAGGTACCTCATGCTCTCCCATTAGGCGTCAGACTTCTATCTCCGCTCCTGGCGAGGGATTGGAAGACGTGGTACAAGATGTTTGCGCGCGATCTTTCGCGCACTACGTTGGAGTCATTTCATTACAGTATTGCCTCGCTTCACCAAACGGACTTGCGTCCACGATTGAAGAATCTGCAAGTGCCAGCCCTAGGCGTCTATGGACGGGTTGATCGTATTGTGAATCCTGGGCAGGGTGAGGTGTTGGCGCAGTGTGCACCATTGGCTGAGACACGCTATTTCGAGCATTCGGGTCACTTTCCGATGTTGGACGAGCCCGAACGGTTTCATGACACACTGCATGAGTTTCTGGATTACCATTCCGATATAGGTAAGCGAAGCGGCACATTGCAGCATGCGGCGGCATAACCGACCTGAGTCTGATTGAATGTCAATGCGCCAGTAAAGCAGGGGATAGGCACATAGATGACGGGTGAAACTGTATCGTCGGCTCAAGGATCACCACAGTATTTCTATCCCAATAAAATGGGACGGATTATGTTCCTGGCATTGGAGGAAGTAATGGGCCGCAATGGGGTGAATGCGATCCTGAATCTGGCCCGGCTTCAGCACCATATCGGGAACTATCCGCCCAATGACTTCGCTAAGAAGTTCGCGTTTGATGAGTTATCCCAACTGCTGCAGGCGCTGGATGAGATGTATGGGCCGCGCGGCGGGCGGGGTCTG
>Ga0180434_10008455_pt1 | contig 11352 bp, 14 predicted proteins | sample SS_ome_7_FD_132453 | JGI IMG/M metagenome (GOLD analysis project Ga0180434, IMG submission 132453) | Hypersaline lake sediment archaeal communities from the Salton Sea, California, USA - SS_1_D_2 metaG | ecosystem: Environmental > Aquatic > Non-marine Saline and Alkaline > Hypersaline >... | reverse complement strand
CTATCATATCCAGGCCCTGGATGGTGAGATAGGACACGTCGAGGACTATATAGTTGAGGACGAAAACTGGATCATACGCTATGTGGTTGTGGATACCAGGAACTGGCTACCCGGCCGCAAGGTACTTGTGTCCCCGCTCTGGGTCGAGAACGTCAGTTGGAGTGCCGGTAAAGTCTACGTGGATCTTTCGAGAGAGGTCATAAAAGACGGCCCAGAATTCGATTCCAGAGCCGTGGTGAACAGGGAATACGAGATACAGTTGTATGATTATTACGGTCGCCCGAGATATTGGGAATAAATGGAGGTTTAGCTGGGATTTCTCTTACTCAAGAATATGAGGGGTTGCTTCAAGCATGATAAACCATGATGACCTGATGATAACAGGCTTAAACGACCTGCATTATCGCTGGCTGGAAGTGCGTGACCACCTTCTAAAAGGGGATACCTTGCTTCTGGCCAGAAGGGGTAAGCCCCTGGCATTGATCAAGCCCCTATCTCCTGATGATAAACCGCCTAGAGAAGCGCTTGTCAGAAGTGTTACCTATATCAGAAGGAATAAAAGAGATTTCGTATTCAAGCTCTTGGATGGGGAGAAGATGGTCCTCACCTACCGCGGGAAGAAGATAGGTTTGGTCAATCCACGTATTCCCAAGAAGATCTTAGGCAGATACACTTGATTAGTAGGACCGATCTACACCAGGGGAGTGGATAGGATTGGGGCAATATCAAGAGAGGAGAAAACTCTTCAAAGGCAGACATATCAATCTCTATGCTGTCGAGGCCATCGATGATCAGACGGCCTGGGTACTGGGAGCGAGGGGAGTGATCTCGAAAACCACCGATGGCGGCGACACCTGGGAGCTCCAGAACACCGTGGGTATGCGCAAGATAAGTTGTATATCTGCGCTCGATGAGAATACCGCCTGGGCAGCCGGAGCGAAGGGAACCATCATCAAGACCAGCGACGGAGGGGCAGCCTGGAGAACAGTTGATGCACCAGCCAGAAACATGCTCCACGGTGTATGTGCGGTGGATGTCGATACAGTCTGGGTGGTGGGCGCGAAAGGTACCATATTAAAGTCGGAGGGTGAAGTCTGGAGAGACCGAGGATCTGGTAAGTATGGGAATCTTCTAGACATCGCAGCCGTTGATGCCGATACCGCCTGGATTATAGGGCAGCCGAGGTTGGGGAATTGCTTTTTTCTGCACACAAAAGACGGCGGCATTCGATGGGAAAAAGAGGACCTGGCCTTTAGGGGGAGGGGAAATGCTATATCGGTGGTGGATGAGAACGTGGTCTGGACGGTTGGATGGCCGGGCATAGCCTTAAAGACCACCGATGGTGGGTTTGGGTGGATCCGCCAGGATTCGGGAATGGATAGAGCCCTGGACGACATCTCAGCAGTGGATGCGGAAACCGCTTGGGCTGTGGGCTGGAAAGGCACCATCATCAAGACCAGCGACGGCGGTGATAACTGGGAGCCTTTGAGTTCCGGGGTAAGATACCGCCTAACGGGAGTGTCAGCGGTGGATTCCCAAACCGCCTGGGCGGTCGGCGTGAGCGGCACTATCCTGAAAACCACCAATGGCGGCTTGAGCTGGGTACGGCTTTAGAAAACTGATGTTGGCTGCTTTTACAGAGATGAATAATGTGTGTTTATTATTTAGATACTAATGGGAATCATGTCGATTGTAATCAGCGGGAAATGGCCAAGAGTCTATGTGAAAATACAGGAGAAATTATTTAGAGATATGTAGAAAATGAGATATTGATAAGTACTAAACCAGGCTCTTATCCCAGATCCTTTATCAATCCGCGTCTATGATCCGTTGCTCCTCCCGCATTTTCGTGGCATCGAAGTACATGACATAACCGCAGTTATTACAGATGATCTGCACCACCCTGAACAACGCTGAGTCATTTCTCACATCCCCGTGGATCGACATGATTGGCGAGATCGTGGGCGTACCCAGCAGATAATCACCGGTACTCCAATCATCAACCCGGCAAGCCGGGCACGTTAATTCAGGGGTCATAGCCGCCAGCCAGCCCCTGATCTTCTGCTTCTTGTCCTCCTGCAGTTTCAATGATGTCCCTCCCTTTATTTCGACGTAATTAGTGTTTCCTTGGACGATTCCCAGAGCCCATGGATGTTGCAAAGAGCAAGGGCGTATAGGGTACCCGATTTATTGATTTTGAGCGAGGTGGTGACCTCGTGATGGGTGTATACGGGACCCTTGTTGGGCCCATCCACGCATTCCCCGTGGGAGGTTAATTCATAATTTCCAATCTGGTAGCTGAACTTCTCATCCCGGGGATGGAAGTAGAGCTGGATCCATCGGATGTGATGTTCGGTGGTGTTGGGGTGGGCGACATGCTCTCCTAGCCTCACCTTTACATTAAGAATCTCATCTGCATTTACCATTTCCTGGCAACTGATTAGCGGCACGTGCTTTTCCTTCTTCCAATCAGCGGTTTGAACCTGGTCGCCTAGCTTCAATATGATCACTCCTTCCGCAACGCACCTCTTTGTTTTCAAATATTGCGCTAGATGTCCTGTTTTTCTCCTTATTATTCTTAATTCCCATAGACCTAGCGCTTAAACCGGTCAGGTGACATATTCTCTCTATCAAAGTTATTGCGTATGTATGAATGGCGTAGGCTTGGTTTTACTGCCGGTTTGATATGCAAGATAATGGAGATATCTATTATAGGTTGTAAAAGAATAACCGGCCCGGTAAAGCCCGGTTTAGCAAAGGAGCAATTAAGAATTGCGCAGAAGAAAAGTGGATCTTGAAGATACTTATCTCTTAGAAAAGGCACGAGAGGAAGACGAAGAGCAGGCCAAAGAGCTGCTATTCGAGAGATACCACTACTTTCTCAATGACCTGGCCCGGGAGTATCAATCACCTCGTCTTCCCTACCGGGAAGCCTACCAGGTGGCGGCCTTGGGTTTTATGAAAGCTCTACGCCGCTTCAATCCCGAGAAAGGGAGCTCCCTAAAAGCTTTTGCCCAGCCTTACATAGAAGGAGAGTTGAAGAAGTATTACCGTGATAAGGCGCGGCTTATTCGGGTGCCGAGGCGATTGAGGAACTTGGGAATAAAAGCCGAGGCGCTGAGGCGGAAGATGTACAGGGAGGAGAGGAGGGAGCCCACGATACATGAATTGGCGAACGGGCTGGGCGAGGACGAGGAAGAGGTGATGGAGGCGCTGGCCATGAAACAGAAAGTACCCCCTCTTTCCTTGAATGTTGGGTTGAGTGACGAGAGAGATACAAAGGAATTGTCATCCGCTGTTGGGAGCAATGATTCGAGATATAAACGTATAGAGGAGAAGATACTGCTGAGTGAGTCTATAGAAGCCCTTCCAACCCGCTTGCGGCTGGTTCTGGAACTGCGTCTGCTGGAATGGTCTCAGCAGAGGATTGCCGATGAGGTGGGCGTTTCTCAGATGCAGGTCTCCCGCCTTGAGCGCAAGGCAATAAAAAAGGTACGGGAGATGATCCGGACATAAGGAACAGCAAATATAACAGTAACCTTCCTTTGAATATCATCCGCACATTCTCGACAAAACATTTTACCGCCTTACGCAGGTAAAATCCGTCGTTGAAAACAAGAAATCAAGGTATGAACGAGAGGTATGTTTAACGGCGGTTGCCTGCGGGAACTAGCGAATATATGAAGGCATTTATTGGATACAGTCGTCTCCATTAAGGATCATTATTAGGGGTTGTTTAGAAAATGATCAGAAGCGCCAAGTCCCTGGGGGGGTTCAGGATACAGGCCAAAGACGGGACAATAGGAAGGGCACACGATCTACTATTCGACGATGAGAAATGGATTGTAAGGTATCTTACGGTCAGAACCACCGCCTGGCTCTCAAAGCAGGAGAAGCTGATATCCCCTCTCGCAATAGGGCAACCTGACTGGTCCTCGCACAGTCTTCCGGTTGAACTCACCGTAGATCAGGTAAAGAACAGCCCTGATATAGATGCGGATAAACCTGTATCTTTGCAGCGGCAGATAGAACTGCATGAATATTACGGCTGGCCGCCTTACTGGGCACCGGTTGATGCCCTGGCTATGCCAACGCCGATCCCCTCCGCTGTTGCCAAGGGGATCGAGGAAGCTGGGATCGAGGAAAAGGGAGATCTCCATCTGCGTAGCGCCCTCGAGGTCATCAACTACAGGGTGCAGGCCGGCGATGATGAGGTTGGCTATGTCTGGGACTTTCTGCTGGAGCACAAAAAATGGGTGATCCGCTATATAGCCGTAAAGACCCGCATGTGGCTGCCCGCAAAGAAGGTCCTTGTTTCCCCTCTCTGGATGGATAAGATCAGCTGGAAAGATAAGAAGGTCTATCTGGATGTTCCTGAGAATATGGTGAGGAATAGCCCTAAGTACGTGCCTTCCGCAACGGTTAATCGCGAGTACGAGGCTCGCCTTTATGACTATTACGGCAGGCCTAAGTATTGGCTGTAGGGCCACCTGCTAAGAAAGAAGTTGGTTTGCATGATGAGTTGGTGTATATGAACCTGCACGCTTCGGTAAGAGAAAAAGACGATGTATCCATAATAGAGCTAAGTGGAGATATCGATCTGTTTACCTTCCCCCTGTTCAAAGAGGTTCTGTTTGAGGTCATCGATTCCGGTAAAAAGGACCTGATCGTCGATCTCAACAGTGTCGATTTCATAGATAGCACCGGATTGGCTGTTTTAGTGGGCGCCTTGAAGGAAGTACGGGGTATTGGAGGGACACTGGGGCTGATTTGTGGCAAGGAGGCTGTAGTCAAAGTGCTGGAGGCTTCTGGATTGAACAGGATATTTCATATATATGAGCATCATGTGGATTATCCAGGGGACAATCGTACGTCTTTCTTGAAGGATAGCCATGATGAATGAGTTAATGCAGGGCATATCCAGCGAAGTAGAGAAATGGGATTATGAACTAAATATCCTGGCCATGAAAATCAATTTACTGGAAGAGATCAGCTCCTGCTTGAGCGACAATTCCTGTTGTTTGAAGGTAGGTGCTTTAAGGCGCAGGTTGTGCAAGTTGGAAGCGGAGTGGATTAAACTGGCAGTGCAGAGGGATATCTTAGATCGTGTATAACTTTTCCTATTAGATCATTGCCATCTTTATCAGCAGAAAAGGAGGGCGTTCTTTGCAGCATAAAAATAAGGCTTATAATGATAATGCTCTGATATCAAGGATAAAAAAGGGGGAAAGAGCCGGAGCCCTTGAGACCCTTTTTCATCGCTATCAGCCCTTTTTGCATCATTTCGCTTATCGCTATAAATCCTACGCCGTTGACTACGAGGAAGCCTATCAAATAGCGGCCCTGGGACTGATGGAGGCCATAGACCGTTTTGACCTGGACCGCGGCGTGACTTTTATGACCTTCGCTTACCCCACTGTGGACGGCGAACTGAAGAGGCATTACCGAGACTATGTTGAGGTAATACGTATACCACGTCGGTTGCGGGATCTCAAACGTAAGATCATGCAGGAAAGGGAGGGGGTGGTGATGGAGAATGGATCGGAGCCTACAATAGCCGAACTTTCGCATAGCCTAAACGTCGACAAAGTGGAGATAATGGAGGCCCTTGCCGCTTATAAAAGTTTGAACACCGTTTCTTTAAATGTCAGTAATACGACCGAGGGATTCAGCCAACCACTGCTATCCTCGATCGGCGATCCAGATCCCTTCTTCGATATAAAGGAGAACGGCATCGTTCTAGACCAGATCCTGGACAACCTGCCCGGACGCTTGAGGTTGATTTTGAGATATCGCCTGAGGGGATGGACTCAAAGAAAGATCGCAAGAGAACTCGAATTGTCTCAAATACAGATATCCCGTCTGGAACGAAAGGCTAAAAGAAAGCTCAGGAAATTGATGGACTTGCAGGAGACGATGGATTAGATACAATCGGCTGTTTATTTGAGATTGAGAGCAAGCCAGCTTGATGAATGCAAATCTTAGGGACACTTAATTCTATCAGAAGTTTTTAGTAATGAAGGCGATAATCGAGGAAAGATAGGAGATAGCTCAGAATACGCTCAAGGTGGATTTCGATCTATTAGGTATGGAGATCTCATTCAAACCCGGACAGTTCTTTAATATGGTTCTTCTCCCTAGAGTGTGGACCGAATAAGTGACCATCGTCTATCCTTCATGCTGTTAGACAGCAAATCAAACAGCAGGAAAGGAGTAGGCGATGGTCAAGCAAGAGTATATCGACCAACTGGTGGGGGTACAAGGATACCGGGTGGTGGCCCTGCACTTCGGGGAGGGCAAAGAGACGAAGGAGAAGGAGTTGGTGATAGAGCTGGCCAAGGAGAGCGGTAAGCACCGCTGCCCCTGCGGAGCCGAGTTCGACACCTACTACGATCGCTCCTACCGCATGATAAGGGATCTCCCCTACGGTCCCTACAAGCGCGCCTGGCTCTACTTCCCCCAGTTCCGGGTGGGACTGCCCTTCCTGCGGGGTTCTGACCGAGAAGCTCGACTTCACAGACCCCCGGGTCACCTACACCAAGCGCCTGGCGGCGGAGGTGGCCCTGTCCTGCCGGGAGACACGTTCCATAAAGGCCATAGCGAAGCAGTACTCCCTGGACTGGAAGACGGTTAAGGAGATCGACAAACAGGCGCTTGAGGAAGAACTGCCACAGCCACAGGATACCCCGGCCAGACTTTTAGCGGTGGACGAGTTCAGCAACTTAAAAAGGCACCGCTACGGCACCACGGTGATAAACGCGGAGGTCCCGGCGGTCATCTGGGTGGGTAAAGACAGAAAACAGGAGACCTTGGAGGAGTTCTTCTCCCTCTTCGGGGAGGAGAGCTGCGCGGGCGTGGAGGCCATAGCCATGGACATGTGGGACCCATACGAGGCGGCGGTGAGGGGATATTGCCCCTCCGCCGAGATCGCCTACGACCCCTTCCACATCATCGCCTCCTACTCGAGGGAGGTGGTGGACAAGGTAAGGGTTGCTGAGACCAAGAAAGCCCAGGAGAAGCACAAGGATATCTACCGCGGTACCAGGTACATCATGCTCTCCAATCGAGAGAATCTTCTGGACTGGCAGCAGGAGAAGCTGTCTGAGCTCCTGGCCTTAAACAAGAGGCTCTTCACCGTATACGTCCTAAAGGACGACCTCAAGCGCCTGTGGTCCTACCGCAGTCCCTACTATGCCCTGAAGTTCTTCAAGGGCTGGTACCGCAGGGCCATCTACTCCAAGATAGAGCCCTTGAAGAAGTTCGCCAGAAAGCTCAAGCGGCGCCTTCACGGCATCATAGCCCACTGCCGCTATCCCATCCATACCGGGGTGCTGGAGGGGATCAACAACAAGATCAAGGTGATAAAGAGAGTGGCCTATGGGTATAGAGATATGGAGTACTTCTTCTTAAAGATAAGAGGTGCTTTCAGACCGGTTACCCACACTTGAGGGAGAAGAGCCGTTTTTTTAATTCCCCTAATGAGAAGGGAGTCATAACCAAGGCCACTAGGCTGAAGGACATTTTGTTTATATACTTCAGCTTTTGGGAATTCGTTTAAATGTAGAAGGTTTTCTTGCTTCAGATGATTCCAGCTAACGAATTCCATGCATAAAACAAAGAACGAGCACGAATCTGATTGCCGTAAAGAGAGATTTGAAGGGGAGATGTAAAGATGGCCTGGGCGGGCTGGCATTTATCGGATATAAGCTGGTGTTGTCCGGTGCCCTATCGTTTTTCTTTGAAGGAAGCTGACTATTTCCCTGTGAGCAAGGACGACGTAGAGATTCAGAAGGAGGGCGCCAACAAGGTCAGGTTGGGCGTTATGCGCTTAATTCGCAGGAAACCCATGCCGGTAGTTATCAGCGAAAGAGAATCCGGGGATGAGGACTTAATGTGGGTTTCGACCGTCAGCAGAGGTAAGTGGGTACCTTTTAAAGATAGTAAAGGTAAACGCTGGGCACTGCCCATTTTCATCCGCAGGCCCAAGAGGAGAAAGAGGTCAAAGAGAAGTTGGCGCTATTGACGCAGGCTTATAAGGTAATTGCTGCTTGCCGTTGCCGTATTGACTACATAACTATATCTGTTTTCTGCCACAGCGGTTGCGTGCATCTTCCTCTACTCCCCAGGTGATGATACAGGAATGAGGGCAGAGCACCCGGGGATATCGACTGTATCTTCTTTCTGGAGATCGAGTATACGCCCTTCAACAAGCTGGAGATAAACTTCCTAATCATAAATGATCCCCGCAGCTCGCGCTTCAACACCGACAGGGGCGAACAGGGCAGACGTACCAAGTTCGCCACCGTGAGGCGGAACATACCCGAGGAGATAAGGGCTATGGAGGCCGGCTTGGCGCCGGGGCAGGTGCGTCAAGGCCTGCGCCTCTTCGGGGATTTTGTCCCCCAGGTAAGGGAATTCATAGCTTGCATGGGCCAGGATATGGTCATCGCGGAGCCACTCGCTTACAACAACGCCTTCGTCTTTGGGGAATACGGCCTTGGCTATATCCGTGGTATGAGAAAGATGAGTGAGATAAACGAAGGCTTTCATCCAGGTGGAGAGCTCTACGAGAGGCTGGATGGAAGCACTTCCTTCCGCAAACCAGGGATGGAGAAAACGGTGAGGGGCAGGAGTTGGACTATGCATGACGGTATCCTGGGGAACCATAGAGGGGTATCGAGATATACAGAACCGATAAACCGGCTGGCATGTGTACTTCCCCTGGATGGCTTTATTGAGGGGTATATTGATTGTCTCTAGGCATGGTCCTATCGATAGGGTGAATAACCTGTTTGTGTACTAGTTCGGCTGGTACCAATCGGGGTATTTTATACCGGTCCCGAAATTCACACCGTACCAGCCACTTTCCCCTTTCTTCAGCAACACCAGGCCGTCTTCGTGTGCTTCATTGATGCACACCGCGATGCCGGCGGCCTCGTCGCCGTGGATGACGATATCTTTTATCTCGAATTCCAGTCCTGGGGCTGAGACCTGTTTGGCGAAGGAGACCATCGCCTCCCTCACTTCCTCCGTATCGTCATGGGTGCCGTTTTTCACCCGAGCATCGTCGTACCCATCCGTGTATCCTTCGTGGTAGCCATCCAAATATCCCTGAGTGTAACTCTCGGACTCATCGGGTATCGTGTCCGGTTCGGGATCTCTTTCTCCTTCGGGGGCATCGGAATATCCGGCTCTGTAGCCGTCCCTGTAGCCGTCTATGAAACCTTCTTGGTAGTCAGCCTGTTCTGCCTGTTCTCGGGAGTCTTGAGCACCGTTTTTACTTACCCGTTGTTCTCCACCGCATCCACAGAGTGATATTAGAAGAACAAGGATTAATATTAAGAAATACCTTCTCATTGTCCCTCCCAAAATCATAAAAGCAAAAATATTATCAAGTTCATATCTAGTATTATAAATTAAATACCATCGTCTCCTTAAGCCTTTCCTAGGCGGATTGCCAAAATACTTAAGTGAGTTCGAATAAAGCATGGGAAGCGATATAACATTATGAGTCATCTAGGTTATATGAATGCTTTATTAAAGTGTAAAAGTCATGAGCTTCCCGGACAGTGCCTCCGTCCCTTCGGGTCTCCGGCCTGTCCTTAAGCTACCTTTTTCACCTCCTTATCATCCTTGCTCATCTTCACCTTGTCCACTTCCTTCTTGCCCTTGCTGAAGGTCTCATACGGCCGCCGGCCCTGGTTGCGGTATCCCCGGTGGGGACGCTCGTGGTTGTAGTGCTTTAGCCAGGCGTCGAGATCTGCCTGCAGCTCATCCACGGATGCGTAGAACTTCTTCCTGAAGGCCTCCCGGAAGAACTCGTCCAGGACCGTCCTGTGGAATCGCTCCACGAAGCCGTTGGTGCGGGGTGTTCCCACCTTGGTCAGACGGTGCTCGATGTCATTGAGCGCCAGGAAGAGCTCATAGGGATGGTTATCCACCTTGCCTTTGTACTCTTTACCGTTGTCGGTGAGCATCGCATTCACCGCGATCCCCTCTTCGGAAAAGAAAGGCAGGACGTGGTCGTTTAAGATGTCTGCCGCTGTGATGGCGATCTTCGCCGTGTACAGTTTGGCGAAGGCGAAGGAGGAGAAGGTGTCCACCACCGCCTGGAGGTAGAGCCTTCCCACACCCTTCAAGGTGCCCACGTAGAAGGTGTCCTGGGAGAGCAGATAGCCTGGATAGAGGGTCTCTATGTGTCTTTCCGCGAACTCCGGGTTGTGCTTCTCTAAGAGCCTTATCTGTTCCTCGGTGAGCTTGAACCCCTTCTTGGCCGACCTCTTCTCCAGCTCGAGCATCCTCTTGTATCTGGTCTCTAAGTTGTGCCTTAACCAGATGTTTCTCACCGTGGTGGCGCCCAAGACTATGCCCCGCATGATCATCTCGTCTCTTATCCTCATCTGCCCCCAGGCGGGGTGCTCGATGGAGAGATCCAATACCTTCTTCTCTATCTCCTCCGCCACCTTGTGGGGAACCGATCCGGGGATGGGCGGCTTGTCCAAAAGCGCCTCTAAGCCGCCGGTCTGGAAGGCCCTCTTGATCTCGTAGAACTGGGATCTGGAATAGCCCATGATCTTGCAGGCCTTGCTCACATTACCCAGCTCCTCGGCCAGCTGTAGCATAGACAGCTTCCTCTGTGCTACCTTTTCCTTAGCAGTCATCATGTTCTCCTTTCGGTACGTTTGGTGGTCATAACTTTCACCAATTGTACCCAAAGGGACGGATGGCTGCTTTGCTTAAGAATCGGGGGAAGTGTCCGGTAAGCTAGTGACTAATACAACTATATAAACCCCGACAATGCAGCAAAGGAGGGCTCAATGCCCTCATTTTGCATTCTAATCTCTAGACCTCGATATCCAGGTCGAGCATCCAGATATCTGTGAGCTGTCCCTGGCTGTCTATGCCGGCCATAAGACAGTCGGCCACCCGGATGGCCAGTGCCATTCCTTTGCCTAGTTTTATACGTAATGAGCGGCTCTCTTCGTGATAACTATATCCTGGAGTGGCGGATATATAAGCGAAATCCTCCTGTTCAAAGGGGTATTTGATCATCAACGCTCCCTCGGCATCGGGCTGCGGTGGCGGTTCAGTCCCCTCGGTCCTCCATCTGCCGGTTTTCACATAAGCCTGTAATCCAACCAGCTCTCGGGTCTTCGAGTCCAGCGCCAGGACAACACGTCCTATTCCCAGGCTGCTTACCTCCTCCGGCGGCCTGTCCATGCGGCGGAATTCCACCGATTCCGGTATGGGTGTATAAATGTTCTCACCCCGGGCGGGAACCTCGTTGGTGTTCACTTTAACTCTGGGTAAATCCGACTTCTCCATCTCACCTCCGAGATACAGATGCTCGGT
>Ga0180434_10008454_pt1 | contig 11353 bp, 9 predicted proteins | sample SS_ome_7_FD_132453 | JGI IMG/M metagenome (GOLD analysis project Ga0180434, IMG submission 132453) | Hypersaline lake sediment archaeal communities from the Salton Sea, California, USA - SS_1_D_2 metaG | ecosystem: Environmental > Aquatic > Non-marine Saline and Alkaline > Hypersaline > Sediment... | reverse complement strand
GTCGTACATCCGTCCGGAACCTAAAGGCGGCGCGTTACCAACTCGTTCTCGAAACCGGACGTGTACTCTGGGATGCTACATTGACGGACGATGATCTGCAGGTAGCGCCGCCAGCCAAAGCGAGCGTGACGACTGTGGCGGCAACGACCGGAGAGGCACATCAAGAGGCATCGCAGAGGGTGACGTTACTGGGTGGGGCCTTGGTGGTGCAGGTCCTGCGGGGGTTCGAGACAGGCGTAGTTCGCATTGCGTGGGATTTTGGCAGCGAGGCTGACAGTGAGCGGTAGGACTATGCCATCCGGAAGAGCGTACGCGGTATTGGTCACCGGCGAGCAGGAGGCCGCCGCTGCATTTGTAACTCAGGTCATCGCTACATTTCGCAAACGTCGCCACCGCAGACGACTGCGGACGATCGGGCCGACGCGTCTTGACGCAGCCCTCGCGGATTACGTCAACGAAGTAGTCCTGCCGACCGTCGATGAGCTTGTTGACAGCATCGCCCCAGTGCCCCGCGGCGGCTACGAAGTATCGGTGGTCGGTGGCGCGGCTAGTGCTGCCGCTGGCCGGTCTACGCGCGTGCGCGGGCGCTCGATCGGGCTCCCACTGGTCTGCGCAATGCTCTCGGCGCGCCTCAACGCACCACTTCCACGGGATGCTGCATTCACGGGGGAGCTGGTCGTGCGCGGATGCCGCATTCTCCCAGTCGAACAGCTGGAGGCCAAGCTCATGGCGGTGAGCGAGCATCCCCGCGTGAAGACACTCGTTTGTCCCGACTGTGGAGGGGATGCTGCGTTGCAGGCCGTGGCGCCTCGCCGAGCGCAGCAACTGAGGGCAGCGATGCGGCAGTTTCGAGGGCAGGTCGATATACGCACCGTCTCGAACCTGGCGGACGTTGTCCGGATGGCGTTTACCGAGGAGGCGGTCATCGAGGGAGCGCTGCGGACCGGTTTCTTTCCACGGCGGGACACAAGGCACGACGATGCGGAGCTAGTGAGTAGTGCCGCCGGCCATTTCCTCGCGGATCTTGACGCGCGCTTCTGGAGGCTGCTTGAGCGACAACTGCTTGACGGCGACTACCGCGGCGCCAAACGCACGATCGGGCACTTCGCGAGATTCCACCGTACTCAACGATGCTATCCAAGCGGTGCAGGCCGTCGCCTGCTGACGATGCTCACGTCCTTCCCGGAAGCACTGCTGCGGGCTCCGAAGATATTCCCCCTGCTTGAGCCGCGGCGGCTTGCGGACATTCAGCAGTTTGCGCAGACGGACGAGTACGATGACGTGCAGGACCTCATGGCTGCAGTAACCGGCTCGCTGCCGAAGCCGAGCAGGAAGGAACATGCGGGGGAACCAGCCAACGCAAGCTGCCTCTCTGCCGACAGCGCGGGCGTCGATGCTATCTTCAGAGAGCTCAGTTCCGACACACTTGCCAGACGATTTGGTATTCCTGTGGATGAAGCGCGAGCCAGCTACTGCATCCCGCTCATCACAGTTGAGAGCCCTGAAGCAGTCCAGGACGCGTGCTCACGCTACTACCTCTTTATGCTACGGCGGCTCGGGAACGAGCCGGCGCCTCTCAACGACCACTACCGGGCACAAGCCCTGGCGTTGATGGAGAGAGCGTTTGCCAAGGATGGCGGCATCCGCGGCGCCGCGGTGGAAGGCATGCATGGGGTGCGCGGGGGCCTGCGTTTCGTGTTGGATATGCTCTCGGATGCGTACAAGCACGAGTTGATTTCGGAGCATGTGCGATGTGTCTGCCGCACCGCGGTCGAATCGCGGCCCTGGGTTGAGCGTCTCGCGATTGCACAGGCTCTGTACGATCGACTTCGCCCCGACCTGCCGGAGGACCTACAGTTCACGGACCCCGCGGAACTTGTGAACGAACTGCCCCAGATTCTGCACAGCTACGTGCAAGCGGGCGATCTCTGGCGCCGGAACGTACGCCATGTCACGCTTGGAGGATACCATGATGAATAGGCTTGATGAACTGATGGCGAGATTGGACGAACGGCATATCGCTGCCGAGGTGGGAATTCTCCACGACGAGGCGCGGGGGCAGTACCGACTGAAAACGAACGTCGTGGCTGATTACCGTGAATACGAGCAATTACTCGGTGACTACTGCACACACCACCACCGTTGCTGCTCGCCAGGACGGGGATCACTGTTGCGTCATGAGGCCATCCAAGAAGCGAAGCAGATTGTGCAGCGCGAGTATGAGCGCAAAGGCCTCACGCCCACAGACGCATTCATGAATGCCCAATCGGGTGTTGAAGGAGGCGCGCGTGCCCAGCTAGATCTGGTGGCGGACGCACTGAAGGCCCGAGCCATTAGTCTCTACGTGAGTCAGGTGTTCGACGACATCGTCTCCCCAGTGTCACGCGAGGAGCGCGTCGATTTGATTCGAGGCTTGATTGCGCGAATCGGCCAGTATCTGCCCGAACCGATCACTCCTGAGGAGGCCCCATTCTACGCCAACGACTACACGGACTTGGTGAACGCCTACGTCAGAGGCCTGCGGAACATGTGGCACCTATTCAGGAGGCGCTAGACGTGTGGATGCAGGCACAATGACCAGGCTGCGACGGCTGCTCGACAGCATATCTCCCGACCAGATGTCGGACAGGATCTTGAGGCTCGTGGACGAGGCCCTGAACAGCTTCCCGCAGCGCCAGGCAGTGGTCCGCAGCGGCACGGAGTTCCGCGCTGTTATCATCAACGCCTGGCGCCACGTACACGCCCAGGTCTGGGATGCCTGCTTCGATGCTGCATCGCCACAGAGCGAACTGGAATGGGCGCAAGCGGAGCGCATTCTCAACAACATCTATGGTGGTCGCGAGGGCTGGAAGACGGCGATGGAACTGGCCCACACGGGAGTGGAGGGCGGCCTCCCTGGCGTACTACGGCGGTTCGCGGCGGCCGCGGCCAAGCTCCAAATGGAAGGGTGGATCGAAGCGGGCGTCGATGCATTCTGGCACGCAAGCACGTTCGAAGAACGGCTCTCGGCGGTCGAAGCGTACCTCACAGAATTCAGCCCTCTCTTGCCCGCAGAACTCCTGGAACGCGACCCCGTTCTCTTGCTTGACGAGTTTCCGCGGATTCTCAAGCATCATCCAGAAGTGCTGCTTCAGGTTCGTCGGCTACCACGGCGCTGATGCGGTCAAGAGACGGATCCACGGCCGTTACAAGCTGCACCAACTCGGGAATGCAATGGGCCAGTTGCTCAAAAGGCGCCCATCTCAGGCTGTCCGGTAGCCAACGGCTGTAGACCTCGATGAGGATCTCTGCCGTCGCGCACCGCACGCGAAACGGAGCATACGTGAATGTGCTCACCCATAGCCAGCTGCAGTACGCCTGCCGCAAGCGACGTTTGAGCTCATTGGCAAGGCACTCGACGATGAACGGGAACGCATCACGACCGTAGACGCTCAGATCCGCCCAAACGGCGTCACAGCCGCGCGCGTCGGCCGTCACGTACCCACTCTCGAGCAGGTCAAGCGCCTCGGTTAGCGACTGCGCCGGCGACAAGCGGCGCGGACATGGAACGACGTGACGCTGTACGGTGCGCATGAACTTGGCAAGTGCGTCCAAAGGCTCCACGTGCATCCTGCGTCCCGACCACTGGGTCAGACATACAGTGATGGCCTGATCGATGGGACGATCGACGGTGCACACGATCGCGTCACCTGCCAGCCCCTTGCAGAGCGAGCGCAGCCGGCGCACCGCATTCACATGCGCGATGTCAGAATGAATCGAGGTCATTAAGAGCATCCAGGTCAAGCTGCGCGCCGGTCGCCAGGGCTCCGGGGCCACGCATTCGGTTCCGGACCGCTGATCGAACGTCACGGGCGCGGCGGTAGTAGCGAAGTCTGGATTTCCGGATGATCTCCTCGCGGTTATGCGTTTCCGGCCAGTCGGGTCGGTCGTCAGTGCGGAAGCGCACGATGTGGTTCTGAATCCGCGCAATCGCCTGTTGCTGTTCAAGCTGTATGAGGTCCTCCGTCTCGACCAGACCACGCATCTGCTTTGTCAGTCGTTCCGCATCCGGTGTGATCACGTTGAAGCTGACCGTCGTGCCGGCACCGATCAGCGCGTCGGGTTTGCTCCCCGTGAATTGACGCATGTACTGGTGCGCGAGCGTTACCGCAACGTTGTATTTGCGTGTCTCCGTGAGGATGTCCTCGAGTGCGTCGGTCATGAAACGATAGGCTTCATCGCAGTAGATCTGGACCTCGCGCCGGTCGTGCACAGACGTCAAATTGCGTGTGACCGCTGTCACGTACATCAGTGCTAGGACAAGGCTGCCCAACACGTTGCGTACTTGCGAGCCTACGTTTGACAGATCCGCCAACAGTATGTGCCCCCGCTGCATGACGTCCGTGAAGCTGAAAGCGCTCTCCGGCTGCGACAGCATGAGGGATACCGGCTCGGAGATCATCAGCTTGCTCAATTTGTTGCGCGGTGGACCGAAATCGTCGGGACGATAGCTCTTGAGGTCGTGTTGCCAGAAGCCCCGTGCGGCTTCATTGTCGACCGCCTGCAAGGCGGCCTGGCGGAAACGTTCGCCTGCCTCGCTCCCTTTCCGGAAGAGACTCAAGACTTCAAGCAAAGTGGTTCCCGGAACGCTGAGCGCCCCATGAAACACGTAGCGAAGCAGCGTCTCCAGCCGATCTCCCCACCCATCCATGAAGCTCTTGATAGCGGCGACCAGGTCCTCGGCGGTGCGCCCGAGATCCTGATCGGGAATCGGTAGCAGAGGATTCCACAATGGTATCCACTCCGGGTCTCCCGGATTGAAATAGATGACTCGTTCAATGTCCTCACGCGACACGAAACGAAGAACGCGCTCCACCAAATCGCCGTGCGGATCGATGACCACGACGCCGACACCGCGCTGGATGTCATCGAGGATCATGCTCTCAAGCAGGTACGATTTGCCCGTCCCGGAGCGGCCAATGACGTGAGCGTGTAGGTCCCGCATCGAGTGCGGGATGCAGACTGGGAGGTGTGCGCCCGCGTAGTCGCAGTGACCGATGCGGGTCCCTTGCTGAAGTAGCTCGTCGGGCGGGAGCGTCTCGAGCCTGTTGATAGGCGTCGCCACGATGGTTTCGCCAAGTTCCGGAGGGGGAATGTGCAGAAGGCTGGTCAGTTCCTCCGAATTCGTCAGGAAACCTGGACGAAACGTGATCGCCGCCGGGACGATCCTTGCGACATGTGATTGCGGGAGGCAGGCGTGGTAGTCGGTCGCGTTCAGGGCGTTGAGCTGTCGGCCACCGTGCTGAAAAAGCCGCACTACGAGGTCGACGGAACGCAAGTGCGCCTCCGCCAGTCGATCACCATTAAGAACCGCCACCCTCAGGGCGGTTGCGAAGAACGGTTTGTCGTTATGCGCCTTGGATTCCAGCTCGCCGGCCAACTGCGGCAGATCGTTTGAGGGGGATTGCTGTGCGTAGCGGCGAGGATCCGCCGGGTCCCTCAGCAGTTTCACGTTGAATTCCAGATCCGTGAGCGTCTGCACGTTGTGATGCCAGTTGTTTGCTGGGCACACGGCCTGGAACACGATCTGGTAGACACCCACGGCTGGAGGACAAATCCGCGATAGTGCGGCGAACAGCCCGAAGTAGGGTGTGCGTCCCAGCTCCTTGGGACGGGTCAGCAAATGCGAATATGGCGGGGGCGGATAGTAGTCGAGGAGGGCGACGGAACTCCAATCGACGCTCATGCCACCGGTTGTCGATCGGGGAACGAGGCGGCAACGCTCAAACTGTCCCACGAACGCCGTCTCGATCACGCCCATGTCGTCGCGGTGACACAGCAGGCGTGACGCGACGCCGGCGGCGTTCCCAACGACCTCGAACGCCATGCGGTGGCGGGCGGCCACCAGGAGTTTGAGGAGCGATTCCGAACGCGACCACTTCCACGGTTGGTCAGGCGAGACCCAGATCTCCAAGCGAACGAGTTGATTGGCTGGTGGCGGCCGCTCGAACGACCACGCCTCGACGGGAGAGCGCGAGTCCTGATAGCCAACCATGTCCAGTGGCTGAAACACGGGCTCGAGCGAAACCGGACGATCTGCGATGGCGGGTTTGCAGCCTTTGGCTGCCTCGACCCCGTGAATCTCGACGGTGTGCGCCAACACGACATTCGATCGAGCCCGGGCGATCAGCGCTTGTTCAACGGACATGTAGCTTAACTCCCTAGATGACGGTGTTCTCACACTCAGGGCGTGTGGAAACCACCAGAGTTTTCAGCGGATTCCGTGCCGTGCACCTGCAAAGTGATCCTCGTGCTAACCGCCTCATTGGCGGACGGCGGCGCAGCGTCGCCGGAGCCACACAAAGCGAAACGAAGGTGGATGGACGTGACGCACACGCAGAAACAAGACGCTCGCGTCGTGCTCTTCCGCGAGCGATTCTCGGGGCGTTTGGATGCGTACGGCACGTTCAACTTGGACACGGGCCGTGCCTATCAGCGCAAACAGACAGTGAACGATCAAGTGCTGCGGAGACACATCGAAGGCGTGCAACCTTACGGAGTCTATCTGCTTGTTCATGACCGGACGCGCGCCACAGTCGTGGATATTGACCGACCGGACCTGCGGCTGGCCAGCGACTTCGTCGCGGGGGCTCGCCAATACGGTCTATCCGTGTACGTTGAACGCAGCAAATCCAAGGGGCACCACATCTGGATGTGCCATCCGCGTGTCGGCGTAACCGCCGCGAAGTCCCGCCGAGTAGTGCGCCACATTCTGGACGAGATCCGCGAGCCAACCCTCGAGGTGTTTCCAAAGCACGATCGCCTGAACGCGCACACGCCGTTCGGCAACTTCATACTGGCGCCGCTCTACGGCGCGCTCGTGCGGCAGGGTCGAACCGTGTTCATGCGTCCCGATGACCTGACCAAGCCGCATGAAGACCAATGGGGGTTCCTGGCGCGAGTAGAACTCGTTCGCGAAAGCCAGCTCGATGAGATCATCGCACTGAACGAGTTGGACGACGCGCGCCCGAACGCTGACAGCCCTACTGCGTCCACCCCACTGAAACGCACTGGCGGCTTGCCGCTGTGCGCTCAGCGGATGTTGTCCGAAGGTGTTCGTCGCCATCAACGTGTCAGTTGTTTTCGCTTGGCGATCGCGCTGAAACTCGCGGGCCTGCCAATCGACGGGGCGCTGGCAGTGCTGCGCTCCTGGGCCTGCCACATCCGGCCGGTCGACGGTAAGCGCATCATTACACCGTTGGAAATAGAGCAGCAAACCTCCTGTGCCTACAACGCCAGGTACAGCAGTTACGGCTGCGAAGATCCGGCGGTTCGCATCTTCTGCGATCCCCGTTGCCCGATTCGCTCTCGCGCGGCCAGCACGCTGGTCCGCCCAGTCGAGTCGTGCCTCCCCGATTCGAATCACTTCATCACAAGGAGCACTGACGTGTCCACTACACCCGTGAACCGTCCTGTCCAAGAGTTTCGCGTCCGCAACTTGAGCCTGGCCATCTGGCAGAACGAAGGCACCCGAGACGGTCGCCTCGTGACGTTGCACAGTATCACATTGAACAAGCGTTATCAGGATCAGCAGACCGGCGAGTGGAAGGACAGCAGCTCGTTTTTCCCTGACGACTTGCCGCGTCTTCGATTGCTGCTCGACAAGGCCTACGAGAGCATCCTTCTGAAGGATACAACCCCGATCCCTGACCCGGCTCCGCCGGGGGATGGACCCTCGTCGTAGGAACAAGCCACGTCGGGGCGATCCTATGGCGCCAATCACTGCACGCACATGGGGCAGGATGCCCGAAGGCGGGGCTGCCGAAGACCGGCTTGCGCCCGGAGATCGAGTCAAGTAGAATGCGCGTCGACCGAAGCGTTCAACGTGGAAACGCGGGCCGCAAACAAAAGCGGTCGCAGTTGAACGCGCCACCATGGATCACTGACGAGTTGGTGGCCGACACGCTGAAGACCTGGCAGCCCTTCTATGCTCGGCGACTGACGCGCAACGACGCGATCGAAATGCTGTTGGCTGCGGGAAACCTGATTGACTGCCTGGATTGCAGCGATGACCAAGCAGTACCTGGCGCTGGCCCGAGTCTCAAGTCGCGAGCAGGAGCGTGAAGGCTTCTCGCTGGAGGTGCAGGAAGATGCCCTCCGCCGCTACGCCGAACAGCACGACGGCCGGATCTCCAAGCTGTATCGCATAGCAGAGACGGCCAGCAAGCGAGACGAACGCAAGACATTCAAGGTGCTCATCGCTTTCGCGAAGCAGCATGCGACGCAGCTTGACGGGATCTTGTTCTTCAAGGTCGATCGCGCCGCACGAAACTTGTTCGATTACGTCGAGCTGGAACGCCTCGAAGTAGATCACAGCGTCCCCGTCATATATGTCAGCCAGCCCACAGAAAACACGCCCGCCGGCCGCATGATGCGTCGAACGTTGGCCAACATGGCCGCGTTCTACACCGAGCAGCAATCACTCGATGTCCGAGACGGACACGCCCGGCGCATTCAGAGCGGCTTCTTCGTTGGCAAGGCCCCGTATGGATACCGCAATGTCCGTAAGGACGGACGCGGGTTAATCGAAGTCGATCCTATTTCAGCCCCCAAAGTCCGCCGGATCTTCGAGCTCTACGCGTACGAGTCGCACACGCTTGATTCCCTTCTCGAACAGCTAGAGCGAGAGGGAGTCGCATACACGGACGCATCCCCGCGTTTCGTACGCAGCAAGCTCTACAACATCCTGACCAGCCGGGCGTACATCGGGGACGTGCAATACCAGCAGCAGTGGCATCCTGGTGCCCACGAGCCGCTCGTGAGCCGATCGACGTTCGACTGCGTTCAGCAGCTGCTGGGCAGTCAGACGTATCGATCCCACGAGCTGACCTATGCAGGCGAACTCATCACATGTGGTCACTGTGGCCGCCCGGTCAGCGGCGAGCGCAAGACGAAGCTGACGAAGAAGGGGCCCAAGGACTACACCTACTACCGCTGCGCCCGCTATACAGCCGCTGGCCATCCACGCGTCCGCATCAGGGAAGAGGAGTTGGACAAGCAGATCCTGGCGCTTTTCCACCGGCTCCGGATCGAAGACGACAACGTCCGCGACTGGTTCCGACGAGTCCTACAGGCGAAGACGCGGAAGCGACAGAAGCATAGTGCCGAGCACCGTGTAGAACTGAATCGTCAATTGGCAGTGCTTCAGAATCAGCAGGATCGGCTCTTGAACCTACGCCTGCTCGAGGAAATCGACGAGGACACGTTCGCAGTCAAGAACACGGAGTTCCGCGATCGGATCGCCCAGGCCAAGCTGCAGCTTGAGACGTGCGACCGCCGCCGGGCAGAGAATGGGGAGATCGCCCTCAAAGCGTTTGAACTTTCGCAAACTCTTCGGGAAAAGTGGCTTACGGCGGATTACCGCGCCAAGCGCCGTCTGCTCGATATCGTCTGTTTGAACTTTCGGCTCGAAGGCGTAAGTCTTGTTCCCACAATAAGAAAGCCCTTCGACGTTCTCGCCGAAGGGCCCATTTCTGCGGAAGATCGGGGTGACTGGATTTGAACCAGCGACCTCGTGGTCCCAAACCACGCGCTCTGCCAGGCTGAGCTACACCCCGAATGTGGAGCATTTTCCGTTCTTTTGCGGCGGCCAGCGGTCCTGTTGGTCGCGGCTTTTTCGACGATTGTGCCTCCAAGACAGGTTTCGGCGGCAACACGACAACGTGAACCGCCCACCAATCCTATCCCCAACCCAGTATTCAACCAAGCGGAAACCGTCGGCTGCTAACGGCGCCCAAACAATACTCGGCAGAATTGTACGCTTGATACGCTTTCCACGCCAAGCGACAGCGGTAAAGATTGAATCTGGCTACTGCTCGCCGACGCTTGGCAGACCCAGGGCGGCGGCGGCGGCGAGCAGATTTCTGTAAGTCGCGTCCGGATCCTCCGGAATCACGCGGGTTTCGCCGGTCACGGTCATGAAGTTAGTATCGCCGGACCAACGCGGCACCACGTGCCAATGGACGTGATCCGGCAAACCCGCGCCGGCGCAGCGGGCGAGATTCATGCCGAGATTGAATCCTTCCGGGCCAAGCGCCTTTTGCAGCACGCGCACCGCGTCGCGGACACGCAGGATCGCTTCGACCCAGACGTCATCCGGCGTCTCTTCCGGAGAGCCGCAGTGCACGGTCGGCGCGATCAGCAAGTGCCCGCTCGTATAAGGAAACCGGTTTAGCAGCGTGAGTGTTCGCTCGGATCGCCAGAGTACGCGATTGGGGACGTCGTCCGCGGGCGTGTCTCGATAGCGACACAAGAAGCAGTCGCCGTCGTCGTCGTCCGCAAGTCCCGCGATATATTTCATTCGCCACGGCGCCCACAGGTTGTTGTTGATTTCACCCATCGTGAGAGCAGCATAACCAGCGGATTCATTGGTTTGAAGAGCTCAAGCCGTCCAGTCTCGGCAAGACGCGAATTGTGCGCGTCGCGAGATGCTCATCGCCCTGATTCGTTACGACGCTCACGCTCAGCGTATGTTCGCCGGCGACCACCAGCGTTTTTTGCCCGTTGGCGCCCTTTCCGATCGCCTTGCCGTCCAATTTCCAGACAAATTCCGCCGTCTGCCGCCAGCTCGCCGGACACTCGGCGGAAAATCCCAGGTGCAAGGGCTCGATGCCGATCGCCGATGAGACGCGGATTTTCAACGGGCTGCGCCGCGCTATTTTACGCGGTACAGCCGACGTGAGCTTGGAAGGGGCGTTCGCATGCGAACTGGTGTTCGAATTCGGTCCAGCGTCAATCGGATTTTTCACGCCGGCGCGATCCGCCGGCCTTTGAGTTAGCGAGACGGATTTTTGCCTCGATGCCGAGCGATAGTCGGGCGGCTTTTTGATCTCGCGCATTTTACCCGAAAGAAACGCGATCCCCTCCTCGTTGCCGTCAATCGCCTGTCGGCCGACCAAAACGGCCGGCGGCGTGTTCGCTTCGACGCCCGCGATTCGTGAGAAGAATTCCGCCGCCATGTCGGGCGTACGCTCGTGCCCCTTGTCCTTGATGACCATCCAAAACACGTTTTTGTAATTTTGCGTCTTATACCACTTGATCGCTTCTTTTGATTCGCGTTTGCAGATTGCGAAATCGTTCTGGGTGTTGAGGATCAGAATCGGGTGGTAGACCGAACGTTTGGCACTATCCGGATTCAACACCGTCGGAGAAAAATTCGACTGCCGAACCGCCAAACATGTGAATCTATTCGGATAATGATTCAGCATGTAATGCGCCATGTACCCCCCGGACGACCAACTTGTTGATAACACGTTGCTCGGTTCGGCTCGGGTAGTCTGCAAAACGTGATCCAAAATCGCCAGCGTGGCCGCTT
>Ga0180434_10008452_pt1 | contig 11353 bp, 9 predicted proteins | sample SS_ome_7_FD_132453 | JGI IMG/M metagenome (GOLD analysis project Ga0180434, IMG submission 132453) | Hypersaline lake sediment archaeal communities from the Salton Sea, California, USA - SS_1_D_2 metaG | ecosystem: Environmental > Aquatic > Non-marine Saline and Alkaline > Hypersaline > Sediment... | reverse complement strand
TGCAACATTTGACTAACTTTTAGAGCGTGTAGATATCCGCTTATGAGCATGGCTTCTTTTTTTAAAGGGTTATTCAATGTTCGATGTAGAGATTTGAACAAGTGAAGATTAAACAAGAATATAAGCAAGCCAACAGACAATCGCCACTACTACCCTACATCGAAAAATGTGATTCTAGAAAAAGGAGTCGATTATGGACAGTAACATCTCAATTATTTGAACATCTATTTAATCTTCACTTGTTCAAATCTCTACATCGAACATTGAATAACCCTTTAAAAAAAGAAGCCATGCTCATAAGCGGATATCTACACGCTCTAAAAGTTAGTCAAATGTTGCATTGTATTGGTTTTGAAACATCCAAATATTACTCTACAGGATATAATCCATATGGCGGAATAATAAATCCGTTACCCGCTAATCAATTAGACTTACTTGAAAAAGACTCTTTTCAAGAATGTATTGTTCTGTAAAAAAATGAAGGGAACGTTTTCTCAAACGTTCCCTTCATTTTTTTATTGCAAAATTATTTTTGTTTGCATGTATTATCAATATCTTGTTGAGTAATAATCACTTCTCTTCCGTATCTCATTGAAACATTATCGTATTGCTCTTTTAATTCGACAAAATAACCCCAAAGATTCTCAAGCTCTTCCTTGGTTAACTTACTAACAGCAGCAAATTGCTTTTTTAGATTTTCATCTTCAGCCTTGTTTCTTCTATAATACTTCAAAAAGCTTATCTCTTCCGGATCACCTGCCGCTACCAATGCTGTCGGCTTTTCCAGTAATTTATAATAAAATATCTTTTGCAAAAACATCATCCCTTGTTTCAAAAGCATTTCAAGAAGATATTTTTTTGCATTAATACTCTCCTCAGTTTCAGTTGAACTTGAACTTTCAACATTTAAAATCTGGCGACACCGGTTTATAAAATCTTTCGGCACACGCTCTTTTCTGTACAGTTCGGCATCATCCGATCCAAATACAGCTGGCGCCACCTTACGACCTTGCGCCTGTACAAAACTAATGCCGTGTCCCGCAACAGCTCCAGCACCAAGCCCATGAGTTTCCGGTTTTATAAAAATTAAATCACCTTCACCAACTTTACCGAACAAAAGATGTTCTTTTTCCGGATACGTTGGAAGTTTTACATTAGCTGTAGTCGGAACAATATCTATACCGTAATGCCTTGTATTATATTGTTTCTGTTCGTATTTGTAATGACTAGAAGCTCGCGAATAAGCAAAATTATTGTCAGCAAAGTTATTAGCCCTATCTTTGGACGCATTACCAGTGATTTCTGGATTTACACATTTTACATAATCCAGTAAATAATTATAAATCTTAAATCCTGGATCTTGGATTACAAACGTCCCTTCAGAAAAATTTTGTCTTCTTTGACGTGCAATATCATAAAAATACCACATTAAAACGACAATATCCTTCAAATACCGAGCTCCCGGATTATTTAGTTGTCCATTTTTTGCTAAACATTTTTTAGGCTTTTTAACTGTGCCATCCATAATAGAACACAACACCTTTTTCCCATCCCTTATCCATCTTTTCTGTTTCGAAGAAAAGATATGCTCTGAAAAATTAACCCTTTTGCCAGAAAGAATTTCTTTAGCTTGAAGCGCAACTGAACAAATAGCTTTATCAATTTCCGTATCTTTATTATATATATCACACAGTGTTGCATACGCATTATCACGTTGACTAGGGCTATACACCGTGCCAAGACCCAAAACATGCCGAGCTAAAGCTTCAGGTTCGGTAGAGTTTAGTCGCTGAATATAATCGTATATTTGATCGACATTTGTTTTTGCTAAAAGACCCTTAAATACCGTCCAGGGATTATGCTTTTGAGGTAATACTGACAATGCTTTTGTAGCTTCTTCTTTAGGCTGTGTACCAACCGCCCATATCCACCGACCAAGCCAATTTGTTCCTATCGTTACGACAATATCAGCATTCGGCAAAATTTCAGTGATCTTATTTAATAATTCTTTTTCAATATTAATTATTTGAGTCGTAGAAACAGCTCCATACCATTTTCCATACGTGGAAAATGCAAGAATCCTCGGAGCTTTATTAAATAAATAAGAAGCTTTAGAAGAAATTTTAATATTAGGCTCTACTTGAATCGGCCAGTTTGTTTCATTGACAACAAGAAGTCGTGCCTTGTCAAAATTTTTGACAGTCTCCATTGAATACGCACTTTGACTTAATATAAATATACTTATTGAGCTTAATAATATTTTATGTATCAACTTCTACTAATTCCTCTTTCTTAAAAGACTTTTTGCCGCTGCTAATTTATATTATAAATTAATAGATCCGCTTTTTTCAATATTTCGCAATTTTATAGGTTAGATTAATTCACCAACAACCACCAAATCCGACACCGCATCCCCATCCGGAACGGCACGGGCCGCAACCACCCCAGCCCCAACCTGGACCACAACCATAATATGGCCAAGCCCCACAAAAATACGGACGGTACCATAAATAACTCCACCGTTCTGCTTCGCGCAATTTTGCTAAATCTTTTGCGCGTTTTTTAATATTTTTATCAATATCAGATTCAAGATTATCGCGAATAAAATCTTCAAGTTGACTATATGTTGGCCAACCAACCAAGACAATCGTTCGACCTTGTCTATCACGCAGATCTACACCGTTTTTAAACAACACAAATGCGGGAACTTCATTGATATAAAAATTTCTCAAAAGATCGCAAACGGTATCATACTTAATATTTGCTTTTATAAAGGTAACACCACCTTTTGCGTAATATCCCTGTTTTCCGATCGTTGAAAATAACTTTTCAATACAACTATATCGCTTTCGCATGTCACCTTTTTTACAACACTGTCCACTTTGACCATAAAACATTGCAACAGAAATCGACGTTTTCATTAAATAACTATAAAACTTATTATCTGAACGGGCATCATAAACTCGAGCATCAACAACGGTAATTCCGCTGATCAAACAAAGTAAAATGACTAATTTTTTAAATGTGTTCATGCCGCCCCCTTTGCTTATAAAAAATACTTTGTCCCTCATCATCATCTTCGATTATCGCTCGAATAGGCCCGTTTTTATATTTTCCAGCCAAAACGTGATTGAGAAATGTACGTATCTTTTGAGTATATTTTTCCGGATTATAAAAATATGAATCAAAATGTCTTCGACCTTGCGTCAACCATAATCTTTTGTGCCCCGCAGCATTATGAAAAACCGATTTTATACCTTGAACACTTACCTTTTCATCATTTTTACAAAGAATAAAAAAGCATGGAACCTTAATATGTTGTATAGTTTTGACAGGATTAATACGACACATATTTATATGCACATCCTGCGGGTCCATTTGAGCTACCGTTTTAAGAATTGCTTTTACAAGTGATTGTACATATGGATGAAAGGCATAACGCTCCAAAATAGTTCTACAAGGAATCGAAAATTGATACCCAAAAAATCTAAATTTAACATTCGCCAAACCGCGCTTTAAAACATTTTCGGTCGAATCAAAAGGACAATCGAGAATCATAGCATCAAAAAGAGAAGAATCTCGTGCTTGCGCCTCTATCGCAGAAACAGCGCCCATTGAAAAACCATACGCAATAACAGGCTTATCTTTTAACGCCGGATGTGATTTTATAAAATTCGTAGCAGCAATAACATCCAATGCCTCATCTCGGCCAAAAGTACAATGTTGACCGTCAGCATTTTCACCGTGCCCCCTAAAATCAAATATCATGACATTAAAACGACGACGCGAAAATATTTGCCGTAAAATGGCAATATCATACTTTTCACACATAAATCCATGACAGAGCAAAATTGTTGCCTCGGCATTCTTGCAGCGAGTAAGAACTCCCTTTCTCACAATCTTTTGCAATGAACCATCTTCTATTTGTGGATAAATAAGCACTTTTTCCACAACACCATCTTTTTTAACCGAGGGCGTTGATTCAACAACCGCCCCAAATGAACTTACATGAGCTTGTTCACCCGCCAACGTAAATACACATAGAAAAAGAAGGAAAATAATGGGGATACGTACGATTCTTCTAATTAAGAATACTATCATATCACCTCCTTATAATTTATTGTCTCAATTCATTATAAATATACAAATAAAAAATTTCAATTTGCAATATTAATTGTAAAAGTTATATGAAGATCCTTAAGTTTTGCACCTTCACCGAAAAATATTTCAGTCGCTATTCATTTAAAATAATTTATGGTATTATTCCGCAGAAAAACGTTAATAACCCTATATAAAAGGAGAAAAGAATGATAAAACGCTTATCTTTATTGTCCCTTTTTCTCGTCGGATCGCTTATTCACGCAGAAGAGACAAAGCTTGAACAAGCAGCGAATTGGTCAAAAGAAAAACTTATTTCTACAACAGAATTTGTTATATCTTATAGCAAAAAAGGAATAGAGCCGATAAAAACAGCCGGAATTTATTTTGCAGGATTAACTGTCTGTGGAATCGGAGTTAGCATGTTTTGCAAAATGCTGCAAAAAGTAACACCTTGTCATTTATGTATAGATAAAATCGACCCAGCAACTACAAAAAACTTTTTTATTCGCCAGGCCAAAATTATTCCGTGGGCAATTGCAGCAGCATGCATCATCGGTTACACAACAGAAATAGTTAAGAAAAAATGCTCAAAAAAAGAATCTACAGAAGACTAGAAATAGATACCAAAAAAAGGACTCCAACTGGAGCCCTTTTTTTATTACTTATATTGTACATTTATGATGTACGAGAAACCGATACTTGCTCAATGCTTTTGATCAATGATTCAACCGAATCGAATCCTGCACCATAACGTGCAACAAGTCTTCCCCCATCAAAAAACATCATACATGGCGTTTTCATTACATGATAGCGTTCTGCCAAGCCAGGATTTTTTGCAGTATTTACAACCGCAAAAGATATTTGTGATCTTGTTTCTTTTGAAGCAGTATTCAACATATCGATAACATCTTTGCAATATGATTGATCTGATTCACAAAAAGTTACCATTGAAACCGAATCAGGAGAAAATATAAATTGTTCAAATTCATCAGCATTCGCTATGCTACAAATTTCAGCCGCTGGAGTATTCTCTCCGCCATAAAAATTGGTCGCTAATTCGGTCGCACGGTTTGAATATCCAACTTCCTGTAAAAAATTAATTGCATCGATACCAGCCATACAGCCTTTTCCTGCAGCAGAAATTGCTTGACGATAATGGGGATCTGCTACATCACCAGCTGCAAATACACCCGCAATATTTGTTTCTTGAGAATACGGCGCACACTTAATAAATCCTTGATCATCAGTATTAATTACATTTTTGAAAATATCGGTACGTGGAATATGACCAATTGCCAAAAATACCCGGTCAATAGGCATAATTTCTGTGCGAGTAGAACCATCTTTCTCATCAGTTAGTTCAAGCTCAACAGATGTGACTTCTGTTCCGTCACCCACAATGCGCTTAACCTGTGCATCATACAAAACATTAATTTTCTTAAAATTTTTAATTCTTTGCCGAACATGTGGAGCCGCTCGCAATTGTCCACGACGATGAACAATTGTTACTTCACTTGAAAACGGTTCTAATTGTAGCGCTTCTTCGATAGCTGAGTCACCACCACCGATAACTATCGCACTTTTATTTCGATACATTGGTATAGCCGCATCGCATCGCGCACAAGCACTAACACCTGCACCCCAATATTTATCTTCCCCTTCAATACCAAGCCTTCGTGGCGCAGCCCCTGTTGCAATAACAACCGTTAATGCATAAAATGTTTCACCACCAGAAGAACGAAGTACAAATGGCCACGTGCAAAAATCAACTTCTTCTATTGTATCTGCAACACATCGTACACCAAAATCAAGCGCTTGTTTACGCATGTATTCCATTAAATCTGTTCCCTGAACGCGAGGAATTCCAGGATAGTTTTCAACCTCTCCTGTTGTTGTCAACAAACCACCCGGCTCATCACCCTCAAAAACAACCGCAGTTATTCCTGCGCGAGCACCATACATAGAAGCCGTCCATCCTGCAGGCCCTGATCCAATAACTGCGATTGGAATAACATTCTTTTTTTGAGCAACAACCTTCCAGTCATATGTATTGGAGCATTTAGATTGAGTAGAATAATGTGCATGAACCACTCCATACAAACATGCCACACAGAACCCAAACAATGCGACCGAATAACCTATTTTTCGATACTTAGAAACGTTCATTGTATCTCCTCGTTCTCTTGATTTGTTATATAGACAAAACAAAGACATTACACTATACTTTGTTCAAACTATCAGATTCATAAAACCATCTACCATACAGGAATAAGATGATAAAATTTCCAAGTTGTATATTGAAATGCGCTCTCAATTTTTCTTTAATGTTATTTAATATAACATATTTCACCTCTTCTGTAAATTTGTCTGCCCTGTCAACAGCGGCTGAACCCGATTCATCCCTTATGATAGACCTAGAAAAAGAAGCTCTCGAAGCATTTCTCTTAAAAGCCCTGGATCAGTTGAAGCTCGTTGATGCAACCATAGAAGACTTAGCAACAGTAGTTTCAAACGACATTATTACAAAAATTAAAGATAAAAGTGATCACGTAACTAAATTGCGTTGTACCCGCGAAATGATCACATCCCTAACAAACAAGTCGTACGTTTGCCTCGAGGCCGGCTCAATTTATGCCCTTGTTCATGTTACCCGATCAATAGCAAACTTTTTGCTTGATCATCTTGATGATGGATTTTATAAAATAGAATATTTTGATCCCTATTACATTCAAATACCTGAAAAAGAATCTTTAACCATCGAAGACCTGCAACGAGATCTTATAGATAACGACGAACTTCTTGCAGAACTTGATAATAAAGCTGCAAATATCGGACTTTGCTGGTACAACAAATTGTACCGAACGACAAAAAAGAAAATCACTCTTCCCTGGAGGCGGTATCACTTGGGGCCAATTTTAACTGTAGGAAGCGCAGCCTCTGTGGTCACACTATTGCTCTGGTGGCAATTCGATATAAAATTTCCGAAGTCATTAAGAGATTTCAAAGTACCTTTTACCGATAAAAGAATTTTAGGCCCAACACCAAGAGTTGATAGTTCTGGAGAAATAACAAGCTTTTACGATAATGACAAAACTTTATCAAAAAACTTTTCGGATGATAATGAGAGAAAAGAGTATGATGAATGTCTTAAAAGGATTGGACTAATGGGATCACTGGAAAGAATGACCACAGGCCTATTCTTTTCACATCAAACCCCTATTACTAGTAAATTGTCATCACTCTTGTTTACAGGGGTTGGAAGCCGCTACCTTCCCGGTATTTTTAAATGGTTTTCACACAAAGCAAAACTTGCTGACAACTTTATGATGGGTGGAGCCTATAAGCACCGACCTGCAGGCGACGTTCAATACATCTCGAAAGTTAACTTTGACAACGTTATTGGCTGCAATCAAGCAAAAAAAATCGGTCGTGAATTATGCATGTATCTTAAAGATCCTGAACGATTTGATCGATCAAAACTAACTCCCGCAAAGGGATACCTCTTCATCGGAAAAACCCGAACAGGTAAATCATACTTCATTGAATCGTTACTAGGAGAACTTCAACGCACAGTTGGATCTGAATATGGAAAATTTAAAATTCTTCCTGTAAGCTACTCCTTAATCGAAGAAAATGGAATCGAAGTTATGCTGTCATACGCTAAAAGTATAGCCCCATGCATACTTTTTATAGACGAAATAGATCTTTTAGGACTACAGCGAACAGAAGACCGAAAACGCTTAAGTGAATTTCTTACTGCAATGAGTGGATATTTAAGTGAAATTGATCCGGATAAAGCAGTAATCATTGTAGGCGCTACAAACAAACAAGAAAGTATTGATTTCGCACTAAAACAACCTGGACGATTTGGCGTAATCATACCATTTGAACAACCAACATTTGTAGATCGAAAAGAGTTTATTAAGCGAGAGCTTACAAAACTTGCGGTAAGCATTGATCTTTTCGACATCGAAAAACTAGCTCGCGAAAGTGAAGGATACGTATTTGAAGCAATTAGTTTGGTTATAAAAAAGGCTATGATCCGCGCAAAAGTAAATAATGAACCAATTTCACAGTTAATTCTTGAAGATAGCTTTGACGAAACAATTCGAGGCATCCTAGAAGACTCCAAATTGATTCCTGAAGGCCAAAAAGAAATGCTTGCTGCGCACATGGCTGGACATGCTCTTGCAAACCTTTTACTTAAACCAAACCTATGTGTTAATAAAGTAACTATCCAAAAAGTTCGTTCGAACGTTGAAGAGCAAGCGTTGCATGTACAAGCATGGATAAAAGAAGAAAACAAACAAAAACCAACAGAATATGGAAAAATATTCTATAACCACGAAAATGATTCTCTTGAATTTGAAACCAAAGAAGAGCTTATAAAACAATGCAAAGTAACACTTGCAGGGCATGCTGCTGAACGCATTATTCTTGGAGAATGCTCCTACAGTTATCATGCACATGACAGAAAGATCGCCCTCGAAACAGCTCAATCTATAATTATCGGCGGACTGGATCTTGCTCAGTTGCCTAAAAAAATAAAAGACGATTACTTGCGCGAAAGCTACAACTTAATGAAAACCTGTGAACAAGAAATTGAACAACTATTGCTTGAAAATAAAGAAGAATTAGTAAAACTTGCACAGATGTTAAAAGAAAAAGGCACACTTGGAATAAGAGAAATAAATAGCCTTTTCGACGATCAAAAAGAAAATGCTGCAAAAAAGGCTGACACTTCCGATGATGCACTATCAGAAATAATCAGCAAACAAACTAAAAAATAAAATGAGCATAAAAAAAGGGGGCGCTGTGCAGCGCCCCCTTTTTTTATGCTCATTTTAAGCGCCTTTTAATGCATCAATCGTGTCCAGTCGTTGACGATAGCGCCCTTCTTTAAATTTAGCAAACAACCAGGAGCGTACCATAGAAACGACATGTTCATTTTTTACATAATCAGAAGGAAACACCAAAATGTTTGCGTTATCGTCTTCTTTGCTTTTGCATGCAAGCTCTTCTGTCCATACCAATGCAGCGTATATGTTGTTAAATCTATTGGCCGCGACAGACATCCCTACACCTGTTCCACATAAAAGTATTCCGCACTCTGCTTGCCCATTTTGAACCGCACGCGCAACCTCAATTGCATAGTGCGGATAATCAACACGCTCACGTGAAAATGAACCTACATCATTCCACTCTATAATTTGACCGGAAATAGAAAACTGTTCTTTTATTATCTCTTTTTGTTCAAATCCATGATGATCATTTCCTATGGCAATAATCAAGGCATCTCCTTACAATCACAATCAATAAACTTTGTGGTGCACGGTAATTTTAGCAAATCCCAAGACAACATAGTTTCTTTTTCAACCGAACGAAAGACAAGACTTATCGAAGATGTATTTTCGTCTATCAACGGTCTATTTTCAATATCCTGAGCACTGAAGCGAATCATATAAGATATTTTAAATTTGCCGAATCGTTTCCCAAAAAAGAATTTATATTCCTGAGACAAATCAATTGCTTCTATTTCTTGGGGCGCATAACGACAACCATCAACATCCAAAAAGAGCGACCATAAAGAATCTTCGCCATCAAGCGGCTTATTGTAAAGAGTCAGAACATAAAAATCAATAAAGTGCTTATTCTCTTCAAGTTGTCGACGTAAAAAAGCTTTTTCATGTTCGCAACTTTTACCGTGACGACACGAATGAAGTTGTGCGTACGCCGTCCTCACTGGCCCTGAAAGCCATAACACATCAAAAATTCCAAGTGTTTCAAATTGATCATACACCTTTACACTGCGCAAAAATTGACGTGGAACAACACTATAATCACGAAGTTCGTCGCCTTGATAAAACGATTCTTTTGCCCAGTCAATCACACGATTACAACCGGAAAGCAATAAACAGCAAACCATTATTCCACATATTTTTATGTTTGATCTCATATGAAGGCTCCTTTTATGCTATACTAACTAATAGTAGTAGATTAAAATAAAGAGCCAATATTTACAAGTTAAACCTCTCAAAACTGGCAGTATATACGTGAACATAGTGTCATTACTTCTTGCGTGGCGATATTTATATGCTCGTCATAACGAACGCAATATTTCCTGGATGGTTATTATCTGCTTTGGCAGCATATTTTTGGGATCTTTTGCCCTTGCGCTTGTTGTTGCCGTTATGAATGGGTTTGAAAAAGAAACATGCAAAAAATTACAAGGCATTCATGCATCAGTTAATATTGATGCATATGGAGAAAGGTTACATTGGCCTGCTATTAAAAAAGTTTTAGATGAAGAGTTTCCACACGTCATAGCAAGCACTCCAACGGCAACAAAACAGGTTATTGTTACAATTCCAGGATCTGACGATATTAGCAATGTTGTAGCACTACGAGCAATAGAACCAAGATCACAACAAAACGTTACCACCCTTACAACAATGATTCAGCAGAAAACAATACCGTTACATGAAATTATAAAAAAGAATACTATTTTGATCGGAAACTCCCTTTCCCAATCACTTGGAGCAGGAATGAATGATACAATTTCAATTCTGTTTATTTCGGACGACATAACAGAACAGTCGCATGGAATAACATTTGATCAATATGATGGACAGATTGGAGGAGTCTTCAAAACAGGAATTGATGAGTTTGATAGTCATATCATCTACTGTAGCTTTGATTTTTTTAACAAATTGTTTCCCGAAAGCGGCGTTAGCCAAATCGAACTTAAATTAGAGGAAAGTGCTCATGAACAAAATGTTATTGCACTGTTGAAAAAACGTCTTAAATTAAATGTTTATTCATGGAAAAAATTATATCCAGCACTTGTATCCGCATTAAAATTGGAAAAATATGCTATGTTTTTGATTTTATCCCTCATCATTTTGGTTGCAAGCATGAACATCATGTCGCTCCTTTTTACGCAAACGGTACAAAAACAATGTGACATTGCCATCCTTAAAGCTCTTGGAATGTCGAACAAGCATATTCGATATATCTTTTTGAGCATGGGAATGCTTATCGCATTCTTAGCATCAGCCAGCGGACTTCTTGCTGCCTACATTACATCTCTTGTGTTAAAAACTTATCCGTTTATTAAACTTCCTGACGCATATTATGCAACACATTTACCCGTAAGTATCGATGTGTCATCATTTTTATTTATTTTTTTAACAATACTTCTTATCTGTTTCATGGCAACCTGGGCCTCTACATATAAAACAACTCGCATTAC
>Ga0180434_10008451_pt1 | contig 11356 bp, 8 predicted proteins | sample SS_ome_7_FD_132453 | JGI IMG/M metagenome (GOLD analysis project Ga0180434, IMG submission 132453) | Hypersaline lake sediment archaeal communities from the Salton Sea, California, USA - SS_1_D_2 metaG | ecosystem: Environmental > Aquatic > Non-marine Saline and Alkaline > Hypersaline > Sediment... | reverse complement strand
TCTGATATCAACGAATAGCAAATATATTGATAAACCATTACGAGGCTATGATGATATAAAAGAGGGCGATTATGTGGTTCTTAGCGTATCAGATACTGGGATAGGTATTTCGTCAGAAGAGAGAGACAGGATATTTGAGCCATTCTACACAAAAAAGGTCATGGGAAGAAGCGGAACCGGATTGGGTATGGCAGTCGTTTGGGGAACAGTAAAGGACCATAAAGGGTATATTGACATCCAAAGCACCTTAGGAAAAGGCACCACCTTCACCCTGTACTTTCCCGTAATCAGGAGGGAAATAAGTGGCCACGAACAAGCCCTGCCAATGGAAGAATACATGGGAAAGGGAGAGTCCCTTTTAGTGGTGGATGATGTGGCACAGCAACGTGATATTGCCTCTCGAATGTTGAAAAAGTTAGGCTACTCTGTCACCTCGGTTGCGAACGGTGAGGAAGCGGTTGATTATATGAAGGACAATTCAGCAGATCTTGTTATATTAGATATGATTATGGACCCTTTAATGGATGGCCTTGACACCTACAGAGAGATCCTTGCACTTCATCCTGGCCAAAAGGCCATCATCGCAAGCGGCTTCTCCGAGACGAACCGTGTCAAAGAGGCCCAAAGGCTTGGTGCAGGGACATATATAAGAAAGCCATATACCTTGGAGAAGATAGGGCGTGCGGTTAAGGAGGAATTGGAAAAGTGAGAATTTCAAAGCATTCCATTAGGTACTAAAATGCTATGCTATATGAAAAAGACTGACATCCCTGGAAGCCTTTTGTCACACTATTTCTTCTAAGATTAGGCAGATATCGGCAGATACTTTTAAAATATAGCATTGAAGGGGACCACACCAAATCTACGAACAAATGTATCCTAATGGGACTATATAATCAACTATACTCTCAGACAAAAGGAGCCGGCATACACCTAAAAAGCAAGGTGCTTTTTTTTACTGATTGCACCTCAATGCTACCGAGGCCTGCATTAACCTCCTCTTCCTCCGTCGATGATAAATGAGCAATTATAACCTTAAGGCACAAATAAGGGTTTCATGCTTGCCCCTTTTATGGTAGAGTCCTGCATGTTTCTATCGCGCCTGTTTCTCACATACATTTAAAAAGACAATCCAGAGACTATGTATCGTGTGATGAGAAAAAAGGAGGGCTCAATGTCAAAACATCCACCCAAAAAAGACAAGAAACGCCCCGGTAAGGAAAAGACTATCGATAAAAGATCGGAATCTAAGGCAAATTCGATTATTGATGCTGCACCTCTCGAGCAGCTCATTCATAATTCTCCCCATGGGATCTACCTGATCGATCTAACCGGCACAATCGTTGCCGTCAATCACGCAGGGGCTGACCACCTGGGAACGACAGTTGAGCAGATGATCGGCACGGTGCTGAGAGACTATTTCCCCGATGATGTGTCTCAAAAACGAGCGGAAAGGGGCCGGAAAGCGATTCAGTTACGGCAGACGGTAACCTTTGAGGATCAGATCGAAGGCAGGTGGTACCGCAGTACCATCATACCGATCACTGACGAGGGGCACCGGATTACCCACCTTGCCATCTACGGCGTCAATACCATGGAATACCATCATGCATTGGAGGCCTTGCGTAAGACAGAATCGCTCTACCGTCTGCATTTTGAATACGTCAGCGATGTCATCTACTCCATCGACCCCAACTTTACGCTTATCAACATATCGCCCTCTGTGGAGCGCGTCCTGGGCTATAAACCTCAACAATTGCTCGGCAGGTCCTTTCAAGAGCTGAATATACTGGCACCGGAGTACGTTGGGCGGGCTGCCTCGGATATCATGCGTGTCCTGCGAGGCGAGAGGATCCCCTCTGTCGTCTACCAATTCATCGCCCGGGATGGCACACGGAGGTGGGGTGAGGTCAGCGGGGCACCCCTCATTGAGGATGGCCGAGTGGCGGCCGTAGTATCGGTGGCCAGGGACATCACGGAACGAAAGCATGCGGAGGAGGCGCTCCAACAGAGTGAAGAGCGTTATCGCTCCCTTGTGGAAAATACGTTGGACGGGTATTTTATTTGCGAGATCCCTTCAGGGCGGTTCATTTTTCTTAACCAGAGGATCTGCGATCTTGCCGGATATGCCATGGAGGAAGGCTTGCATTTAACGCTCTGGGATGTTGTTGATCCAGATGAACACAAATTTATCGGGCAGCGCATTCAAGCGCGGATGGACGGCAAAGCACCACCTTTTGCCTCCAATATCTATAGGGCAATCCGTAAAGACGGCTCCAGGTTCAGAGCAGAGATATCCACCTCATTGGTCACCTATCAGGGAAAACCGGTCATGCAGGGTGTTTTGAGGGACATCACCGAAGAGGAAAAATTACAGGCGCAACTTCAGCAGGCACAGAAGATGGAGGCCATCGGCACCTTGGCAGGCGGCATCGCTCATGATTTCAACAACTTACTCATGGGCATACAGGGGCGAACGTCGTTGATGATGGCCGCAGTCGATTCCTCTCACCCCGTGGCTGAACATCTCATGGGAATCGAAGACTATATTAAAAGCGCAACGGAGCTGACAAAACAGCTATTGGGATTTGCCAGGGCCGGCAAATACGAGGTAAAACCAGCTGATTTGAACGATTTAATCAAAAACAGCTCACAGCTGTTCGGCCGTACCAAAAAGGAAATTTCGATTTATCATAAATTTCAAAAGGATCTTTGGGCTGTTGAGGCGGATAAAAAGCAGATCGAACAGGTCTTGCTTAACCTCTATGTCAATGCCTGGCAGGCGATGCCGGCAGGCGGGGAACTCTATCTTCAGACAGAAAATGCAATCCTGGACGAGGGCTATGCGAGAACTCATTTTGTTCAACCGGGGAAATACGTCAGGGTTTCAATTACGGATACCGGTGTCGGAATGGATGAGGCGACGCGCCGGAAGGTGTTTGATCCATTCTTTACCACCAAGGAGATGGGAAGGGGAACGGGGCTTGGTCTTGCCTCTGCATTCGGTATCATCAAAAATCACAAGGGCACCATCAATGTTTATTCTGAAAAGGGGAAAGGGACCACATTTACCATGTATCTGCCGGCATCTGAAAAGGAAATAATCAAAGAAAACGAAACAGTCATGGAAATCTTGAAGGGCTCGGAGACGGTCCTCTTGGTGGATGATGAACAAATGGTTATTGATGTGGGTGTGCCAATGCTTGAAAAACTGGGCTACAAGGTCATCTCCGCAAAGGGTGGTTTGGCAGCAATTGAACGTTATCAAGAGAAGATCGAAGAAATTGCTATTGTTATCCTGGATATGATTATGCCGGAAATGAATGGAGGGGAAACGTATGACCGCTTGAAAGAGATCAACCCTGATATCAAGGTTCTTCTTTCCAGTGGGTACAGTATCAACGGCCACGCCCAGGAAATACTATCGAGGGGGTGTGACGGTTTTATCCAGAAGCCATTTAAGCTCATCGACCTGTCCCAAAAGTTACGGGAGATTATAGATCAAGGGTGATCTGTATCTTCTACTATGAGAACAGTGGATATAAATCAAAAAGGTAGCAAAAAAGGGATATAAGCAGATCCTTCATTTTCGAGCCTACCAAATTTACTTCCCATGCCGTGGGAGTTTTGCAACCTTGACTACTAATGATCAGCACAGTCGGGATGGTGTCTTTAAATAGAAGATGCCTTAGTGATCCTGAAGAAGGCATTGAGGATTGGTTCGTTTTAATAGCTTAAAGGAGGTTAGGGTTTTAAGAGGCAGGGTGAGCATACTCTGCCTCTCTTTTCAAATACATTTTTTAAGCAAACGCAGTGCTGTTTACTCATATGTCATATGCTTCTAGGTGACACATACTATCATTCTGGCCTGCTGATTATATCGAATGGTGGTTGAAACCCGCAGATGCCGGCAACACAAAAGTTACCATTACACTACCAGAATAAATAGTTCAATCGCTTATCGTCAGAACGAGGGATTTTAACGTATGCTCGATGTCATCTTGAAATCATTAAGCTCTAGGATTTTGATTACTGCTGTCCTCTGCAAAAATACAAAGCAGAAGAACTTATACCTACCAACCGAAACCTTGAATATAATAGAATTTGATTCTACGATCTACTGTGGCACAAAACGTTAAATTTAGAATCCGCCAAATTTTGGGCTGATTCCATTGCATATCACAGGCTTTCTCATGCTTGCGATATTTTCAGTATATCTGGAATTTACGGTATTTACTATGTAAGATTTCACCGTATACATTTTTGGGGAACGGGGCATTACAATGAAATACATCATCTGAATCAGCTTCCTTCTTTTGCTTCTTGTTTCTCAAGATGGTATCGTATGCACCAGTTTTTCGGTATCCTCAGGGGAGCACAAAGTCCTATATGGAATGAATTTTGACTGGTATCCAAATTCTGAGTTATGTCTTCTGATTCAACCATCGATGCAAAAAAAAGTATTTCATATCAACTTTAACTGTTACAAAGGGCACAGTAGCGGTAGGCATACGGTGGGTATGAATACCGAAGGTCTGTTTGAAAATATGCAAATGCTTTTTCCTTACGATCTTGGTGGATAGAGGAAAATTCCACATGTAAACTTTTTCTGGGAAATATATGGGAGGTCATCACTGTCCTTTGGGAGTGTTCAGGACGTGCGAGATTTGTTACATGAGGGGAGGCTCATCCAGGGAGCTGTGTAACACTGCATAGTATGTTTGCGGACAAGCATGGGGATGCTATGGTTGTTGAGGCGGGTCATGAAGGCAACAAGATTGTAAATAAGAAGGAAAAATTCCTCGTTATGACCAACTTTCCGAACAGCGATTTTGTAAACTTGGCTGTTCAAGAAGTTGAGGGAGCCGGCGCTGAAAGGTATAAGGCTGCCCACAAGTACTTGCTTCAGAATTCTGACTCATTTTGTGTTGATAGTGCTATGAAACTGTTGAAGCATGTAGTGAACACAAACCCATCCACTCCAACTCGTTCGTATTCGATCCTTAACACGCTTTGGTGTATCTCGCCTTGGAGGGGAACTTCGATAAGATCTGGAAAGTATCTCTTGAAAACTCTACAATTGAAACATGGAAAGGTTTTCAGACTCATAAGCTTTTAAAGATGGGGATATCTGGCATCTGGGAGGATACTCTAGCCAAGGAAGCATTGACCGTTGCAGAAAACACATCTGGCCCCAACCATCCCAATGTTGCCACATTTCTCAACAATCTAACGGCCCTTTATCAGGCCCAGGGCAAATACGCCGAGGTCGAGCCGCTTTACAAGCGGGCACTGACAATAGCGAAAAAAATCCTTGGGCCGGAGCATCCCCATGTGGCCACTATCAATGAGAATCTGGCAGAGTTATACCAGAAAATGGGAAAGAAAGATGATGCCCAAAAATTAAAGGCCCGAGCCAAAAAGATCCGATCTAACAGGTAAACACGGAGATTTGGATAAAAAAGAGGCATGAGTCGGTTTCAGTTGAGATTGAATGATGCTGCTATAAGTATAAGTCATGTCTTGTCTTTGATTAAGTACTGTAAGTTAGGAAAAAAACCAGTGAAAGTGTACGCCCAGGGCTAATGCATCTCATCAAAATCTTGAACTACAACTGGATCATTAAGATTTTAAGCCTCCTTCCCTCCTACGATTATCTTTATGTGGATGAGATCCAGTGAAACCGCAAAGGGGTTTTCTGCATAGTTTTTAAAACGCCGGCTGAGTTTAGACGGATAGGCTTGCCCTGTGATCCCCTCAATTTGTTTCTTTTGGAGCACTAAATCCTCCAAAGGCGTGTCTTTAGCTCGTTGCTTCGAGACATTACCAATCAACGAATTCCACAAAAGGTCTTCAACCACAACATCATGCAGGAGTTTTGTGCTTGACACACAATAACAAATTTTTATACTATTTTCCATAAAAAGGGAGCTCTTATCAAACAAAGATATTGGCACTCCTGCCTTAACGAAATCTGCTAACCAACCAAGGAATGCGAATGCGCAGCACGCTTACAACTCTGAAATCAGGTGAGGTTAAGCTGCTATTTAGGATTCTCAAAAAACTGTCAAGCAGTCAGGACCGGGTTGTCTTCCGCAAGGAGATTTCAAACGATTTATTGCGCTTGCTTAAATCGGATTATCTTGCATCATTTATATGGAATCAGGAGTCTCAGGTTTTCGAGGATGTGATTATGCTCAATATGAGCCCCGGCAATATCAAGAACTATGAACGATATTATCAGTACCACGATCCCATCACCCCTTCGCTGCAGAAAAGAAGGCGGGCGACACTCGTTAACCAGATTATGCCGCAAAAAGAGCTGGAAAAAACGGAATTCTTTAATGATTTCTTGATGAAAGACGGACTTCATCATGGGATAAACGTTTACGCTTACGACGGTGATTTAAACATTGGTGATTTACGGGTGTGGAGATCAATGAACAGGCCCAATTTCGGTAAGAATGAGGCGGATCTTCTCAATTTCATCCTTCCTTATTTTAGGAATGCTTTGCGCAACGCCCGGGCTCTTTCTTGGGCCAGAAAAAACGACAGTCTTTTCCATGATCTTCTGAAAAAGAACCAGCATGGCGTTGTGATATTCGATCACAATGATCATCTTGTATACAAAAACAGCAAGGCACGGGATATTGACAACAAGCTCGCCCCTGATGCCCGTATCGCCCTCCAAGAACGAATTTTCTCGACGCTGCACAGAAACTTCTCCCGGTCTGAATTTGGTCCCTATTTTTTATCTTCGCTCTCCCTGCCGTCCCCGCACGACTCAAAGCCGCTGACAGCAGTATTGCTTCATAGCGCGGAACCTACCAAAGTTGATGCTGTCTTGATTCAAGAAAAATTTCGACTTACCGCTCGCGAGGCAGAGATATGTCTCCTGGTCTGCAAAGGACTTACTGATCAGGAGATTGCATCAGTATTAGATATAGCCTTCTCTACAGTGCGTACCCATATGAAACACATCTTTGCCAAACTGGATGTAACCACCCGCTCTGAAATTATTCACGGTTTGCTAGAAGGCCTCATCGATTTTTCCTTTTAGTCTTTCCCTCACAAAGACCCCCCTATCCTCAATTTTGGGGATAGGCATTTCATTGCTTTCATGCTTACATAGCGATAATGCTATAAAAAGGAGGTGAGATACACGAGGCCGACCGAAACTATTTTCGTTAGCGTGCCGCATGGAAGCATATTTAAATAAAAAGGGGGGGTAAAAATGAGCCGAAACAGTAAAATCAGCCTTATATGCCTGGTTCTGGTCAGTAGTTGCAGTCTTTTTTTTCAGCCGACCGCGGTCATTGCTGAAACCATGAAATACAAGGTTGCTCTGGCGCAGAGTGCACCCGTATTGGCAGACAAGACGGCCAATATGGATACAGCCTTGAAGGATATCAAAAAGGCCAATCAGGCCGGGGCGAAGCTAATTGTTTTTCCTGAGATGTTTCTAACAGGTTACATGATTCTTGACGGAAAAGACACGTCAACGGTCTTCAAATTAGCAGAGTATATTGACGGACCGGTTGTCAAACAGCTTGTTACATGGGCAAAGCAATATAACATCTACATCATCATGGGTATGCCTCTGAAGAGCAACGTCCTGAGGGGCATCATCTACAATGCAGCGGTATTTGTCGGGCCCGATGGTCTCATCGGCGCACATCGGAAAATAGGGCTTCCCACGGGACCTTTTTTTAATACGTGGTTCTACGAAGGTAACTACTTCAAACCGGGTGAAAAAGTAGAGCTTTTTGATACCAACCTCGGCAGGATCGGAATTATGATTTGTTATGAATCGTGGTGGCCGGAAATACCCCGGGTATTGGCTGTAAAGGGAGCAGACATGATTGTGTGCATATCGGCAGGGCCTCAGGTTACCGAAAAAGGCTTCGATATCGTCTTGGCGATGCGGGCTATGGAAAACGGCGTTTATATCGCTTATGTAAATCTGCCCGATGTGGAAAAAGGAGTGAAATTCTTTGGCGGAGCTCGTCTACTCACCCCTGCCGGACAACCGGTTGTTGAGGCGAAAAGATACCAGGAGGATTTTGTTGTAGGCGATGTAGACCTCAATATCGTGGATGGGGGAAGATCAGTGTACCCCAATATTGGAGATAGGTCGGTATTTCCCGATTTGTGGACAGACCTAACCAAGAGATACCCTGACTAATACATGACGATTTTCCTATCAGCCATAAAGAATGGTCCAAAAAACGGGGCAGGGTCCCAATGCTTCTGTCCCGTTTCTATTTCTTGGACTGTAAATGGGGAAGGGCATAAATAAGTAAGGAAATTACTGAGCATTAGGAAGAATTACAGGAGGCGTTCTAGGGAAGACTAAATGAAAGGCTTTTTCCCGACTCTTTGGTAGCTGGAATACGGTCGTTGCATAGTGAATGAAAAGGAACTGGTCAAGTCTCCGTTTAGCTTTTGCGATACGCCCGTGCAAAAACATACAGAAATGCTAAGCCGAAGAGTCCGTATATTCAGATCTGAGGAACAGCCTCACCCAACCCTTTGATAATAAAATGTTATCTCAAAAAGAGGAAAACCTGCGATATGAAGAATGGATCAGGGATTACAAGGCGGATTACATGTTCATATCCCGCCAACGATCACAACGTAGGAAATGCAGATCAATTGCATATTTTCTTGAGAACAAGAGCGGCTTTCCTTCATTCCGATTTAACCTGCAATACATTGACACTGCTCGAATCCATTGAATGCATCTTGTAATCTGCACCGGGGATGCCTGAAATGAGCGTAGGTAAAGTTTCTGTAGTATCCCGGAAGAGAGATTTGAAAATGACCGTGAACTTTCCACTACCATGTGTAAAGTCAAAATATATCCAGATTTGCGTATCTTTAACCTATGGGGATATTGCTACATCTATAGCCTGCCGCACGGTATATTGTACCTCACGTAATGTGGGCCTATTCTCATTCAGCCTCATGTTTCAGGGATGCATCTAGCCTTACCCCACAGCATCATGATCTTGATCTTGATTTAACTCATAATGATATGTACGGGTCTCCGTTTAGCTCATGTTAGATCAGTAAATTGTTCCGGGAAATGCTAAATGAAAGGCTTTGCACCGACTTTTTGTGGACTGTTCATATCAGCTAAGGTGAGGGAAGCTCTTTCCGAGCATGTCTAACTTTCATTAAGCCACGTGGATCACGATCTCTCGCCAACCGACGTTAAGTCCTCGCTTTCTGCTTTTTTTCATATTATGAAACAACCTTCGCATCTTCCTTTTTTAACAAATGTCTTGACTTGTATATTAACAGCATATACAATACTTATTCATGGAGACTGAGTTCGAGAAGTTTGCCGGGTTTCAATGGGATCAAGGAAATAGCAACAAGAACCTGCTCAAACATCACGTTGAGGACTGGGAGTGCGAGCAGGTATTCTTCAACGAACCCCTTCTCATTTTAGATGGTCCTAAGCACTCACTCGTTGAGAAGCGGTGGGCGGCATTCGGCAGGACAGATGTTGGTCGCCTTTTAGTGGTGATCTTCACCAGGAGAGACAAACTGCTCAGGATTATTTCCGCAAGGGAAATGAATAGAAAGGAGATATTGTTTTATGAAGAAAATACCTAACCGTATTCCACAATTCAAGAACGAGGATGAGGAGCGAGCGTTCTGGGCTACCCATTCGCCTCTCGATTACTTTAATTCCAGGAGTTTCAAGAGAGCCTCATTCCCCAACTTGAAGCCCTCCCTGAAATCGATTTCCATCCGGCTCCCTGCAGACATGCTAGCGGAACTCAAAACACTTGCCAACAAGAAGGATGTTCCGTATCAGAGTCTGGCAAAGATATATCTGGCAAAACAGATTGCACTGGAGCGCATGCAGGGAGCGGAGCAAGGAAAGGGGGAAAGAGTGAGAGGGGATGTAGTTTCTGAATGAACTTATGAAAACATCAAGGGTATGAGAAATGAAGGGTTGAATAAGCTCAACCCTCCTTATGAATGGGTCGGGTCTCCGTTTGACTTTTATTAGATCGAAAAACGAGACGTTGGTTCCAAAACGTTTTATGAAGGGGCCTGTTTGTGCAAAAATTACTTAATATTCCTTAGTCTAAAATCGACAAACATATATATAGGGGCTCTTCAATAACTAAATATCTTGATGAAACGTGGGAAATTGCTTAACGTGCCTTGAAACATTAAATGAAAGGCTTTGGTCTTGGTCACGGATAATAATTGGTTCGTATGTCTCTTCACAGCACCCACTTTTACCGAAAACTGCTTTGAGCCAAAATCGGTAAATTCGATGTAACTTCAGGATATGACTGGAGACCTTCATAACAGAACGTACATACATGCTAAGCCGAAGAGTCCGTATATTCAGATCTGAGGAACAGCCTCACCCAACCCTTTGATAATAAAATGTTATCTCAAAAAGAGGAAAACCTGCGATACGAAGAATGTCTCAGGGATTACAAGGCGGATTACATGTTCATATCCCGTCAACGATCACAACGTAGGAAATGCAGATCAATTCCATACCTTGTTGAAAACAAGAGCAGCTTTACTTAATTGCGATACAAATAAGGAGTAGTAAAAGGTGGAGCAATAGTATTTGTTCCAACTTGGAACTCAACAACTTTAGTCGAAGGAAAAAAGCAGGGTAAAAGATCCCACTCCAGGTGGGGTGACAGCGATTGAACGATGCACCTGACTATCAGGCGCTGTTTTTAGCCTATCTGTGTCCAGGTGAAGGTTGGATACGATTTATCGTATTTCAATAAATATTTCAGGATGCTGTTCAGCAATGCGTAAAAGAGATTTTGCTGGACCTTGAGGTTTTCTTCTTCCTTGCTCCCAATCTTGAATAGTACGCAGGCTAACACCCATTAAACCGGCAAAAGTTGATTGTGACAATTGTAACCTTTTTCTAATAGTTTTTGTAGGTGATGGTTCATTCAAGGTACGCACGGTTAAATCAATTTCGCCTTTTTTAAAGCGTTTTATCTCCTTTATCCCTTCTACTATTTCTTGACCGATATTGCGATCATTCATTTTCAATTTCCTCCGCAATCTTTTTAAGAATATGGCCAGGAATTGTTATTGTTTCACTCTTAGAATAGAGAGTGAGCAACCATATCTCATTGTTTGATTTCATCCAATAATACATAATCCGTATTCCGCCATTTTTCCCTTTTCCTGCTGATGACCATCTAACCTTCCTAACGCCACCACTCCTACGAACGAGGTCTCCGGCTTCAGGGTTAAGAAGCAGATACCATTGAAATACCCGATATTCATCATCAGTTAAATATTTCGGCAACAATTTTGAAAATGTAGTTGTTTCAATGAATATCATAGG
>Ga0180434_10008450_pt1 | contig 11356 bp, 19 predicted proteins | sample SS_ome_7_FD_132453 | JGI IMG/M metagenome (GOLD analysis project Ga0180434, IMG submission 132453) | Hypersaline lake sediment archaeal communities from the Salton Sea, California, USA - SS_1_D_2 metaG | ecosystem: Environmental > Aquatic > Non-marine Saline and Alkaline > Hypersaline >... | reverse complement strand
CCATTTCTTGCAGGTCCAGGCTACCGATTCCTTGAATGCTGCATATTCCTGGTTGACGATATAGCGCCCCCTCCCTGGCGCTATTCGTTGATTCTCGCTGATGGCCTTGCCGGTCCAGAAGATAATCATGGCATTAAGATGACCCATACAAAAACACTTATTATCCCGCTAAAAAAAGAAATCAGCAAAATGCTCACTATCAAATCTTCGCGATGAAATTTTGCCAATGTCTGTTCTTTGCGAATAGCAGCCAATACATAATCATCAGCCCCGGGGAATTCCTTGTCTAACTCTTGGAGAGCTTCATTGTATTCGCTCATGGCCGCAGGATCTCCCGGTAGGCGCTCTCGTCGATACCAAGCTGGTCCAGCTCACTCTTGCTGTAATCTCGTCGAGCTTTGCCAAACCGGTGGTTGTTATTAATCGTGCTGCGAATCTGGAACAGCACCCCGGCTAGGTCTGTTTCCAGGATTTGAATTTTTTCTTGTTTAGGAAATGCCATCTGTTTCCCTTTCCAACTCCACGGCCTGCCCGCAGCCGGGGCAGATACCCCGGTAGGTCTGCCGCTTGCGCTCCATGGGGATATGCCTGATCAGGGTTGCTAGGTGCTTCTGCAAGGTGCTGAGGCAAAGATCGGCAAGGTGGAACTCCAGCTCGTTGCCCCGCATGATGCGGTTGGCCCAGTTCAAGGCAGCTTCCATCTCCCGGTGTTCTTCCAGGAGTTCAAAGAGCTTGCTATCACTGAACCGCCGTGTGTGATAGACCTTCCCTGTTGTACTCATGTCACCGCTCCTCCGAATCAAACCGCATGATCTGTTGATCGCTTTCGTCTATATGCCCGTCGCCAATCCACCACTCAAACATCGCATCACCATCGGACCATCGGCTCATGCTTTCTCTGCCCGAAGCGTGGAGCTTTCTGAAGGCCTTTCGAAAAGCCGCAGCATATCGAGGATATAAACGAACTTCCCGTTGACGATGTTTATGATATTGCATCGGGCAAAACAAACACCCCAGCCGCTTCGCTCCCCTGTCATACAGATGACAATATGGAATGTCGTATCTGCGGATGTATTTCCAGATATCCAGCTCCGTCCAGTCTATGAGAGAATGTAGATATTTTTTTGTCGTGTCCTTGTAGCAGATTTCGACCATGGTGCGTTTCCCCCGACGGACACTTTCGGTTGCGCGAATGCCGGTTAAGACAAGACGCCCAGACCCGCCCCGTTCTTTGTATTCCTCGCAACACCACCGACGATGCCGAAGAGGAAATCCCTTTTCCACAAGGCGGGTCAGAAACGCTTTCTCCGGTCTTTCCCATTGCACGTCTGCGTGTTCTCTGCGGATGAAGCGCACTAGTTCGGGTGGGTCTATTGTGGTCACGCTGTAATGGGCGTCATATTTGACCCCGGCGCGATCTGCGAGGTCTTTTAAGACCACGGAATCCTTGCCCCCGCTGAAAGCAAGATAATATCCCTCTGGCGGCTCAAACATTTGCAGGCGGCTTATAGCTATTATTTCTGGGGTTGAGATCACCGCTCCTCCAAGTATCTCAGCGGGTCCAGCACGATCTCCAGGTGCAGGTGGGGACCCGTGGCGATCCCCGTATCTCCAAGCTGGCCTATCACCTCACCCGCCCCTACCTGCCAGCCCTCGTGAACGTTCGTCGAACTGAGGTGCCCGTAGATGCTGAATAGTCCGTCTCCGTGGTCCAGAACAATCATGCCGCCGAACACCGAATGCCCTTTCCAATAGCCGTCAGGCGCCGGCCAGTGCTCGACGACCACACCGTCCAGGACCGCCCGGACCGGCGTGCCTATCGGCGCTACCAGGTCCACGCCTTTGTGCAGCCCCTCCGTGCCGCCACCCATAGGGTCCATCCGGTAGCCGGTACTCGAAGAGACAGCAGCTACAGCCAGGGGAGGGGAGTGCGGCCGTGGTCTGTGCCTCTGCTGTTCCCAGTAGACTGCGGCTGCAAGTCGGTCCTGCTCTGCCTGGGCTGCGGCGAGCCGCTGCTCCTGACGGGCAATCAGGGTCTCCTTTCCCATCAGGCCCCCGAGTGATATCAGCAACAGCAGGACAATAGCAATAATCCAATATTCAGTTTTCATGATATTCGCTCATCCTTTCATCCGCCTGCCTCCCGATTGCCATCAGAGCACAGACAAAGAAGCCTACGAAAAACGAACCCCAGCACAACAAAAATATTATCCACCAGCTCATGGCAACCTCCAATCTTTCCGTTTTTTTCTTCCGACCAGGAAGTAATTAAAACTGCACGTCATCCTTGAAGTCCTCTGGTGTGGGTGCCCGGGCCTGGAACTGCGGGCAGGACTCGATGTGATAGCCGTCGGTCATGCCACAGTCGGGGCATCGGACCTGTTTGCGCCACTCGTCTATCCAGTCGTCGTATTCCAGGATGGCGGTTTTGAGATAGCCGGAGGGGTTGGCTATGGGTTTTGGGCTGGCCCGCATCTTGGAGATGCAGAAGCGCAGGAAATCTGAGTGAGCAGCGTCTTTCTGCATCAGCCGTTTGTAGAGCTGTTCGACAACACCATTACGGTAGTCGAACCGGAAGGACGGTTCGAGAGCAAGCAAAGCACGCAAGGCAGAGGGGGACGAAAGAGCAGCAGCACCCAGGTTTTCTTCCGAGAAAACCTGTTTTCCTCTGCTCTGCTCTGCTCTATTCTGCTCTAGTCTGCTCTGCTCTGCTCTCTTGTTTTGGTCGGGCGAACTTTCAGGAAGTTCGGGCGAACTTCCTTGTTTTTTCCTCAACCGGGCCGCTTTCCGTTCCTTGTTCACGGCCTCCAGGTCCTCCTGAGTGATATCCGTCCAGTAGATTTCACCCTCTCTGTGGAGCAATCCACACTCCTCGGGTTCGGCGAGAAAGTCCAAAAATCGGGCGAACTCTTCCAAAGTTCGGCCGAACTTGTTGGCAATTCGGGCGAACCTGAAACGCTTCGAGAGGTCCAGCCGACAGCCTTCTGCCCTGGCGATATAACAGTTGAGAGCCCAGAACTGGCCTTCCCCCTCCCAGCCATAGGTAGCCCGCAGCGCCTCGAACTTCTCATGGTCCGGGGCCTCGACATAGTGCTTGAACCAACTCAGATTATTTTTCAGAACCTCCCCCTCCCAGTCTACTTATCGCGCCGGCTCCCAGTAGAACACCGGCTGGTTGTCTGTGCCTTTCACCCGCATGCTGCACTCGGCGACGGCAACCGCATGGAAGCGGGTTGAGAAATAGCCGGGTGCCAGAGGCCGGGGGTCGTCCTTGTAGGACAGTAGCCGCTCGATGACCACCGGCTTGCAGGGTTGAAACATGTAGCAGGCATGCACCGCGCTATCGCTCTGCCCACATTCGTAGCGAGGCTGATGCTTACCTCCCGTTTCCCACCACCGGGCGCGATGCTCGCAGCGCCAACAAAGCTGCAATCTATCTGTATCTTTTTTCATACTACTTAATCCTCCTTGAGCTGCAGGAGTTTGTCTGCTTGTTCATCAATAATCTTTCTGTCAACAACCCAAATATTTGACGAGGCCCGCAAGACAGCATCCCGCATAGCCTCCACCCCGGCACGGTAGGCTTGTAATACATCCCAACAGCCGAAACTGTCACAAAATGGATGTTCTTGGAGTTCATGGTGTTTAAGGCATTCGTGGGCCATAGCAAGCAATTCTTCGTTTGTCATCACTCCTCCTCCTTGTGCTGTACCTCTTGCAGTACGGTACGGGCTTTCTGACAACATGCGTCGTGTTTGTTAGGATTGGTATATGGGTCAAAGCACCAACAAAGTCCATCTTCTTGCTTATAACCAGCCAAACCTTCCAGCGCCTCGACGAGCTTCACCCGCTCGGCTTTCCATGCTTCTGCTACGTCTACAGGGTCGCACGTCCCCATAGCGGCTTCGTGATAGATTTCTTTAAACGTCATCTATCCCTCCTGATGTACTTTAGCCAATTACGAAATCCAAGGTGTTCACCCGATTCCCTCGGCGCAAGCACCCATAGCAGTAGTGTATGAAGTCTCGGTCTTTTCAGGTGCAAATCCCGATACTGCATCCACACGGCCAGCTTTGTTGCCCAGTTCATACTTCCCTCTCTTCCCACTCCTTCTGTTCACCAGCAGCACGTTCGTGAATTTCTTTCTCTGCTTCGGCAAGCTCGGCCTCCAACCGCTCTACCTCGGCGATGAGCAAAGTTCTGTTCTCGTCGTCGTGCAACCACGGCTCTGGGTCGTTCTTAATCTCTTCCAGATTCATACTATCTCCTGTAAAATCCCCCGCCTGCCCGGGGGCTCGACACGAGTAGTGGTAGGCTGTACCAACTCCGATAACGACCTGAAAAGCTCTTCATCGCTTGTATCGCGCCATTGGTCCTTTCTGTACCCGACACGCTGGAGGACAGGCAGCGAGCCGATAACTGCCGGTCTGCCGTCGACGACGGGATTCCCGGCTATAGGCGGGGGAGGGAATCGAACCCTCGTCTGTCCAGGTTATGGGCCTGGTCTGGAACCACTCCAGTCACCCCGCATATTCAGTCCCTACAAAGCCCTTTCTTGGGCTTCCTCTTCATCCTCTTCAAAATCAAATGATTGTTGAGGATGGTTGACCGTGACAAAGACACGATCTGTGAAGCAGTCACCGAGTTGAGCAAATAACGCAGAGTCAAACTGTGCTGTCAGCTTCAACTCAACTTTATTGCCGTCGCTCGTGTCCTTCGCCGCCAGTCCTGTCACTTTTGCACTGAACTCCATGTTTACCTCCTCGCACGTGTTCGTTTCCGATAGCACTTCGGGCATAGATCCCCCTGGTAGCTCACGGTGATGCGCCCTGGCCTGGGGTTGTCGGTCTCACAGACCTGGCCGTCCAGCGGCTTGCCGCAGTCAGCGCAGGTCATCGCTTTTCCGTTCCTGCAGCAGCTTCACAAAGCGCATTGCATTATCAACGCCGTTAACCGCGAGCAATATCAAGGCCATTCGTTTCTGTAAATCTGACAAATCCGAATCCTTGATCTTCACTCGTGTCTGCTTGGCCGTCATGCCACAGCCTCCCTGGCAGGTGCCTGCAGCTCGCTCATGACAATCCGCTGCGGGATAAACTCCTGCGCCTGCTCGGAATGGGTTACGATAACGGTATGGATTCGGCCTGATTCCTGGTGCGCTGCCTGAATCATCTGGAAATAGCGATTCCGGGATTCTGGATCCAGCGCTCCGTCCATTTCATCCATGAACGTGGTCAAGAAACGCTGGTTTGTATTCTGGTCCCGGACAATGCCGAAGGCGTCGTAGATGGCGCGTTTTATCCACACCGATTCACCGCCGGACAGCGTCTCCATGAGCTGCTCGCTGCCATCCTCGCTGTCGAGAATCCAGATCTGGAAATCTTCTATCTGCTTGGTCTTTGATCCGGACCCGCCGATCCTCGTGGTGCGAAACTCCACCTGGAAGCGCGAGCCGTAGGCCGCCTGCAGGAGCCGGTTGGCTATCTCGGCGATTCCCGGCCCCATGGCATCGAGCTCAAGCGCCTGGATCCCGTCAGGCCCGCAGGCCTTCTCCAGGTAGCGCCAGTCCGCAGCATCCGTCTGCTGCTCGGCAACCTGGGCCTTGAGTTGCAGCATTTCCCCGGCCTTCTTGCCGAGCTCGTCAATCTGCTTTTCCAGGGCCGTAATCGAAGCCTCAAGCCCCCTCAGAGCGTCCCGAGCAGCCTGGTAGGTATCCTGAGCCGCTGTAAGCTCCCGCTGCTTCTCGTCGAAACGCAGCTGCACACCGGTATCGAGCTGCTTCTGCAGGTCCTCGATTTCCTGCTCCAGCCGTGCCTGCTCAGCTTTAATCTGCTGCCGGCGCTTCTCCAGCTCTTCGAGCCGGACCTCAGCCTCCTGAGCTTTCTGGAGAAGTTCCCGGAGACGGGATACATTAATCTGCTGCAGTTCTGTCGAAATGTGGCGCAATTTAACATCAATGGTGCCAGGATCCGGCAATTCAGGCTCAGGCGGCCATTCCAGGGCCTCGATATCCTTCTGGATTTCCCCCGCAGCAAGTTCTTTCGCATTGATGCCCTTGTCGTGTTCCCACACCCGCGCCTGTAGCTTCTCCAGCTCCTGCTGCTGCTCAGCGCCCCCGGGGGCAAACCCGTGGCCACAGCTGGGGCAGGAAACGGTTTTTTCCAAAAACTCGCTGATTTGGTCTATTTTTGAGAGAAAAACAGCCTTTTCAGCCCGTTTTTGAGCAATTTCCTTGTCAATTTGCGCTTTTTCTGCCTGTAGCAGTTTCTCCTCATCTGCCACAGCCTGCTTTCGGTCGTTGTGTTCAGTGAGCCGTTGCTCGCGCTCGGTTTGGATTGTCGCTCGTTCATCGGTCAGCTTCTCCCGTTCTGCCTGCAGCGCCTCGGCCTTCTGCAGCTGGCTCTCGGCATCGGCCTTGAGCCGCACAGCCTCGTTGTATTCCGCCGCCTTTTCCGCAAGAGTGTGCAGTTCGCCCTCCAGCTCGCCCAAGCGTGTAGCAGCTGCAGCCTCCTGCTCTGCTATTCGCCGTTGGATTTCGACTCCCTGGCGCAACAGTTCCAGCTCGGCGTTGACCCGCTTGCTTTCCGCCTCCAGGTCCGCCAGGTTCTCGGCCTGCTTGTCCCGCTGGATTACCAGCTCGGTAAGCTCATCCTCTTTCACGGAACTGCCAGCGACTATACTCTCCAGAGTTTCAATTCTTCCCAGTCCGTGCTGTATTGATTGATCAATTCCTTTCGCCTTATCGCGGGCTGTCTCAGAGTAATGTTGGAGATAGTCGAGTCCCCCGAGCTCTCGAAACAGGGCCTTGCGTTCACCTTTCGTAGCTTCCGATAAATCCGGATTGTTCTTTGTATTCTTTTGCGCCACGAACGCCGATCTCTGAAAAAGAGCCAGAGAGCCAAAAAGACGAGTGATTTCGTTTTCATAGCTGTCCTTCCTTCCATCCGTGAGCGGCTGACCGTCTCGGTACAGGTGGTACTCGCACTTGCCTGTGGCGTTCTGGCCGTCGATCTGGATAAATGCCCGGTATTTTTGCCCCGTGCGCTCGTCGGTGAAATACAGGTCCCGGTAACTGTCGCGCAGACAGAAGTGGTCCTGCAGCTTGCCGCTGCGGGTAAGCATCGTTGTAAATGGATGGCAGTTTTCTATCAGGGTTGTTTTCCCGGCGCCGTTGCCACCGACTAGGGCAACGAGTCCAGGGTCGTATCGGTCGAAATCAATAGCAATTTCCTCTTTCCCCTGGCCCTTCGTGATGCCGATTGCCCCCCGGAGGACCAGGCGGTCCAGCCGGATATGCAGTCCTTCGCCGGCCAGTCCCTCGGCCCGGGCCTCGGCTTCCAGCTGCTCGGCTTTTTCGGCTATGCTTCCTTCACGGCCTTCCGATTCATCGGGAGATCCGCCGCTATTCTCTGCATAGACGGCGAGCTTGTTGTTGAGCCCCTGCGCCTCCCGGATCTCCCCAGCCCGCACGGTTTCGGTGGGCAGCACGGTTACGGTGACACGAGAGCCGGGCAGAGCGCCAGCTTCGAGCAACTCCTGCAGATGCAATTCTCTATCAAAATCGGATGCAAGAATTTTATTGACCTGTACATCAACCCATACCTGAAACCCTTCCACACCTTCCGCTGGGGGCCATTCACTAAGGATATGCCGAACAATTTTCTTCCGTGGCGGGTGAGGGTAGGGAACCTGGTTGATCATAAACGAATCGGCAGGACCGATTCCGACTTCATAGAACCCCTTCTGTTCCAGTTCACCCCAGTTCACGGGAAAGACGCTTCCGGCATAGAACGCCGGAATGTTGGGGATCTGCTGTGCCTTGTGGATATGCCCGAGGGCGTAGTAGTCGGCGCCTACCAGCGCCAGGTCCTCCCGGCCGATCGCCAGCTCACCCATGGGCAGTGTTTGGCCGTTGCACATGCTTGCGCCTTCGACCGATCCATGGTAGACAAACAGACAAGGGATATCGGCATATTGCTTCCGCACGGCTCCCATACCGAGGAGCAGTTGCCGCATTCCATCCTTGACGGCCTGGGTTGCCTCGTCGCGGCCCAGGCTCTTGTCTTTCAGGAACCACTCTTTCGAGGGCTCCGGGCAGCCGAGGATTAGGAGACGTGGATCTGCTGTGTCGATTCCAACCTCTCCGTCATTCCCCAGAAAGAATACCTCTCCCGGATCCAGCACCGTGAAGCTGTACTCGGCGTTGATTTCTTCCAGCGCATCGTAGCAACCGGCGATATCGTGCGTAGGCGTACCCTGTACCGCCACCACCGGGGCGATGTTCATCATGTTCTGGATGACCCGCACCAGCTCCGGGAATCCCGAGCTCTCGGTGTTCTGGACTGCTCGATCAAAGAGATCCCCGGCTATCACCCAAAGGTCAACGCCGTTGTCCTTGCCGTGCTCGTAGAAGGCCCGCAGACTCAGGAGGGCGGGGTCCTGGTTGTCGCGGGAATAGTGTATATCGGCAGTGTGTAGAATCTTCATACAACTAACCTCCCGGCTTCGCGCATGGCCCGCATGTGGGCCGCGTACTTCTCGTTGCCCTGCTCTTTCCGAGTGATGTAGTCCATGATGCGCGTCTCCACGTCCTGGAGAGCTTCCAGCGTGGTATTGGGCGTGTTGAGTATTCCCTGGATGATTTCCAAGGGCTCGGCCGGCAGGCAGTAAACCTCAGCGTTGTTATCGAGAATATGCTGCAGTCCACGGCGTACTGTTTCTGCCGGGTCCTCGAAGGGGATATCATCCTGGAAGTCTGTAGCCGTGGATGGTGGTTCATTGTTGTTATTGCCATCCCCTTCCGCCTCCGGCTCGTGGACTTCTTCCGCCGGTATTTCCAGGCCCGCGTCCTCGGTGAGGACCTGGCGTTCGACATTGCCATAGCCTGGGCCAAAGAGCTGCCGCTGCACGCCTACAGCTTGCTGGATCGCCGCCTCGCGCAGATTCGGGTCTGCCAGCAGCTCGTCTGTGTTCACCGCAACGCGGCTGACGACAATCGCCTTCTGCATCTGCTGCGGCTTGAAGCTGGTCGGTATTCCCACCAGTTCACGAATAACTTTCAGCCGTGCTCCGGTCCCGGCCCGCTGTCGGGCAAACTTCTTGTATTCGAGCCGGTGCTTTTCTTTCTCGACATCCGACTTGTACTTGTCGGGCTTTTTGAGGAAATCCTCCTGGGCCCGGACGTCCACGTCGAACTCATACTCGTGGACCTGCGAAGTACGCCAAGTCCCGTCCGGCAATCGCCGTCGGCCTTGCGCGAACCCTACGTAGACGTTTTCCCCTTCCCTTTCCTTCCGCACGCTGCAGTGTTCAGCGATAAAAGACACCCCGGCCGCCTCACCGATCCTGTCGGTGTAATAGCTCTTGGGCATCATCTGGCCGCTGATGTTGTGGAAATCGTCAGGTGTGGCGTGGAGGACCGTCAGCTGCGGCACAAACATCCGCTGTGTCTGTAGGTCCTCCGGTCGGACGAACACGAGGTCCTGGTTTTTCTCGTGCTCCTGTATAACTGCTAGTGCTTTGGTATCCATTCCTGCCTCCTGGATATTGATAAGGCCCTGGGGAGCCGGCAATAGGCCGGGAAAGTCCCCCCAGAGCAGGCAGGAAGGATGGGGACTTTCACCCCATTCTTCCTGCCTCTATGCTGCTATGCTTCCACTAACGAGAAGCCCTTCTCCTTGACGGTAGCCACGAGCTTGTCAATTGCCTCTCCAAGCATCTGGCCTGCTTGCTCCACGGTGGGAGCCTCGGCAGTCAGGTCGAGTTGAATCGTGCCCTTCGCCGTCTGTTTGGCTCCCATCCGCACCCTCGTCTCTTCCGTCATTCCTGCTCCTTCCTGGGCCGCCCCTCCCAGCAGCCCATAATGATTGCCCCTGCCAGTGCCGGGACCAGCACCACTATGACGAATAGGCTGCACAGAATGTCAGCCACGATTCTCATAACTCACCTTCCTGATAGCCGCAGCGAGAGCCTTCATGCCCACCCGGACCAGGGCCTTGACGACAGCCCGCTCTACGGCACCTACTTTTTGCACTTGACCTTCCTATGGAAAAGAGGACGGGGCGCTGAGGGGAAAGGAGGAAGAAAACCCCCGGCCCCGTCCTGGGAAGAAGAACATGACTGGCCGCTGTGCTCGGCCAGGATTTTTGCCTTACACTCTTCGCAGATGCCGTGCGATATGCCCGGTATGTTGGGATACTTCTCGCCGAGATCCGCCTGGCACCAACCACAGATAATTTTCATGATACACGCTCCAATGGAATGGTTTCCTCTTTCGCCTTGGCTCGCTCCACGATCCTGGTTTCCTTAAAGTCCATGGCTCGCTCCGAAACCACGGTTTTCTCGGGCATTGTGGCTCGCTCTTCATTTCTGGGTGTCTCGGGAAAGGTGGCACCATGTTGCTTCCCCAGATATTCCTCGGAGTAGGGCGGCCTGACGGGCAACCCTTCCAGCGTCCGCCATGCGATATATAGGTCTCGCAGGAACATCTTGATCATGTAGCGATTGGCCGCCTTGTGCTGGTGTCCTGCTTTGGGGCGCTTTTTATCCGTTGGATTCTTGCTCGCCGTCCCCCAATCCTTAGATTCCAAGCGATTCTTCATGTTGTCGTAGTATTCACGATAGGGAGAATTACACTTCAGGAACGAAGAGCCGAGAACGCCACAGAGCTTTGTACGGAGAAATTGGTTGTAGGGGCATTTCTGCCCCTTGACCTTCCTGTCCTTGCCGGGGGCCAGCCCCGCGAAACTCCATAGATTGCTTACCGCCGGTGCTTTATAAATATCAAACTCTGACATAATGACGGCTGCTGTAGATTCGCCACACCCCTTTACCTCTGACAAAAACGCTTTCCAGAGAGGATGAAGATGCACTTCTTTCGCAAGGTCTTTGAATGTCGCTTCTTCCAAAGCAAACACTTCCTCTCTCCGGGCAAGAAGGGTGACGAGAATTGTCATGTCTTTTTCGGGTGCTTTCTTCTTTATGTCCCCGTTCTTCGTTAAACCGAGCCTGCCGTCAAGAGACATGCGTTCTCGCTGGTAATCATAGTAGACGCGAGTGAGCGTTTTGATTGCGTTCCTGCGGGCATCATCCATTTAGGCTGCCTCCGTAAGAACAAAATCGATGGCGTCTCGAAGCTCTTTGAGCTTTGCCAATGTTCTGTCGTTCAGCAGGAAGGCATCGGCCCGCAGAGCGTTGAGCAGCATGGAGGCATACATTTCCGGCATACAGCCGTTGGCCGTTTGCCGATAATGTTCTTGCACATCGGTAAGCGTCTTTCCCGCCAAATTGATGGCTCCAGCGGGCAGGGGGACGAGTTCACCATTGGGATTCTTCGCTGTGCGCTTTTTGATGAATT
>Ga0180434_10008447_pt1 | contig 11357 bp, 8 predicted proteins | sample SS_ome_7_FD_132453 | JGI IMG/M metagenome (GOLD analysis project Ga0180434, IMG submission 132453) | Hypersaline lake sediment archaeal communities from the Salton Sea, California, USA - SS_1_D_2 metaG | ecosystem: Environmental > Aquatic > Non-marine Saline and Alkaline > Hypersaline > Sediment... | reverse complement strand
GCGCGGTCGTCGTGGTGGGCGGTGGGCCTACGGGGGTCGAGCTTTCGGCGCATATTCAGGAATTCGGAGCAAGGGTGCTGGCGCGCGACTATCCTTCGGTCGCCGCCCATTTCCGGGTTGTGCTGCTGTTCGGGCGGCAGGGGGCGCGAGCCGCGGATGCGGACGATCTTCTTGCCCGGCGTGACGCTCACCCGAAAACTCCCGTCGACGATCGGCCCGCCCTCGGGGGCTTCGCCGGGCTCGGTCGGGTCGAAGCTGATCTCGCCCCGCTCGACCGGCTGGCCGTCGAAGCTCACGGTGCCGGTGACCTCGTACCGCTCCACCCCGCCACAGCCCGCCAGGACGAGAAGCCCCCATGCCATAAGCCCGATGGCTGCGAATCTGCCGCGCACGTTGAGGTCCTCCCTGAAGCGTGTCAAAACTCGCCGGGGATCAGCTCGCCGCCGTCCCGCGTGCCCAGCGCGTTGTACAGGACCGGATCGACGTCCTCGCTCATAAACCGCACCGAGCCGTCGGCCAGCGAGGCGTTGACCCCGCCCGGGTGATGGCTCCGGGCCGAAACGATCACGTCGCTGCCCGTCTGCGTGCAGGGGGCGTCCTTGGTGTTCAGGCAGTAGTTGTGCCGGTCGGGCTGCGAGGTGTTGGGCGGGTACTTGGTGCTGAACAGGGCCCCCGCGTGGCGCACGTTGTGGTACCGCCCGCGGATGTCCTCGCCATTCGGCCCCGACCCGACGGGGAGGTCGGGCGAGAGGTTGATCTCGCTGGCGAACAGCGTGCTGGTGGTCCCGTCGCGGATGTCGCGGATCTTGGTCGGCGAGAAGACGTAGAACAGGCCGTTCAGCTTGGCGCTGTTCTGGTAGCCGCCGTGGTTGAAGTAGTCGTCGCCGGCGTTGAGCACGTAGTTGCCGTGGAACCCCTGCTGGTTGCTGGTGCTGGAACCGTTCTCGATCTTGGGGTTCGCCGGGTCGGAAGGGCACATGAACGTGTCGACGATCGCCTTCTTGCAGGGCAGGTTCGTGTAGCAGAAGCTGCCGGTGCGAGGGCCGGTCAGGTGCTTCTTGTAGATCTCGTACATCGGCGCCTGTTCGACGTACGGCAGGATCGAGTAGAACCACGAGTAGCGGTTCCAGTTGTCCGGCGAGGTGTGGTCGATGTAGATGTACTGGCCGGGCGGGAAGGCGCGATGGGGGTCGTGGTAGTTGTGCATCGCCAGGGTGAGCTGCTTGAGGTTGTTGCTGCACTGGCTGCGGCGGGCCGCCTCCCGGGCGGCCTGGACCGCCGGCAAGAGCAGCGCGATCAGGATGCCGATGATCGCGATCACCACCAAGAGCTCGACCAGCGTAAACCCGGCCGCGGCCCGGTGGCTTCGCCGCCGCCGGCCGCCGGCAGCCGGCCTCCCTACCGTGGGGCTTCTGAGCATACGTACCTCCCTCGAGAAGATCCCGCAGGACGGATTGCCCAATCCGTCCGACAGGCAACGCCGACCCCGACAATCCATATTACCGCGGGGGTGGCCGGCAGCGGAAGCCCTTCTTTTCGGGGGTGGCGCTGCCCGGCCGGGGCGGCGGATTGCTTGACCGGGCGAGGCGGCGTCATTATCATCCATCGTAGCTGAGGTTTGGGACATCTCCTCTGTGGCTCGTGCCTCCAACCCGCACGATGCCCATTTTCCGGGGGGAACTATGCCCCCATCTTTCAATCAACCTTCCCAATCAGGGGACCGCGCCATGAACGGACGGTGGTGCCGACTTCGACGGGTAAACTCGTGGCAACGCGGGCTCGCGGCCGTTGCGCGACGCGGGATTGCGGTCTCGAGCGGGGGGGCGGTTACGGCCGCCGCGTTGCTCGGGCTTTTGCTGTCGGCGTCGGCCCGGGCCTACACGCCCGAGAGCCCGGAAGTCCAACAGGCGGTGGCCAAGGCCATCGAGTTCCTCGAGTCCGACGCGGCGGCCGAGGAGCATCGGATCGGGGGCCGGGCATTGATCGGTCTGGCGCTCTTGAAACACGGTGCCGACCCGGACCATCGCCGGGTGGGCGAGGCCGTCGAGCGGATCCGCGGCGCCCTGCCGGACATGGACCCCACCAAGGTCAACATGGACATCTACAGCACGGGCATTGCCGCCATCTTCCTGATCGAGCTCGGTCCGCAAGAGTATGCCACCGAAATCCAGTGCCTGCTCGACTCGCTGGTCCACCGCCAGAAACCGCACGGCGGCTGGGGGTATCCCGACCGGGAGACGGGCGACACGTCGATGACCCAGTACGGGGCGCTCAGCGCGTGGGAAGGGACGCAGATGGGGTTCCGGTTTCCGCTGGAGCGGGTCGAAGCGGTGGCCACGTGGCTGCTGAAGACCCAAGACCCCACGGGCGGGTTCGGCTACCAGGGCAAGGTCTCCGAGACGTTCGTCCCCGTGCAGCAGGATCAGGTCAAGCTGAGTCTCACGGCGGCGGGTCTGGGGAGCCTGTACATCTGCGCGGACCTGTTGGGCGTTGGGGTCAAGATCCGCCAGCGGGACCCGGACCTGCCCCCCGCCCTGCAAGAGGTCGAGGAGGACGAGCCCGCCCAGCCGAAGAACGCCAAGACACAGCTCGACCCGGGCCTCTTCCGGGCGGCGCAGGCCCGCGGCCAGGGGTGGATGGGGCGCAACTACCGGATCGATGCGCCCCAATGGACGCACTACTACCTGTACGCCCTGGAGCGGTATATGAGCTTCCGCGAGCTGGCCGAGCTCGAGGCGACCGGCCGGGCCCCGGAGAAAAGCCCGCGATGGTACAACGACGGCGTGACCTACCTGCTGAAGACGCAGGCGGAGAACGGCTCCTGGAACAGCAACGCGGGGCCGACGCCCGACACGGCGTTCGGCGTCCTGTTCCTGCTCAGGTCGCAGAAGAAGAGCATCGAGAAGGCGAAATCGTTCGGCGACGGCACGCTGGTCGGGGGCCGCGGGCTGCCGAAGGTCACCGCCGGGGCGGAAGTCCGGCGCGGCCAGGTGGTGGCCCGGCCGCTCTTGGGTCCGGCCGAGGAGCTGCTGGCCATGTTGGACAACCCCGATAACCCGGACTTCGACGAGGCCCTGTCGCTGTTGGCCGAGGTCCCGCCGGAGGAATTGGGCACGTTGGCGGGCGAGCAGGCGGCCAAGCTGCACCGGCTGGCCGCCGGGCGCACGCCGGAGGCACGCCTGGCAGCGGTCCAAGCCATGGGTCGTTCCCGGAGCCTGGACCACGTGCCGACGCTGATCTACGCGCTGACGGACCCCGACCCCGAGGTGACGCGAGCGGCGCGCGACGCCCTGCGGCGGATCAGCCGCAAGCCGGCGGGGTTCGGCATGCCCGACGAGGTGTCGGACTTAGACCGGCGCACGGCCATCGCGAAGTGGCAGGCATGGTATCGGACGGTCCGGCCCGACGCGGAGTTTGATCCGTAGCAGTGAGTTCCCGTGGACACGCCAAACCTACCCGCCCAATCCGACTCCTACCAACTCGGCGTGACGCGCTACGATCGCGTCTCGAGCATGTTGCTGGCGCTGGTGATCCTCCTGGGCGTGATCGTGGGGGTGTTGTTCATCATCTGGCTGACCGGGCAGATCCTGCTGAGCCAAACGGCGGTCCCGGTCGAGTTGGCCGAGCTGGGCGAGGGGACCGGCCCGCTGGGCGGGGGCATGGAGCTCGAGGCCCCCACGATGGAGGAAATCGGCGAGGAGACCGACCTGCTCGAGCCGCAGGTCGAAGACCGCCTGGCCGCGGTGGCCGACGCCGTGGGCGCCAAGACCGCCTCGCTGGTCGATCCGACCTTGACCGAGCACATGCGCTCGGGGCGCGGCGGCGGGGGCTCGGGCGACGGGCGCATGGCGGGCACGGGCTCCGGCAGCGGCGAGGGCCAGGCCCGCCGCTGGGAGGTCCGGTTTCCCGAGGGCAACACGCTGGAGGCCTACGCACGGCAGCTCGACTTTTTCGGCATCGAGCTGGGCGTGCTGCTGCCGGGCAACCAAGTGGTCTACGCCTCGAACCTGGCCAAGGCCAAGCCCGACCTGCGCACCGGACCGGCCGACCAGGAGAAGCGCTACTACCTGACTTGGCGCCGCGGCGGGTTGCAGGCGGCCGATCGCGAGCTGCTGGCCCGAGCCGGAGTCGACACGGAGAAAAAGATCATCCTGAAGTTCCTTCCGCCCAAAGTGGAGGCCGAGCTGGCCCGCCTGGAGAAGGTACACGCCGGAAGCGACGCCGACAAGGTGCGCAAGACGGTTTTCCTGGTTCTCCCCTCGGGCGACGGATATGCGTTCAAGGTGACGGATCAGAGTTTTCGGTGAGAACGGCTTGGAGGAGAGCCGACCGGTGTCAAGGCGATTCCGGTCGGCGTCTGGAGACGCCTCCTACAGGGCGGAAGCCGCTTAACCTTTAACCACGAATCGGACCATGGATATCTCGACCCTAACTGAAGTGGTGACCTGGGTAATCTACGTGGCGCTGGGGCTGATTGCCCTCTGGGGGGCGTTCTGCGTGATCATCGTGTGGCGCCGCGTGGCGCAGACCCGCTTCCGCAACGAACGGGAGCAGGACGCCTTCCTCGACCGGGTCGACACCGCGCTGGAGACCGGCGGTTTCGAAGCGGGCGGCGAGCTGTGCCAGGACGACGCCCGGGCAACACCCCAGTTGGTCATGCTGGCCATCGACAATCGCAAGCTGGGCTACGCCAAGATCCGGGCCCTGGTGGCCGACCGCTTCCAGCGCGACGTCCTCTCGGACCTGGACCACCGGCTGAGCTGGATTTACACGGTGATCAAGGCCGCGCCGATGGTGGGGTTGTTCGGCACGGTGGTGGGCATGATGGGGGCCTTCCGCAAGATTTCGACGCCCGGCGCCGACCCCGATCCGACCCAGTTCGCCAGCGAGATCAGCCTGGCCCTGATCACCACGGCCTGCGGCCTGGCCATCGCCATCCCCCTGGTGCTGGCCACGGCCAGCGTGAACATCCAGATCCGCAAGCTCGAAGACCTGGTTTCCGCGGGCATGACCCGCTTCATGGAAACCTTCAAGACGGCCCTGGGCAAGTCCCCCGCCGAGCTGAGTCCCCCGCCGAGCTGAGTCCCCCGCCGAGCTGAGGTGAGCATGGCCCAGCCGCTCTTTTACGACCAGAACGAGACGGACGACGATCAGCGGCCGGTGATCGCCCACCGGGCGGTCCGCGATACCGGCGAGCTGGACATCACGCCGATGATCGACGTGACGTTCCTGCTGCTGATCTTCTTCCTGGTCTCGACGACCACGGCGATGCAGTCGTCGGTGGACCTGCCGCCGGCACGCCACGGCGAGGGGGTGAGGAGCCGCACGTCGGTGATCGTCACCGTGGCCGAGTCGTCCGGCGAGGCGCCGGCGCGGGTCTACCTGGGCGACGGGACGTCGGGCTCGCCGCTGCCGGCCGACCCGCAGCAGCAGACCCGCCAGATCGCCGCCTACGTGCGCAGCGAGCATGCGCAGGGGAAAGACACGGTGCTGGTCAAAGCGGATCGCGGGGTGCGCCACCGCGACGTCGCCCGGGTGGCCGAGGCCGTGGCCGAGGCCGACGTCGAGGGGATCAAGCTCCACTTGGCCGTGAAGGAGGAACGGTGAGCGATCCGACCCACAACGCCGAACCCGCCCCCGGCGAGACCCCCGAGCCGGTGCAATTCCACCGTCCCGAGGAGGTCGGGCAAGGGGAGATGGACATGACGCCGATGGTCGACGTCACGTTTCTGCTGCTGATCTTTTTCATGGTCACGGCGGCGTTCAGCTTGCAGAAATCGCTCGAGGTCCCCCCGCCCGACCAGCAGGAGCACGCGGCCGAGACCCGCACGCTGGAGGAAATCGAAGAGGACGACAACTACGTCGTGGTCCGCATCGGGGAGGACGATTCCGTGTTCGTCGACGGGATCGAGGCCCCCAGCCAGCAAGAGCTGCTCTTCAAGCTCCGCGAGGCGCGCGGGGGGTTTTCGGGCAGCGATTCGACGGGCCCGTCGAACCTGCTCGTGCTGGCCCACGGCGACTGTCACCACGAGACCGTGGTCATGGCCATCGACACCGGCAACGCGGCCGGCATGGAGCACGTTCGTTTGGCGACGGGAGGGGAGGAGGAGTTTTAGCAGGGGTTAGGAGTTAGGAGTTAGGGGTTAGTAAGAAGGGGTTACGCGTTGAGGGTGTCCGTTGTTACTTGATACGAGGAGGGAGTGCCATGGGGGTTCGTTCGGCGAAGGAGTTGATCGTTTACCGGAAGTCCTACGCCATTGCGATGCGAATTTTCGAGGTCAGCAAACGTTTTCCACCGGAGGAGCGGTATGGGCTGACTTCGCAGATACGGCGGTGCTCGCGGTCCGTCCCCATGAATCTGCGGGAAGCCTGGGCGAAACGACGTTATGAGGCACACGTCGTCAGCAAGCTGACCGACTGCGACGCCGAGAACGCCGAGACGGACACTGCGCTGGACTTCGCCAAAGACTGTCAGTACATCTCCGCCGAGCTTCACCAAGAGCTCGTCGGCCAATGTGCCGAAGTCGCCAAGATGTTGACGTCCATGATCCAACACCCCCACAAGTTCCTGCTCAAACCCCCTAAAGCCTAATTCCTAACCCCTATCCCCTAACCCCTACCTCCTAACGCCGTTAGGAGTCAGGATAAGCTGATGTCCGACCAATTCGATGTGTACGCGACCTGGCTGGGCATTCCGCCCGAGGAGCAGCCGCCGGATCACTACCGGCTGCTGGGGGTGCCGCGCTTCGAGAAACGGCGCGAGGCCATCGAAGCCGCCGTGGACGAGCGCCTGGGCAGCCTCCACGCCTTCCGTTCCGGCGAGCACGCCGAGCTGTGCGGGCACCTGATCGCCGAGATCACGGCGGCCAAGGCGTGCCTGCTGAACCCCAACCGCCGGGCGGCGTACGACCGCGGGCTGCTGCGCCAGATGGCGGCCGAAGCGGCCGACGAGGAGACGGCCGACGAAGTGGGCCCCATCTCGACCGAAGCCTTCGTAGCGTTGCTCGAACAGCGCGACCTGCTGCCGCTCGATATGCTCGGCAGGCTTCGCCAGCAGATCGCCGCGGCCAAGAAGCCCGTCTCCGCGGCGACCGTGGCCCGCCGGCTCGTCGAGCAGGGCCTGCTCACCCGCGCCCAGGCCAAGCGCCTGTTGGCCGCGGGAGGCGAGGCCGCCGGGGGGGAGTCGGCCGGGGCGCCGGCGGCGCCCTCGAAGCCGGCCGCGCCTGCCGAGGGCGACGACGGCCTGGGGCTCGAGCCGATCGCCGAGGAGGACGAGCTGGGCCTGGCCCCCTTGGACGACGAGCCCCCCAAGAAGCGGTCGGACTCAAAAACCGGGACGCCGCCCAAGTCACCAGCTACCGGGCCGAAGACCCCTACGAAAGGCGCCGCCCAAACCTCGGCCGGGCCGGGCAAGCCCGCCGCTCAACAGCCGGCCGCGGCGCCGCCGGACGACGCCGGATCGCTGTTCGACGAGGAGTTTGCCTCCTTGGGCGAGGGCCTGGGGACCTTTGGCGGGCCCTTGGACGGGCTGATGGACGACGGCGCCATGCTCGACGCAACCGCGGTCGGCGGCAGCCCACTGGCGCCTGCGGCCCCCAAGAAGAAAGGGCTCTTCGCCCGTCTCTTCGCCAAAAAGAAGCGGCCCCCCGGCGAGAAGACGAACGTCTGGGACTCGCCGCTGATCCTCGTGGGCGGCGGCACGCTGCTGGTGCTGTTGATCCTGCTGACGGTGTTCATTTGGGCCGTTTCGCGCCAGAGCGGCGAACAGGCGTTCAAGCAGGCCGACGCGGACTACGAGGCCGGCTCCTACGCCCAGGCGATCCACAAGTACGATCTGGCGTTGGAGAGTTTTCCGAACCATCCGGCGGCGGGTCTGGCCCGCGTACACCGCGGCCTGGCCCGGCTCCGCCAGGCCACGCCCCAGGGTACGAGCAACTGGCCGGCCGCCCTCCGATCGGCCAAGGAGGTGATCGGGGAGATCGGCTCCGAGGACGAGTTTCCCCAGGCCCATGCCGACCTCTCGGCGATGCTGCTTCGGATCGCCGAGGGCCTCGCCGGCCAGGCGCAAACGCAGTTGGACCCCGCGCTGGTGGCCCAATCGGAAGAGGCGCTGGCGCTGTTGAAAAAGTACGTCCCCAAGGAGCTGCGCAACGCCGTGCGCATTGGCGAAGTCGAGGCCCTGCTGGCCACCACGGTCCGCGAGATCGACCGCGACCGGCGCCGCGACGAGGCCATCGCGCAGATGAAGGAGGCCGCCCGGGCCGGCAAGGCCCAAGAGGCATATCGCGTGCGCAACGCCCTGCTCAAGGAGTACCCCGAACTGCTGCGCGATGAGGACCTCGAACAGGCCGTGCTCGAGGTCTCGGCCGAACAGCAGAAGGCGGTCCGGCTCGTCGAGGAGTCCCGGCCCGCCGAGCCCGCCGAGCCGACCACGAAGATCCTCTCCAAGCTCGCCCTGGCGTCGCGAACCACCGTGGACGCGGCGCCGGGCGTCGAGGGCCGGGTCGTCTGTGCCGTGGTGGACGGGGCGGCGTACGGGCTCGACGCAGCCACGGGCCGGCTCTTGTGGCGGCGGTTCCTGGGATTCGGCAGCAGCCCCTCGATCCCCGCGCCGCCCCCGGTGCCAGTCTCGTCCGAACCGGGCAGCGACCTCCTCCTTGCGGCGCCGGCAGCCCGGGAGCTGGTCTGCGTTGAAGCCGCCACCGGCCGGCTCGGCTGGCGCCATCCCGTGGGCGAGCCGTTCACTGCGGCTCCGGTCGTAACGCGGGATCACGTGCTGCTGGCCACCGAAGGCGGCAAGCTGCTGCTGGTGGACCCCGAGTCGGGCGAGTCGTCGAGCCACGTGCAGCTTCCCCAGGCGCTCAGCGTGGCCCCGGCGCTCGACCTGCGCCGCGGGCTGGCGTTCCAGTTGGCCCGGCAGTCCGACCTGTTCGTGATCTCGCTGCCCGAGGGGACCTGCCGCCGGGTCGAATACGTCGGGCACGAGGCCGGCAGCATCACGGCCCCGCCGGTGCTGGCCGGACGCCTGCTGTTGTTCGTCGTCAACGACCGGGCCGGGAGCTGCCTGCTGAAGGTCCTCGCGGTCGAGGAATCCACCGACGGCGAGGGGCTGCTGCTGCCGCTGGTGCAGCAGCAGCGGCTCGAAGGGCACGTCGATGCCCCGCCCGCCGTCTCCGATCGGCGCGTGGCCGTGGTCACCGACGCCGGGGCCGTCCACGTGTTCGAGTTCAGCGGCACGGACACGGGCAAGCCGCTGACACCCATCGCCGATACCACGATCCAAAACGTGGAGCAGACCACGCACTATCCCTTGCTCGAAGGGGGCTGGCTGTGGGTCGCCGGGGGCGAGCTGCACCGCTACGAGGTCCAGATCGCGCGCCGCATGTTGACCCCGCAGGAGACGGCGGAGCAGCAGGGCGTGTTTCTCCAGGGCCCGGTCCTGCTGGGGCAAACGCTGCTGACCGTGCGGCGCACCGGGGGCCTGCCCGGCGCCACGGTCGCCGCGGCCGGGTCGGAGTCGGCCGAGACCTATTGGGAGACCCAAGTGGCCGCGCCGCCCGCTACCGAGCCGGCCCTCGACCCGGCCGCAGGGAAGGTCCGCGTGCTTACGGCCGCGGCCGGGCTCTTTGAGCGCGAGGCGACCGCCGAAGGCCTGCGCGGCGAGGCAGATCAACCGCTGTCGGCCCCCAACCCGGGACAGCTAAAACACCCTATCACCCACGTAACTGCGCTGGGCGACGGCTGGGCCGCCACGTTCGGCGACGGGTTCCCCTGGGTGGCCGTGTTCGACGCCCGGCGCCAGCCCCCCTGCACGTGGCGGCGCCTGCCCGGCGAGCCGGCCTGCCCGCCCGCCGGGCTCGGCGACGCCCTGGTCTGCCCGATCCGCATCGGCCAGGTCCTGCTCTGGGACCCGGTGAGCAACGAGCAGCGGGCCGCCCCGTTTCAGCCGCGTGTCGAGACGCCCCCGAACTACGCATGGTCGCCCCCGGCCCCGGTCGGGCAGGGCGAGTTCGTCCTTTGCGACGGCCAGCGGCGGCTCTTCCGCGTCGGCGTGAGCGAGGGGCCGCCGCCCGGTCTCGCGGCGCTCGCGACCGTCGAGCTGGCCGAACCGATCACGTCGCCGATGGCCGCGGCCGGCCAGGTCCTCTTCGGCGTCGACGCCGGGAACGTGCTGATCCCGCTGCGCCTGCCCGACCTGGAGCGGATCGAGGGCGGCGAGCAGCCGCTCGGCGCCCGGTGCGTGTGGGGACCGGCGGCCGTGGGCGATCGGGTCCTGCTGGCCACCGACGCCGGCGAGCTGTGGTGCCTCGGCGACGACGGCAAACCGGCCTGGCCGCAGCCCGCCAAGCTCGACCACGGCCCGCTGGCCGGCCGGCCGCTCCTGGCCGGCGACGCATTGCTGGTCGCCTCCGCCACCGGCATCGTCTCTCGCGTCGACATTTCGACGGGCGAGGAAACAGCCGCACTGGACGTGGGCCGGCCCCTGGGCGCCGGGCCCGTGCTGTTGGGCGAACAGCTCCTGCTCGTCGGACACGACGGGACGGTTTACGCGGTAAGACCACCTTAGCTGAATTTTACCAAATAGCGGGAGCAACGGTCGGGATCAGTGGTCAGGGTTCAGGATTCAGCATCTCCTGCCAAACCCCGAGCCTGAAATCCTGAACCCTGACCACTGAACCCTGAACCCCAGCGGACCGATTACCCCCGTTTGCGCTTAACCACGATGCGATCGACATCCAACCCAAGACCCGCTTCTGCGGAAGCCCGGCGGCTCGGGCTTTGGGGGATCGTCTGGCTGGTCGCCGCGCTTTGCGGGCCGGCGGCGGCCGAGGAACCGCTCTTCGAGCAGGAGCCCTACGACCGGATCACGCTCGACGAGAACAACGACAACGCGGTGCTGAAGGTCAAGCCGCTCGACTTCCCCGACCGGCGCGTGCCGGCCGACCCCCGGCCCGACGCCAAGCTGATCGTCCGCCTGCTCGAACGCCCCGAGCAGAAATACGAGATCCACTGGTACTCGATCGAGAAGGTCGAACTCTTCGAGCAGCTCGTGCTGAAGAAGGCCAACGAGCTGGTCGCGGCCGGGAAGCTGGAAGAGGCTTACGACTACTTCCAGTTTCTCCTGGAGAAAGACCCGTCACTGCCCGGCCTGGAACGTTCCTGGCAGGACTACCTGTTTGCCGAGGCCGGCGACTCCTTCCGCCGCGGCCGCCACGACCGCGCCCTGGCCATGCTCCGGGAGCTGTATGAGAAGACCCCGAAGCGCGAGGGCCTGGACACCGCGCTGGGGGCCACGACCGACGCACTGGTCAAGCACTACCTGTCGGCGGAGAACTACGAGGCCGCCCGGCAGCTTC
>Ga0180434_10008441_pt1 | contig 11361 bp, 8 predicted proteins | sample SS_ome_7_FD_132453 | JGI IMG/M metagenome (GOLD analysis project Ga0180434, IMG submission 132453) | Hypersaline lake sediment archaeal communities from the Salton Sea, California, USA - SS_1_D_2 metaG | ecosystem: Environmental > Aquatic > Non-marine Saline and Alkaline > Hypersaline > Sediment... | reverse complement strand
GTATTCTGATCACCAATCTCACCCTCGTCCACTATGACTCTCTCCTTTCTCCCCTTGATCATGGTCATTGGGATTTGTTCATTTCTTACTTGCCCTTCTCCGGCCGAAGCGAGCGGACCGCAGCGCCCGCCCGCCACATCTCCGACCCTCGCATCTCCTGCAGTTCAGCCTCGAGTTTCTCCTTGTAGTCGGGCGCACTGTTGGCCTCAAGGACAATGCGCGTCTCCTCGCCGACCACGACGCTGTGGTACAGTTCATCGAAAACCGGCGCGACGGCCTCTCGGAATCTGTGGCGCCAGTCAAGCGCGCCGCGCTGCGCGGTCGTAGAGCAGTTGGCGTACATCCAATCCATACCATTCTCACCGACCAGTCGGATCAGGCTCTGGGTCAACTCCTCGACGGTTTCGTTGAATGCCTCGCTGGGGGTATGTCCGTTCTTGCGGAGCACGTGGTACTGAGCCTCCATGATGCCGGCCAGCGCACCCATCAACACGCCTCTTTCCCCCGTGAGATCGCTGTATACTTCTTTCTGGAACGTGGTGGGAAATAGATAGCCGGAGCCGATCGCGATCCCGACAGCCAGCGTGCGCTCTTTGGCTCGGCCTGTGTGGTCTTGATGTACGGCGTAGCTGCTGTTGATGCCGCTGCCGGCGAGGAAATTGGCCCGCACGCTCGTCCCCGATCCCTTGGGGGCTACCATGATCACGTCTACGAACTCGGGAGGGACGACGCCCGTCTGATCTCCGTATACGATGGAGAACCCGTGCGAGAAATAGAGTGCGTCTCCCTCTTTCAGGCGCGGCTTGATCGTAGGCCACAGGATTACCTGGGCAGCGTCGGAGACCAGATACTGAACCAGGGAAGCCCTCTCCACAGCCTCTTCGAAGGGAAAAAGCGTCTTGCCAGGCTTCCACCCATCCTTCACTGCCTTCTCCCAGGAGCGCTCACGCTCAGGCGACCCTCCCACGATGACATTGATGCCGTTATCCCTCATGTTCAACGCCTGGGCCGGGCCCTGCACACCATAACCCAGAACGGCGACAACTTCATCGCTCAGGGCTGCGCGTGCCTTCTCCAGCGGGAACTCGTCTCTCATGACGACTTCTTCCACAGTTCCCCCAAAACTAATTTTTGCCACGTGTGTCCTCCATTCGACGACCTCGTCGCCGTAGTCTATTCTTGTCGTTGTTCATTGTCCATTGTTCATTGTTCATTGGTCATTGGCTTATTGCCGTTGCTGCCACGCACCATCGCCACCCGCCCGGTGCGTACCATCTCCAGGATTCCGTAGGGACGGATCACCTCGACCAGTCCCTCAACTTTCTCCTCAGTGCCGGTCACCTCGATCATCAGCGTATTGAGGCCCACGTCCACCACCCGCGCCCGGAAAGTGTCCACCAGTTGCATCACCTCCGACCTGCTCCCGTTGTTCGTCCGCACCCTGATGAGGGCCAGGTCGCGCATCACGGCCGGCTGATCGGTGACGTCCTCGACGCGGATGACGTTGACCAGCTTGTAGAGGTTCTGGGCGACCTTCTGGACATCGGTGCGGTCGCTGTCGACGACGATGGTCATCCGGGAGATGCCGAGCTGCTCTGTGTGGCCGACGGTCAGGCTCTCGATGTTGAAGGCCCGCCTCCGAAAGAGGCTGGCTACCCGGTTCAGCACGCCGGGCTTGTCCTCGACCCAAGCGATCAATGTGCGTTCCATATTTATCCTCCTTTTTTCCTATCCGGCCTCAGCCGTTGGAGTAGAGCGACGGATCATTTCGTGCAGCGCTGCCCCGGCCGGAACCATTGGGTAGACGTTGCCCTCTTCACCCTCCTGAGCAACCCGGAACTCGATAAGCGCTGGGCCTGGATGACCTCGCGCCTCAGCGATGGCCGGGCCGGCATCCTCTGGAGCGGTGACTTGCCAAGCACGAATGCCATAGGCCTCGGCCAGCCGGACGAAGTCGGGGTTGAGCAGGTGCGTTGATTCGTACCGTCGGTCGTAGAACAGCTCCTGCCATTGACGCACCATGCCCAGGTAGTTATTGTTGAAAAGAGCGATCCGCAGGGGCAACTGCTCCTGAGTCACGGTGCCTAGATCATGAACCGTCATCTGGAAACCACCGTCACCCACGATGGCCCAGACCTCCTCGTCGGGCCGCGCGACCTGCGCGCCGATGGCTGCCGGCAGTCCAAATCCCATTGTCCCCAGGCCTCCAGATGTGATGAGAGGGTGAGGCCCGTCCAGGTGGTAGTACTGGGCCGCCCACATCTGGTGCTGGCCGACGTCGGTGACCAGAATGGCCTCTCCCTGGGTTGCCTCCCAGATCTGCTTGACCACGTGAGGGGCCAGGAGGCGGCCGTTCTGAGGCCGATTGGCGATATCCCGGGCATTGGTCTCATCCCTCCACAGGTCAACCTGCGCCAGCCATTCCGGATGGGAAGCTGGCTCCACGAGGGGCGTGAGCTGCTCCAGGACCTGGCGCAGATCCCCCAGAATTGCGACATCGACCGGCATAATCTTGTTCATCTCAGCCGCGTCCAAGTCTACGTGGATCTTGCGGGCCTTGGGTGCATAGCGATCCAGCTTTCCTGTCACCCGGTCATCGAAGCGCATGCCGAAAGCCAGGAGGAGATCGGCCTCCTGGATGGCCTGGTTCACGAAGGCTTCGCCGTGCATGCCCATCATTCCCAGGACCAACGGGTGGGATTCAGGGAATCCGCCCTTGCCCAGCAGCGTCAGGGCCACGGGCGTCTGCGTCTTCTCGGCAAAGGTCCGCAGGATCTCCATCGCACCCGACATCAGGACGCCGTGTCCGGCGAGGATGACGGGACGCTGTGCAGCATTGATCATCTCCGCTGCCTGGCGCACGAGGTTGGAATCACCCAGCCCGACGGGATGATAGCCGGGCAGTTCGATCTCGTCCTCAGGCGCCACAAACTCGGTCTCCGCTTGCTGTACGTCCTTGGGCAGGTCGATCAACACCGGCCCGGGTCGCCCGCTGCGAGCGATGTAGAACGCCTCGTGGATGACGTAGGCCAGATCGTCTACGTCGGTCACCAGGTAGTTGTGCTTGGTGATGGGCAGGGTGATGCCTGTGATGTCCGTCTCCTGAAAGGCGTCGGAGCCGATCATCGCGCTGGGCACCTGGCCCGTGATGCACACGATGGGTGCCGAATCCATCATCGCCGTGGCGATGCCCGTGACCAGGTTGGTCGCGCCGGGTCCTGAGGTGGCCATGGCCACCCCGACCCGTCCCGAGGCCCGGGCGTAGCCGTCGGCAGCATGAGCCGCACACTGCTCGTGCCGGACCAGGACGTGGTGGATGCCGTACTCCTGTCGGGGGTGATAGGTGTGCATGATGGCGCCGCCAGGGAAGCCAAAGACCACCTCCACTCCTTCTCGCTTCAATATCTCCCAAACAATCTGTGCACCTGTTCGTCTCATCTCTCCTCCTTTGGAGTTGTCTTCGAACAACTTCCCAGCGATTTTCAGAGCCTTTGACCGCTCTGCTGCCTGTCGGGTCTCGATGCAGAAGCAAAAGAAGCCGCCCAGTTGGGCGGCTTCTGCTTGCGCTCCTGCGCTCACCGTTGGCCTTGGCTCATCGACGCCATCCCAACCGACCGTTGCTCCTGCCAAGCAGGAGCACACGAATGACGACAATAAGCAGGCCCAAAGCGCGCTGGCTGGCCCACGAGCGCCTCAACGCCGAGTATACGAATACGCTGTCGTCGTATGGATGAGCGTCCATGTTTCTGGTTTCCCTGTCAGTGTGCCCGATGGCGTACGCGTGACACATAAAACAATTAGAGCCGCCCTGTTGGGCGGCTCTGGTCTATGCAGAGTAAGCGGTGATCATCACCTGCCCAACAGGCTAAGGCCCCTCCCCAATAATCAGGGTAAGGAGCAGGTTGGACAAGATAACCACCGAAATGCGAGAATTTGTCTTCATTGGAGAATCTCTAATCTCGTAAGATTGGCAAGATTCTACACGACTTTCTAGATTTGTCAAGTCGGCGCGACAAGTGACGAGGGGCCATCTGGCGCGTTGCGCAATGGTTGAGACTGTTGTATACTTGCAAACAGCATAACCAGGGGCCAGAGCAAGAAGCAATGGGTTGGGAAGTGCTCTTGCGGAGCCTTTCCTACCCGGAACGAGATAATCGTGTGAAGGTATTATGAACCCACTCAAGAACTACCTGATCGACATGGACGGTGTACTCGTCAGCGGACGCACGATCATCCCTGGCGCGGACAAATTCGTTGAGCGGCTTAAGGACCAGGGGGCGGAGTATCTAATCCTGACCAACAATCCTCTCTACACCCCGGGCGACCTGGCACACCGGCTACAAACGATCGGCCTCGACGTCCCCGCTGAGCGCATCTTCACATCGGCTATCGCCACCGCCCGATTCCTGCAATCGCAGAAGCCGGACGGCACAGCTTTCGTGATCGGGGAGAGCGGACTTACCGAGGCGATCCACGGCGTCGGATACATCATCACCGACCAGGACCCTGACTACGTGGTTTTGGGCGAGACGCACACCTACAACGTGGCACTGATCACCAAAGCCATACGGCTGATCGCCGAGGGTGCGCGCTTCATCGCCACGAACCCCGATCCCTCTGGACCGTCGGAGGACGGGCTGGTGCCCGCCTGTGGGGCGATGGCGGCGCTGATCGAGACGGCCAGCGGTACCAGGCCCTTCTTCGTCGGCAAACCCAACCCGCTGATGATGCGCACAGCGCTCAATTATCTGGACATCCACTCCGAGGACACGGTGATGGTTGGGGATCGGATGGAAACAGACATCATCGCCGGGGTCGAGAGCGGGATGGAGACCATCCTGGTGCTGACCGGTGTCACCCACCGCGAGGACGTGCGGCGGTATCCCTATCAGCCGACGCGCATCGTGCAATCGGTAGCTGACATCGAGCTCTAGGACGCCTCGACAAGCGGTAACTGTACGATAAACCGGCTTCCGGGGCAGTTCTCCTCGTCGTAGCCGGAACTCTCAGCCCAGATGCGCCCGCCGTGGGCGTGTACCGCCCCTCGGGCGATGGCCAACCCCAGCCCGGGCCCGCCTCCCTTGAACTTGGTCGTCCCAGAAGAGTAGAGCGAGGTCTCCCCTGTGCGATAGAACTTCTCGAAGATCAACTCCAGATCCTGCGGCGCGATGCCAACGCCTGTGTCCTTGACAATCATCTCGATACACGGCCCCAGGTCGGACGCCTCCATCGCCCGGCCGGTCACCATGATCCACCCACCGTCCGGCGTGTACTTGATCGCGTTGTTGACCAGATGGTAGAACACTTTGTACAATAGATCCGTGTCTCCGGGATAGAGGGGCAATTCTCTCAGCCCCACCTGCTTCAGAGTCAGGTTGCGTTCCTCCAGTACCTGCTTGAATTCCAGGACGATGCCCTCCATGATGACAGGGATGCTTACCGGGGTGCGGAGGATCTGCAGGCTCCCGGTCATCACCCGAGAGACATCCAGAATGCTGTTGAACACGCGGTGGAGCCGGTCCGTCCCCTTCACCACCCCCTCCACCAGTTCCTGCAACTGGGGGTCGGTCTGTACCTTGGGGTCGCCTTGCATCATCTGAGCATATCCCATTAGGGCTGCCACAGGCGTGCGCAGCTCGTGTGCCGACAACCGGATAAAATCGGCCTTGGTTCGATCCAGCCGCTCCAATCGCCGGAGCGCCTGGGTCAGCTGCTGGTTGACCTGGCGCAGATCGCTGATGGCTTTGCGATCGGTCTCTCGCAAGCGGTTGGTCATCCGCACGAGAATACGGATGCCCAGGGAGGGACTGCGGCCCAGGACGGCCAGGAAAGGCTCCCTGCCGATATGCAACACGATGGTGGGGGCAGCAGCGCGCACCGTCGCAGTGCGGGGGCCTTCCTGTAGGATGGCCATCTCGCCGAACAGTTCACCCGGCCCTGCGCTGTGCAAGTAGTGCTCGCTCTCATCGTCCAGGCGTTTGAGGACATCCACGCGTCCCTGGACGGTGACGTAGATCTCGTCCCCTGGCTCTCCCTCCCGACAGATCATCGCGCCGGATGGAAAGAAGCGCAGAACAGCCGCCTGCGCCAGTTCGTCCAGATCCTCCTCTGCCAGACCGAACAGGATTGGACGTAGAAACTCCTTGACATCCAATTGAGAGGGGTGGAGTGGGTTACCCATCATTGGTCTCTCAGGGCGGTCTTGGCACACACATCGGGTAGCTTCGCTGATGACATCTGATACCAGTATAGCGTAAGCTGGCGCGGAAGTCAACTTTCCGCATTTGTGCAAGCGCCACAACTGGATTATAATCTCTCTAAACCGCATTCGAATCCGACGAGGTGTGAGATGAAATCCAACAATGTCAAGCACCGGCGGCCAGCCGGGATCGAAAACCCAGGTATCGGTCAGGAATCAGTCTGGGATTATCCGCGCCCGCCGCGCGTCGAGCCGGTCTCCGAGCGCATCCGGGTCGAGTTCGGCGGAATCGTCCTGGCCGACACGGTCCGGGCATATCGTGTGATCGAGACAGCGAGCCCTCCAGTCTACTACCTGCCTCCAGAAGACGTACAGACAGAATATCTGGAGCCAAGCGCTCGTTCGACAGTCTGTGAGTGGAAGGGGACAGCGCGGTACTGGTCGGTCCGGGTGGGAGACCGGTTTGCCAGGGATGCCGCCTGGAGCTATCCCGAGCCGAACAGCGCCTACGAAGCAATACGCGGTTATCTGGCCTTCTACGCCGGGAAGATGGACGCGTGTTACGTCGGCGAGCACCGGGTGACCCCCCAGCCTGGCAGGTTCTATGGCGGCTGGATCACACCGGACATCGTCGGGCCGTTCAAGGGTGAACCAGGCACGGAGATGTGGTAGCTCATGCAGTAGATCGCATTGCCAATGAAGGAGCAAGAATGACTGAGGCAGATCCCTGGGAACGACAGGCTAAGGCTGCACGGGAACACCTGGAGGCGCTGCGAAAACTGGCTGGTCAATCCAGTACAAAGGGAAGCGAAGCGACACCTTCCAGCACAAAGGGAAGCGAAGCGACACCTTCAAGCGATCAGCCGGCAGCGATGGCGAATATCCTGGAGGCCCTTTCCACCAGCCTGGAGGATCTGATCGCGGGCCGCCAGGCAGCGGAGGCAGAGCGGCGGCGCTATCAGGATCTGTTCGAATTCGCCCCGGGTTGCTACCTTGTGACGGACACCGCGGGGACGATCTTGAGGGCCAACCGCGCTGCGGCGGCCCTGCTCCACACCCCTCAGCACTCTCTGGTGGGCGGGCCGCTGGTCGCCTTCGTTGCGGATGCAGCGCGCGACGACCTCGAAGCCTACCTGGCGCAGCTACGCGACGTGGGGCCGGATCAGGCACTGAACCGGGAGCTGCCCATACAGTTCCGTGGGGAGGACGGTGGGGCCTTTACAGCGGCGGTCGCGGTCACCGTAACCGCCGTGCACGGCTCCCAGAGCGGGCGAAGCGAGGTGCTATGGCTGATGCGGGACGTCGCCGAGCCCTGGTGGACGGATGGGGCGCCGCAGCAGACCCAGACCCGCTACCGTGCCATTGTCGAGGATCAGACCGAATTGGTCTGTCGTTTTTTGCCCAACGGCACGCTCACCTTCGTCAACGAGGCCTACTGCTGCTACTTCGATCAAGCGCGCGATGATCTGATCGGGCATAGCCTTATGACGTTCATCTCCGGGAGAGATATGGAGTTCTTCAAGCAGCAGCTTGCCTCCCTATCGCCTGGAAACCCCGTCGTGACTCACGAGCACCGCGTTGTGCTGCCCAACGGTGAGGCCCGATGGCAGCGGTGGACGAACCGGGCGATATTTGACGAGCAGGACCGCTTGATCGAGTTCCAGTCAGTGGGGCGTGATACGACCGAGCGCAGGATACTGCGGGAAGAACACGAGCGCCTGCTGGCGCAGCTTCGCCGGGATCGGGCATCGATACAGGAACTGGCTGAAGCGCTGGAGAAGGAGCGGCACACGCTCCAGATGATCATGGAGCATACCCACGCGCAGCTAGCCTACCTCGACCCGGGGTTCAACTTCGTCCGGGTCAACTCGGCTTACGCCCAGGGCTCGGGCTACAGAGAGGAAAAACTGATCGGGCGCAACCACTTTGATCTGTTTCCTCATCCGGAAAACCAGGCCATCTTCGAGCAGGTAAGGGACACCGGACAACCGGTCAGGTTCGAAGCCAGACCGTTCGTATATCCCAACCGACCCGAGCTGGGGACTACCTACTGGGATTGGACCCTGGTGCCGGTGAAAGATGAGGACCGGGAGGCGCGGGGGCTGGTCCTCTCGTTGTTGGACGTGACCGACCGTGTACGGGCGGAGCAGTCGTTGCAGGAAAGTGAAAAGAAGTACCGTCAACTGGTGGAAAACCTGAACGAAGGCATTTGGATGATCGATAGAGACGCCTGCACGACCTACGTCAACCCGCGCATGGCGGAGATGCTGGGATACACCGTGGACGAGATGCAGGGCAAACATCTCTTCTCGTTCATGGACGAACGTGGTGTGGAGATCTGCAAGCGCAACCTGGAACGGCGCAAGCAAGGGATCAAGGAGCAGCACGACTTTGAGTTCATCCGAAAGGACGGCGTGCGGGTCTTCGCGCTCATGGAGACCTCCCCTGTCACCGACGACGATGGGAACTACGTCGGGGCGATGGCGGGCGTGCAGGACATCACCGAGCGAAAGTTGGCGCAGGAGAAGCTGCGTCGTAACGCCAACCTGATGCGAGCGCTGCACGAGATCGACCAGGCTATTCTCACTGCCCGCTCGGCCAGGGAGATCGCTGAGGCCGCCCTGCCTCATATTCGGAGGTTGGTGCCCTGCCAGCGGGCCAGCGTCGCCGTGTTCGACTTAGAGTCGCACGAAATATCGCTGCTCGCCGTCCACACTGAAGGCAATACCGGATTGGAGACCGGAATGCGGTTTTCAGTGCAAGTCCTGGGAGAGGATATCGACGTGCTTCGCCAAGGCGAGGTATATACAGTGGAGGATATCTTGAGCCTGTCCCGCTCGTCGCCGCTGATCGAGGCACTGCGAGCGGACGGGGTGCGTTCTTACGTCAACGTGCCACTCGTGGCCCACGGGGAGTTGATCGGATCGCTCAACCTGGGGGCGGGAAGCTCCAACACCTTCACGCCTGAACATCTGAACGTCGCCCGCGAGGTGGCCGACCAACTGGCGATCGGCATCCGACAGGCCTGCCTGTACGAGCAGGTGCAAAGCTATGCCGTCGAGCTGGAACAGCGGGTAGCCGAGCGCACCGTCGAACTGCGGGCCAGCGAGAAGCGTTTCCGGACGTTGTTTAAGGAAGCGGCCATCGGTATCGTGCTTCTGGACAGAGACAGCCGACTGGTGGAGAGCAACCCAGCGCTTCAGGCAACGCTGGGATACACCGGCCAAGAGCTTGACGGTATGGTCCTGAGCGAACTATGCCATCCTGACGATGCGCCGGCCGATTTCGATCCATGCAGCGAACTGATGGCCGGGACAAGCGACTACTACCGAGCGGAGAAACGCTTTGTCCGAAAAGATGGCCGGCCGATCTGGGCCAATGTGACGGGGTCGCTCGTGCAAGGGACCGGAGGCGAACCGCAGTTCGTGATCTGTATGGTCGAGGATGTCACAGAGCGGAAACAAGCTCAGACGGCGCTGTTCCATGCGGAGAAGCTGGCCATCGCGGGCAAACTCGCTGCTTCGCTGGCCCACGAGATCAACAATCCCCTGCAATCGGTCATCGGTTGCCTGGGCCTGGCCGAGGAGACACGGGCTGAAGGCGGGGACGTGGGGCGGTATCTTCCGGTGGCGCTCGAGGAGCTGCGGCGAGTCGCCCGCATTGTGGCCCGGCTGCGCAACTTGCATCGCCCGTCGCAGCCGGAGGAGAGAGTGCCCGCCGATGTGAACGCGTTGCTGGAGCGGGTACTAGCACTGAGCCACAAGAAGTGCGAGGAGCACGGAGTGGAGGTAATCTGGAAGGAGGATGCCGGTCTACCCTCGATCCCGCTGGTGCCCGATCGGATGCAACAGGTGTTTCTGAACCTAGTGCTCAACGCGCTCGATGCTATGCCCGGCGGAGGACGACTGGAGGTCAGCGCGACGCACGCCGGTCAACCTGCCGGGGTGCAGGTTACGTTTGCCGACACCGGCGCGGGTATCGCTCCCGAAGTCTTGCCCCGTATTTTCGATCTGTTCTACAGCACCAAGGCCGACGGCCTAGGACTGGGGCTATCCATCAGCCAGGACATCGTGAAACAGCATGGAGGAAAGATCGAGGTGGACAGCCAGGTGGGAGAGGGAACGGCATTTAGGGTGTGGCTCCCCGCGTAGCGGCAGTCCGGCCATGGTGCCTCCTGCGTGGGCCCAAGACGCAACCTTCGTCCAGCAGACGAGAGTGGAGAGTAGTTTATGGCAGACCTCGTAAACACACTGGTGGTAGATGACGACCCGGGGGTTCGATTCTTCCTGGAGGAGACCCTGCGGCAGGATGGGCACGTCGTGGAGACGGCGTCCAGCGGGGAGGAAGCGCTGGATCTGCTGCGGGACGCATTCTTCGACGTGGTGATGCTGGACCTGAAGCTGGGCGGCCGGGCGGATGGGCTGCGGGTGCTGGAGGCGTTGCGATGGCGCTGGCCGGAGACGGTGGTCGTGATCCTGACTGCCCACGGTTCGCTGGAGACGGCCATGGCCGCCATCCAGGAGGGGGTGGATGGCTACTTGCTCAAGCCGGCGGAGCCGGACGAGGTGCGGCAGGCTGTGCAAGAGGCGTTGGAGCGACGCAGAAGCCTGGTTCAGCTCGAAGAGACGAGAGAGACCGGGCACATCTTGCAGCGCGGGCCCTTCGCCATCGATTTGAAGAAGCATCTGGCCACCTTCGAGGGAGAGCCACTGGAATTGACGTCGCGTGAGTTCAAGCTGTTGGCTCACTTGATGCGTAACGCCAATCAGGTCGTCTCGCCTCGGAAACTGGTGGAGGTGGTTGGGCAGTACGAGGTCGAGGATCTGTACGAAGCGCGGCAGATCGTCAAGTGGTATATCCATCGCTTGCGGCGCAAGGTAGAACCCGAGCCCTCCGACCCTCGTTACATCCTAAACGTGCGCGGCGTGGGGTATCGGTTTGTGGAATGAGAACAGCCGCATCCAACCGAATCCCAACTCTTTTCAACCAAATTCAACGGCAGTCCCAACCAGACTCGTCGGTTCGGGACTGTTTTTTATGCTACCATGGGGCCAGCTGTTCGAGCACTGGTGTTCTGCCTGTCGCCAGGATACCTGATGAGCACGGGCTGACGGTTTCCGTCGCGCGGGGCCAGGTCGAGCGCCCTGGGCAGTCTGCCGGCG
>Ga0180434_10008440_pt1 | contig 11363 bp, 17 predicted proteins | sample SS_ome_7_FD_132453 | JGI IMG/M metagenome (GOLD analysis project Ga0180434, IMG submission 132453) | Hypersaline lake sediment archaeal communities from the Salton Sea, California, USA - SS_1_D_2 metaG | ecosystem: Environmental > Aquatic > Non-marine Saline and Alkaline > Hypersaline >... | reverse complement strand
CGCCTCTTTCGCCTCTTCTTTCCCATAACCGATTATATGCGCGCAGAAAGGGCCGCCCCTCCGGGGCGGCCCCCCGACCGGTCGCGCGCGGCTCCGCCTACTGCGTCGGCGCGGGCGCCGGCTCGTCGCCCTCGGGCTGGAACAGCCCCTTGACGGCGTCCCACACTGGCCCGATGACGCCCTTCCAGTTCTCGTACGCCTGCTCGGCGTCGTCCATGATCCCGGGGACCTGGTCGGACATCTGCGACCATATCGGCCTCTGGGACTCCAGGTAGTAGTCGACGTTGCCCAGCATGGCGTCGGCCCTCTCGCCCTGCACCATCAGGAACGAGAGCCACGCGAAGCTCTTGGACACGGGCGGCTCGTTCTTCGCGATGCGCTCGGCGAGGCCGTCGAGTATCTCCTCGCTCCTCTCCGGGGAGAACGTGCCGTCGAGCTGCGCCCGCAGCAGGTCCACCTTGGCCTCGGCCACGGCCTTGTTGTTCGCCTCGTGGCCGGCGATGCGGGTCATGCCCCAGCCCTTCGTGAAGAGGGCGTCGCGGACCTCCCGCTGGACTCCCATGCCCCTGTCGAAGGACATCTGAGCCACCTTGGCCGATTGCGCGCATCCGGTGGAGAGCGTGGCCACCAGAGCCAGCGCGGCTGTTGTGAACAGGAACCTTCTCATAGCTTCACCTCCCAGCTTACTCGGGTTCCGAAAAGTCCGAACGTCCCATTATACCCCGCTCAGAACGCAAGGCAAATGAACACGCCCGCCGCGAACGCCGCGGCGAACCCCTCCATGAACTTCTCGGAGGACACGGCGGCGGCGAGCTTCCTCCTGGCCTCCGCGATCTCCGTCTGGCTGATCTCGGCCACCTCGGCCGCCTCGAACGCCTGCGAGTCCGCCAGCAGGACCGGCCTGTCCGCGGCCGCCTCCTGCGCAGTCGCGGCCTGCGGCACTGCGGCCAGCAGGGCCACCAGGGCCACCATCAGAATAGCTTTTCGCATCTCAATCACCCTCCTTGTCTATCGGCCTCTCTTAGTCCGGATCGCTCAGGCCCAGATCGCCCTCGTCGACCGTGTCCGCGACCAGCCGGGGCGCCATGCCGTCCGGCGCCCACCGCTCGCCGCCGTCGCTGTAGGCGACCCTGTGCTCGTACCCGTACTCCTTGCCCAGGAAATCCAGCACCTTCCTCGCGCCGGAGACCTGCTGCGCGCCGTCGAGCCCCACGGCCCTCAGGCACTCCGCGCCGTCCACATACAGGATGTCCTCAAGCGGCACCTTGATGCCGCTGAGGCCCATGTCGTACTCGTTGAAAACCGTGTAGTGCACCAGTTTCATCGCGCCTCCCTTCCGCTACAGCCCGGCCAGCCTCTCCTCCGTGCCCGCCACGAAGCCCGTCAGCGGGGCGAACGTGGGCCGCTGCCCCCGGCCCTCCCGCGACGCCAGCAGGGGCTCCAGCCCCCTCTCGGCGAGGGCCATGACGGTCTCCTGGGAGCCGTACGCGGCCACGAGGTCGGCCAGGGTGGCGTCCGGGGACTCCATCGCCTCCATGCCGGCCAGGCCGTGCTCCGGAGTCCCGGGGGCCCCGCAGGGCAGGAACGACTCCGCCACCACGTGCGCCTTCTCCTCGTGCATCCACAGCGGAAGGTAGCCCGCCTTCATGTGGATCCCGCTGCCGTCCGGCTCCTTCATGCCGGTCAGCAGCCAGACGGCGACGGCCGTGGTGGACGGGCGGTCGGCCGCGGCCTCCCTGGCGTCCGCCAGCAGCTTCCTGGCCGCCTCGAACGCCTCCTTCTCGTCACCGGGGCCCCAGGCGTCCTCCGACCCGTCCAGGGCCTTGGCGGCGGCCTCGGCCTTCTCGGCGGCGGCGCAGGGCCCGAGCTCCTCGGAGGCGGCCAGGAGCCGCCCCGCGTCGTCCCTGGCCCTGATCGCCCGGGGCGGGTCGATCCCGGCCGACACCACGGGCGTCTCGAGCGCCTGCCACGCCTCGTCCGGCACGGCGGCCTCGGCCTCCTCCCGCGTGTCGAACGGCCTCCAGCCGCCGTCCGGGTTCGACAGCACCTGCTGGTCATCCTTCCTCTCGACCCGCCACTTCACGAGCGGCCTCGGCGGCTCCAGCGCGGCCGTGGCGGCCGTGGCCTGCACCAGCAGGGCGCGGAACGGCGAGGGATTCCACTCCTTCTTCTTCTCCGGCGCCCTCCCCGCCAGGGTGGAGGGCTCCGGCTCGGGGGCGAGGTCGCCGTCGAGGATCGCCTCCTTGCGGATGGAGGACTCGCCGTGCGCCAGATCCAGGAGCAGGGCGGATCTCCGGCTGTCCTCTTGGTCGAGGAACCTCGCCATCTCGTCGAGCGTGCCCCTGCGGTACGAGACCGCGCCCACCTTCCCGGTCTTCTCCAGGAACAGGACGGGGTTGTAGTCGTCGTACCTGACGCTCATGCCGTGGCCGACGGCGTCCTCCTCAGTGCCCACGTGCCCGAGGCGGAGGTCCTTCTGCGGGCCGATGACCACCATGGGGGCGAAGTCCGGCAAGTCGGCGTACTCCGCCCACGCGGCCATCGTCAACGCAGTCGTCAGCGCCTTGCATGTCTCGAGCCCGGGCGGGCGGCTCAGGTGGGTCAGGATCGGCCTCAGCTCCGGCGCCAGGTCGGGCCGGTCGGACTCGAAGCGGGCCAGGATCTTCTTCATGGAGACCTTGGCCAGCCTCCCGTTGATGTCCTTGCCCTTCAGGAACTCGTCGCCGCTCCAGGCCTCGGCCAGCGGCGCCGTCCTCAGCCGCCGCTTCTCGGCGTGCGCCTTCCGGCGATGGTCGGCCCTCGCCCGCTGGTTCATCCGCTTCCTTGCGACCCTCTTCTTCTCGGCTTTCGATGCCATGCGCATCCTCCATTACTCTGAGTGTGCCTCGATCCCACGTACTATTCTACCCCGTCCGAGAAAACCGCCCGGACGGGCTTGAACCGTAGGCCGGGGCGCGTATAATCGGACGAGGAGAAGCCATGAGCAACACAGCCAGGAGAAGGGTGGCGGAGCTGCTGCTCGGCCACGACACGGGCGACGGGCGGCTGGGGCCGCGGATAGCCGAGACCATGCGGGCGGAGATATACCGCGCGCTGGCCGGGGTCGTGTGCGAGACGGAGAGGGTGGCCAAGTCTCTCCGGGCGAGGGCGCCCGGCCTGGCGGCCGACATCAGGCGAGACGCGGCCTGGGCGTACCGCTCGCTCCGCGAGATGAACGGCGTGGTCTGGTCCCAGGCGTCCGACAGGCGGGTGCGGGCGGCGCTGGAGGCGGTGTCGATGGACTTCCTGCCGGAGGCGGCGTGCGCCGGGATGCGCGGGCCCGACATGCCGCTGCGCGAGGCTGAGCGGGTGAGCGCGCGAGCGCCCGGGGGGATGGGCTCGCTGTCCGAAAGGCTCTACCGCGCTGGCGTCTACCACACCCTTTACCTCATAGCCGCCGGTCGCGGGGACAACGCCCGCGCCCAGGACCTGCGGGTGGCGCTGCACGACACCCTCGCGGATCTGGCCGACGAGGTGGTGAAGCGGGCAAACTCGCTCCGGAAGCACGGGCTGGACGACGAGGCCGACGCCCTCGCGGGCGACTGGGCATGGATCGACGGTGCGAGGGAGCCGATTGGGAGGACGCTGCTGCACGAGGGGCCGCAGGAGGGATCCCTGGACGCGCTGGCGGAGGCGGGGGCGCTGCCCGCAATCTGCGAGACCGCGCCGCAGTGCCAGATTCCGAGCCCGACCGGGGTATGGAAGGAAAGGGTCGCCGAGTGGCGGGAGGAGGAGAGAATCCGCACGGACAAGGCGCGAGCCGACAAGGCGTGGGACACGCTTGTGAACGGCTTCCGGCCTGGCGCGGCATCGGTGATCCCGGATCAGGATATCGAACTGCACCCCGCAGGGCACGGCGCCGGGCTGGGCATGTTCGAGTTCAACGAGTTCGGACACCTGCGGAGGGCGACGGGGGTCGAACCCATGGTTCACATAGACACTGGCACGGGGGAACCCAGGTCGCATGTGCCAATGCGGCTGATACCGGAGATCTCCAACGCGGAGGCGGTCACGGCGGAGGCGGGGGAGCCCCTCCTGGCCGGGGCGGTGCGGGAGGTGCTTGCCGCCGACGGCAAGGAGGCCATCGCGGTGCACATGGGCAAAGCCGAATCCCGCGAAACGCGGGCGGCAGGCGGGCCGGAAAAGGGCACAACACTCATCCAATGGCTGGGCTCCGGCGAGATTGAGTGGATCAAATCAGACAAGTTACAGGTCGCCAGCCGGCAGGTGTTCGTCTACGGGCCCGCAGAAATGAAGACGACACTAGGGCTTGCGCAATTCTGCTTCGGCAAGTGGGTGGACTTCAGCACCCTACGCATCCAGGAGCATCGCAACCTATTCTGCGTCGGCGACGAGGTAGAGCTACCGGCGGCCACGCTGAAGCACTACGGCACCGCCGTGATCGGGTGCGACATCCCGCGAGGCGATCGCACGACCACGCTACCGGACATGTGCGCGGGCGTGGTGGTCAGGGCGCCCGCCGGACGAGCCACGGCTCAAGCCGAGCCGATGTACGATGTGGAGGTCGGCAACACGGTGCTGCTGGGGCAAAAGGAGAGCGACCTCCGCCCGCGCAAAGGCAAAGTGAAGGTGCAACCACGCACGGACATCAGGAATCTGGCGGGCCAGAGCTACAACGCTTTCGACAGCGACGCGTACAGGAGATACCGCGGGGAATCGTAACTATCCGGGCGGCCGCCTCGCCATGTCCAGCACCTGCGGAAGCGAGGCCGAATCCAGTTGATCCACAGGCACCCTCACGGGATCCCCGCCGGCGAACGGGCGGACAAGAACGAGTCCGCCGGACGGCGGCTCCGTCACCCAGCCCTGGATGGGCGCGTGCACCACGACAGTATCGCTCTCCATCAGAGCTCCGGGCCGACGCTCTTCGGAGCCTTCGGACCAGCTCCGCCCGAGGGTGTCGGCGGATCGCAGGGCCCGGGCGGGATGCAATCCGTCCCCTGCCCCTGCGGATCGCCGCCCCTGTCGCTGCACTCATGCGAGAGAAGCTCCTCGCACTCGCCGTCACCGAGGCAGCAGGCCTCGCGGGACCACTTGTAGAGCGTGGCCCAGGTTAGCTGCCTCAAGGGGGTCACCCGAGGCAAACCCACACCGGACACCAGCCTAGCGCTTTCGTCGATGGCGCGGAGAATCGCGGCGGCCTCGGCGGCGGCCTCGTCCTCCGCGGCCGGGCGATCCAGAGACCCCTGCTCCTCAAGCTGCCGCCGCGTCAACTGCGCGTCATCCGAGAGGGCCTCCCCCTCCTGTAGTGCCTCCACAATCCTCCGCTTCGACTCCACGGTGAGGGGCGTGCCGTTGAGGGCCTCGACGATCTCCGCCCTCTGGAACTGCTCGTGCACCCTGTTTCGCAAAAGGGCCTCGACGGTCTCCAGGGTCTCCTCGTCATCATCCACGGCGAACGACTTTATGGCCTCCACAATGATGTCGAGCTCGTCGCAGGAAAGCGCGGGGACATCGGCGGCCTGGCCGGGATCGGGGCAGCACTCCTCCCCCTGGTGAAGCTGCTCGACAAAATCCGCCCGGCGGTTGAACGTCTCCACATCGGCCTCTGTGTCCCTGTCGCCACCGGGTGTTGCCGTTCCGGGCGGCTCCTCCGGTATCCACATATCGGGCGGAATGTCGTCTTCGGAGACGACGCACTGCGGTATCAGGACGCGGCCCAGGAAAGCCGACCGCTTGGTAAACACGACATCCAACGACCCCTTGCCGGCGACCGGGACCGTGAAATACAGCGGGAGCGGCGCGTTCTCGAGATCGGGCTTGGCATCCAGCAACAGTCCGCAAAACTCCGTGAGGAACGCGGTGCTCTCCTGCACGCCGGGGACGCCGGGCTTCAACGCGCCGTCCTCGATGTAGCTGTTCGTGGCCTTGACGAAATCCCACAACTCGCGCGCGGTGTAACGCACGCCGATCATGGTGGCCGAGCAAGACACCGCCCTATCCATCAGCCTTCCTCCTCCGGCTTCTCCAGCCTAAGCCCCTTGACGGCTGTGCCGAGTTTCCGCAGCGCCGCGCGGAGGTACTTGTTTCCGAACTCCGCGACATTCCTGTAGACCTGGGCGCCGTCCGGCGACAAATCTACCTTGCGCTTGGGGACATGCTGCTCGTTGTACACCACGGCATGAGCGTTCGCCAGATTGTACTGCAACCCGGCCTCGTCCTCCCGCTTGGCCACCTCCAAGTCGGTCGTCAGGAGCACGTACACCCCTTCCCTGTCCGTGTCTATCTCGAACACGACGGACTCGCCGTCGTGAAGAAGGGACGATATTGTCATGCCGTCCAGGGACTGGCCCACCCACTTGGCGGCGAATGGGCGGAGCTGCGGAATCCGGGTGGTGGCGGGGCGCATCCGCTTGCGGGAGTCGGCGAGCGCCAATCTCCGTCTTGCCCTTGCCAGAATGCGTGCGATTACCGCTGTCTTGTCCACCGTACCTCCCCAAGGCGGGTTCCGGGAGGCTGGTTACCTGCCGACTCCCGCCAACTGGTCCTTCATCCTATCGACCAAAGCGGCGGCGGCGTCGTCCGACTCGATGAGGTCGGACAGGAAGTCGTACCGGCCATCCATGCAGTCGGTTAGGATTTCGGAGAAAACCGTCGTCAGGCACTCCAGCCCGTAGACGACCAGCATACGGATAACCTGCGCCGTCCCGATGCCCATCGCCTCGGCAACCCGCAGGCACACCTTGAGGTTCCTGGCATCGTCGCCGTCGAGGGCGGTTTGGACGCTGACCACATGCTCGCCGGCGGGCCAAGCCTTCAAGTCGTGCAGCAAGTCATGGATACGTTTAGATTCCAAACTCCTGTATCTCGTCATCTTTGTCGCCGACCGACTCTTCGTCGCCAAACACATCCGCGATGTCGTCCAACTCGTCAAACGTCTCGCCCTCGCCCTTCTTGGCGGGCGCCAGCTCCTCGCCAAAGCCCTCTTCCTCGCCGAGGCCCTCGTCAAGGTCTTCGAGCCCGAGATCCTTGCCGAGATCCTCGTCGAAACCGAAATCCTCATCGATCGGCTCGCCCTCAATATCCTCGGGAGCCTGGATGTCCACCTCTTCGCCGTCGCCGATGTTGATGTTGATCGTGACATCCTTCGCGAGCACCCTCCGCACCGCCGCGGTAGCCTCCTCGCCGAGGTCGCCAAAATTCACTTCCTCCTCACCGAGGTCGCCCTCAAGCTCATCGAGCCCCTCCGGCTCGACGGGCTCTTCCAGCCCCTCACCGAGATCGGATTCACCGAGGTCAGCCTCCCCCAACTCCTCGCCGAGACCTTCGAGTTCGGGCTCTTCGAGTTCAAGTTCGGGCTCCGAGTCGGACTCATCGCCGATGTTGATGTTGATCGTAACATCGCTCGCGAGCACCCTCCGCGCCGCGGCTGCTGCCTTCCCCTCGGCCATCAGTATCGACTTCAGGAGACCGCGATCGCCATACTCCGCGGACGGGGGTCCGGCAATGTCCTCCTCCGCATCCGGCAGCAAATCCTCGGCCTCCTCGAAGGTGTCGGGAATCTCGAGGGGCCCCTCCGCCCCAAGACCATCATCGCCCAGAGCCTCGCCGACCAAATCCTCGTAGCCCGGCTCGCCGCCGAACATGTCCGCGAGCGCCTCGTCCGCCTCGTCCGGGGCACCAGGCGCGAACATGCCATCCAACCCCAGACGATCCACCTCTTCCGGCTGCCCCAGCAGCGCCTTCTCCAGAGACACGCCTCCCTGACCCTGGCCCTCGATCGCCTCCTCCGGGTCCCCATCGCCAGCCAAGCCCATCTCCGTCAGCCAGTCATCCGACTCGCCCTCCGGCTCCAGCTCCTCGCCACCCGGCTCCATGAGCCTGTCGATAGGCATGCCCTCAAGCGCCATGTCGGCGGGCACATCGTCCAACGCGCTCGGCATCGGCTCCGGCTCGGCGTCTACGGCCTCCTCGTGCTGCTCCATCAGGTCGGAGAAGGTGGTGTCCCCCTCGGCCGTGGCGGCTTGATCCTCTGGCGCCTGCTCCGCCTTCTCGCGCACAATGGTCTCCACAATGGACTGGAGCTCGTCGACGGCCTCGGGCTCCACCATGACTGCGTCGTCGTCCGGTTGCGGGTCGGGCTCGTACTTGTAGCCCGTAAAGTACGCGAGCTTGTCGTGGAAAGCCATCTCTTCCTCCTGTTTCGGTGGCCCCGTGCGTGCACACACCTTCGCTGACTCCGGCAAAAGGCTAAAACAACACAAGGCTGAAGGGGCCCGGAAAGCCAAAGAAAAAGCCCGCGGCGGGAGCCGCGGGCGTTGTGTTTGGTGGAGCCGGCGGGGGATCGAACCCCGCGTCCAGAGCGCCCATCCTCAGAGGGATCTTCACATGCTTGTCCGGCGATTGGTTTTCGTCTCCGGGGCGCCCGCCGGCGTGCCCCCCGTCGCTTAGCACATTTAGCTCTCGCCCCCGGGCCCCCGTGCCAGGTGCCCTTCGGGCCAGGTCCCTGTCTTCGCCCTCCGCCAGCCGGAACCCTCCGGCGGGGGCGCGCCGTTACGCGGCGAGCTTCAAAGTACCGTTGGCACTTGTGTTTTCGGACGGCTTTTTACGTGGCCAGCCGACCAACCACGGCATGCACCTCTCCGTTTCCAGACACCTGTCGAACCCAAATCGGCCCCTCAGTGCAAGGAGTATATCGCGCCCGCAACCCCGAGTCAAGCGCCCTGCATTTCCGTAGGCGCCCGAAATCCGACAAAAACCGCTGAGAAACGAGTGAGCAGGTAGCTTTGGGAAGGCCGAGAAAATGATCGAGCTGCATGAGAGATTCATCCGACTGTGCCAGGAGGAGGCCGATGGCCTTACTGCGGGGACGCTCCCCGAGCCGGGCATGGGGTCGGTGTGCATCGTGGTGTTCTCGAACGGGTACGAGGAACGCGTCCCCCACCGAGATCTGGTCAGGGCGGAAGAGGACCATGTGTTGAGGCCGTACGCTTCTGCGGTGGCCGAGAGAGCCGCACTGTATCGGCCGTGGGAGGCGAAATGAGCCACCGCCCGACAACGATCTGGCAAATCCTGGCGGACCTGGACGACGCGGAGGAGGACGCGGTCGAGGCGGCGGTGCCCGCCCTCTGGCCGTAACATTCATCATGAGCAACGAACACGACAACACGGTCGAGGCCCGGCGGATCGGCGACGGCGGCTTCTTCCGGAAAAGGACCGGGACATACGTCTACATGCGGATGCACGACGACGCCGCGAGGTTCCTCGGGCTGGACGCGGGCAAGATACACGGCACGGGAGGGCACGGCGGCACGGCGTCCGTGGACAAGGAAACCCGGGTCGTGCCCTGCACCGTCCACGACTTCATGGCCTGCTGGTACCCGGCGCCCGCTCGCGTGCGCTAGCCGCCCTTCTCCCGCAGGATGGCTCTCGCGCGCCGTTGCGCCCACTTGCCGAGGTCGCCCCTGCCCAGCGACTGGTTCAGGAAGCGCACCTCCATGCATCGCGGATCACCGCCCGGCACGGACTCTATCTGCCACCCGCCCGGGTGCGGCGGCCGATCTGGCTTGCGCTTCCGTGGTCTCGAAAACGAAATTCACCCTCCCGCTGGGCCATTCGCCCCGCTGAACCATGCGCGTCCCCGGCCAATCGACACACAACGGAGTTTCTCGATCCGAATCTACTCGGTACAGGATCACCGTCGCCGTCCGGAAACTTGGATACCGACCCGGCTGAGCGGTGTAAAATGGCTGCGGCCCCTCGAAACGTCTCACGAATTTCGGCATTTTCCCTCCTCAGGGGGCATCCTGCCCCGTCATATTATCGCAGGGGATGGCCGAAGTCAAGTGACAAAAGCAGAGTAGGCATACAATATATAGTTGCTGAGGTACAAAACATTACAAATTATGGTATGTCATTTTCTATGGAAAACCCGCCGCAGTCCGTTGCGGACACGGTCCATCGCGCTGGGGACGGACTCGACGACGGTGAGGACCGTGGCCTCGTACCAGTGCCCGGCATGCTTCGCGCCGTCCTTGTCCCACCTGACAAGGCACAGCCCCGGATGGTCGGCTCTCCCATGCACCCTGAGCATGCGGCGGGGCGACTGCACGCGCAGCACGATGCCGGCGATGGAACCCAACTGGACCCTGTCGCCGGCGCGGACTGGCGAAACCTCACCGCCCATCATTTCACCTTCTTGTTGTGCTCCTCGGCCTGCTCGTTGTATTCCTCGATGGCCGCAGCCATGCGGTCGCCCCAGAAGGTGAAGTCCTGCCACGCCGCGACGAGTTCGTCGGTCACCTCAATGGCAAGAGACCGAATCTCCTCCCTCTGCTCGCCGGGGGGCAGCTTACCGATGGCGTCGAGGAGCGGCACCCTGGAGACCTCCGGGACCGCAGGGCGGGGGTATTCAGGCAGGATTGGCCACTTCTGGTTCGGGCTAACCGTCGCGCAGCCGGACAAGGCCGCACACAACACGATCGCAAGTATTCGTGGCGTCTTCATGTCCTATTATAGCCTCGTCGGACAACAACTTCCACCCCGGATCGCTAGACTGAGATATGAGACGGTGGGAAGATCGCGTCCGAGCCGGGCAATGCGGCAATTGTGGCAAACCACAAGACCGCGAGGGGCCGTTGTGCTCCGGCTGCGTCCGAAAGCAACGGGACTGGCAACGGAACGACCGGGAGAGCAAGCGGCGGAGCGGCCTCTGCATCTATTGCGGACAACAGGCCGTCGACAGCAAAAATGTCTGCCGTCGCCACTTGGAAAAGGAACGCGACCGCGTGCAACGGCTGAGAGACTCCGGACTATGCGCCGGTTGCCAGTTCCCGCTGGATCGCGATGGCAAATACTGCAAAAGTTGTTGCGCCGTCAGGCGGGCAAAGGCTACGGGAAAGAAGAACGAGGCGATGCGGAAGCTGTGCGGGGGGGCACCGCGGTGCCAATGCCCGGGGTGCCGCACTACCGCCATAGAATTCCTGACTTTCGATCATGTCCGCAGCGACGGGCACAGGGAAACCGCCAGCCAGCGCGCGAGCATGGCCAAGAGGATATTGTCCGCTGACCGGCCGCAGGACAGGTATCGTGTATTGTGTTGGAACTGCAACTCAGCTAGGGACAAGCACGGCGGGCCGGAAAAAAGGTGCCCGTACGAGAATCACCCCCACGGAGGGTAAGATGGAAATCAAGTTCGGAAGCATCCTGAAGCTGTTGGGCTTTCTCCTGAAGTTCCTCAACTACAAGCGCTGGAAAAAGCGCGCGCAGGACGCCGAGGCCAGGAACGAGCTGGACAACCAGACCCACGAGACCGAGACCGACATCCGGGACAAGGCGGACGAGGTGACCCGCCCGCCGCACGG
>Ga0180434_10008439_pt1 | contig 11363 bp, 8 predicted proteins | sample SS_ome_7_FD_132453 | JGI IMG/M metagenome (GOLD analysis project Ga0180434, IMG submission 132453) | Hypersaline lake sediment archaeal communities from the Salton Sea, California, USA - SS_1_D_2 metaG | ecosystem: Environmental > Aquatic > Non-marine Saline and Alkaline > Hypersaline > Sediment... | reverse complement strand
AGGCCGGAAAAACAGAACTCCGGAAAAGCCCTCTCAGAGCCTTTCTGAGGCGAGCAGGCTTAAACCGTACTTTGGACCGGAAAATGTAGAAAAACCGCTTCTAGAGCCATCTGGAAGCATTTGCGGGTATTTGAGCTGAACTCTAGCCAGTACTCTAGCCAAAACCATTAATTACAGTATATATATAGCACAAGGTTTTCTAACCTATTGAAATCATTGGTCGGGGCGAGAGGATTTGAACCTCCGACTCCTTGACCCCCAGTCAAGTGCGCTAACCAGACTGCGCTACGCCCCGAAGCATGTCCCTCAATACTACAGCGTCCGTGAGGGTGCAAGTATATGTAAGCGTATTGTATCCACTCCGATCATTGAAGCCGGAGACACTGGTAAAATTTCCAGAAAATCAGAAAGGCGACTACTTTCCGCCGTCCAGGGGAATTTCGTCGGGCAGGCAGAACTTGTCGTCAGGATATTTTTCGTCGAGGCTGTAGAGCATGGGCCTGCACGTGTATCCCTCGTCGACCCTGCATTCATCGTCGCTTTTACACGTTTTAAGACAGGCCGTAAAAACGCCCGCTTCACCTACGCACCTTATGTCCGGCCCGCACCATGAATCCGGGTCTTCGCACGAAGCCGTACAGAACCCTCCCGGAAGCGGAACCACGCCGGCGGCCACCAGATAACACTTCGGCTTGTACGCGCTGCCCTCGGGTGGAAAACATTTACAGTCCGAGTCCTTTTCGCAGGGCTGGCCGTAAGTGCCTCCCCACTCGTCACCTGTGTCCTCGCACTCTTCGTCGCCGCCGTTATCGCCGTCGTCGCCGTCGTCTCCGTTGTCTTTGTTGTCCGGATCCGTGTCGCCGTCGTCATCCGTGCTTTCGCACGCAGGGGATACAAGCAGCAGGATCAGTGTGCAGAAAAGAAAGGTAAAAAGCCGGTTCATGGTGTTCTTCAGCATGTTTCCTCCTTGCCCGGGCAGAAGCAAAAGCCCGTACGCCTCGTCATGCTGGTGAATATTATTCGAAAAATACAAATTGTCTAAGAAAAAGCGCTTATTTTTCCTGTTTAATCAATCAGTTATCTACTATTTGAACAAATCATTCGATCAGTACGCTCCGCATGCCTTCAAGGGGGAAAGGGTTGCTTTGTAAGTTTCAGGAAAAACAGACGCTTTTGTCTTGCCTGACTGTGCGCAATCGTGTTATTACGAGCCCGACTTTTTGGGTGGTGTACAGGAAGGTTGGCCTCACGAGGGTCCGCCTTTTTTTATGCACCTCCGGCTTAGGGTCATCTCTTCCCCATACAGACTGCGAGGGGCAATGATGCTCATAAGCATGAGGGACGGGTTCCGCCCTGAAGTCGGTAAGAGGCACAGGTTATGAGTCGCTTGTTTGAAGAAATAGAAAAAACAATTCTGCCCGTTGCAGAGTCTCATGACTGCAGTATCGTCGACCTTGTATTCCGTCGTGAAGCAGGGGGCAGAGTGCTCAGGCTTTACCTCGAAAAGGCCGCTGCAGGGAGTTCAAATGACTCCGGCGTTACCGTGGACACCTGCGCCGCCGTCAGCAGGGACCTGGCGATTGCCCTGGACGCATCCGAACTGATCGAAGGGCCGTACACGCTTGAAGTATCATCAGCCGGCCTGGACAGGCCCCTGAAGAAGCTTGAGGATTTTGAACGTTTCCGGGGTTCGAAAGTTAAAATCAAGACCTCGGCTCCCATAGACAAGAGGTGGACATTCACGGGGCAGATCGTGTCGGTAGAGCGGGATGTCGTCCACCTCGAAACAAAGGGATCTTTCAGAATGGAAATTCCGCACTCAAAGATAAAGAAGGCAAATCTCGTTCCCGAGATAAGGTGGACTTGAAATATGGAGGTATTTTACTCAAATGCAGCAGGGTAACCTAACACTCAGCATGATCATAGAACAGGTAAGCCGGGACAAGGGCATCGATCGCAAGGTGCTTGTAGAAACACTTGAGGCCGCCATTCTTACGGCTGCAAAGCGTACCTTCGGCATGAACCGGGACCTCGAGGTGCGCTTCAACGAGGAAACGGGCGACATTGATCTGTTTCAGTACATGACCGTTGTCGAAGAGGTGGAGAACGAACAGCGCGAGATCGCCTATCCTGACCTGAAGAAATACAAGCTTGATGCCGAGCTCGGCGAGGAACTGGGGTTTCAGATTTTCTACAGGGATGAGGATGATAAGAAGGCAAAGAAGCAGGACAAGGAATTCGGCGGTCTTCTGGATCTGAAGACGCACAAGCGGGGCTTCGGCCGTATCGCGGCGCAGACGGCAAAGCAGGTTATAATCCAGCGGGTCAGGGACGCTGAAAGAGAGAACATATTCAGGGAATACAAGGACCGCAAGAGTGAGATAATTGCGGGAACCATAAGGCGGTACGAGCGCGGAAACAACATCATTGTCGATCTTGGACGGACAGAAGCCGTGCTTCCGGCAAGGGAGCAGACCCCGAGGGAATCATACCGGCCGGGCGACCGCATCATGGCACTGGTCAAGGACATAGACAGGGAGGCCCGCGGGCCGCAGATAATACTGTCGCGTACGGATGTCGGGCTGTTAATCAAGCTGTTCGAGATGGAAGTTCCGGAAATCTACGAGGGCATAGTACGAATAATAAACGCAGCCAGGGACCCGGGCGTCAGATCGAAGATCGCCGTAAGCTCAAGGGATGTGGACGTCGATCCCGTGGGAGCATGCGTGGGAATGAAGGGGTCGCGCGTTCAGGCCGTGGTTCAGGAACTCAGGGGAGAGAAGATAGACATCGTTCCATGGGAAAGGGATCCCGCACGCTTTGTCTGCAATGCAATTGCTCCGGCAGAGGTCTCCCGCGTCATTATTGACGAGGCAAACGGATCCATGGAGCTTGTTGTGCCGGACGACAAGCTTTCTCTTGCAATAGGCAGAAGGGGGCAGAACGTGAGGCTGGCTTCGCAGCTTACCAACTGGAAGCTGGACATCATAAGCGAAACCAGTTTCAAAGAAATGGAAGAGCAAGCGATTCTGGCACTTGCCAATATCGATGGCGTGGACGATTCCACGGCCAATACCATTTACAAACTCGGATTCAGGTCACTCGAGGAAGTCGCACGCGCCGAGCCTCAGGAACTCGCTGCCATACCCGGAATCGGAGGGCTGGAAACGGTTGAGAATATACAGAAGCAGGCGGTCGTGGCCATGGAAGAAGCCAGACAGAAGGAAATGCTCGAGATGGCGCTTCGAACCGAGCAGCTTTCCGAGCGGGAAAGGTGGCTCATGGTTCACGGGGTGGGAGAGAGAAACCTGGAGGCTCTGGAACAGGCGGGCTATGCATCCGTAAACGACATTGCAGACGAGAATGACTCGGATCAGATTGCCATCAAGACTGGACTCGGCCTGAAAAAAGCGCGGGAGATTCTCGAGGCGTCACGGCAGTTTCTGGTAACCGAGGCCAGGATACTTGAAGAAGTGAAAGAAAAGATACGGCAGGAAAAAGCGGAGGCCGAAGCTGCAGAGGCTGCGAAAGCGGCCGCCGAAGCTGCGGCCGAAGCCGCGGAAGGCGCGGCAGGAGCCGCGGAAGAAACCCCCGGCACTGAGGAAGTGGAACCACAGGCAGACAGCGCCACGACTGAAAAGGCCGCTGACGGTGAAGCAGGGGCTTTGTCGAGGCCGGAGGCGCTGTCAATGGATGAAGTGGACGACGAATGGTAGATACAGGCCCGGTACGCACGTGCATAGGATGCAGAAAGCGGGATCCCAAATCCGGCCTGATAAGAATTACTGCCGGACCGGATGCCCGCGTTGTCGTAGATCATGCACAGCGCTTTCAGGGAAGAGGTGCATACGTGCACCCGTTTGTTGAATGTATTGTCAGGGCATGCAGAAAGAACGTGATAAGGCATGCCCTGAAAGGAAACCGTATTCATGAAGTTGATGCTTCATGGTTCGAAGAAGAATGCTCTTCGGAAATTTCCATGAATACGAAGACGGACCATCGGAGGAATTAACATATGCCAGCAAAGGTTCGTGTTTATGAAGTAGCAAAAGAGCTGGGACTTCCCGCACGGGATCTGGTGGATAAGATACAGTCTGCCGGGATAGCCATCAGAAACCATATGAGTGTGCTGGAAACCGATGATGTTCAGCGGGTAAAGCGCCTTATCGAAAGACAGAAACAGGAAGAAACCATCGAGGAGCACATAAGGCCTACGGTGGTCCGCAGGAGGGCCCGAAGCCCGGTGGTGGCACAGAAGGCGGCCGCGCGTGCATCAAAGCAGCCGGTTGAAGAGCCCGAAGCGGGTATCGAAGCCCCTGAAACAGCTGAACAGCCCGTCGAGCCCGAACCCCAGGTGGAACAGAAACAGGTATCGCAGGCCGCAGCGGAGGCGTCGGGTGCTGCCGTAGAACCACAGTCACCTGTGACGTCTGCTGCCGAGGAAAGCGCAGCTGCACAACCGCCTGCCGCACATGAGACGTCGGGGACAGGGCGAGCAGAAGCAAAAGAGTCCATGTCTGTTCCCAAACTGGACATCTCGGAAAAAGAGCTTTTGAGGGAAGAAGAATCCGATGCGCGCAAGAAGGGAGCTCCGTCAAGCCGCCGCAGGGAGCTCGTACGGGGCAAGGACCTTGTTGCTCCGGGACGGTCGTCAAGACCCAAGAGCGGCTTTTCAATGCCAAAGGCGAGGAAAAAGCGCGCCATGCCGGGCAAGAAAACCAAGAAAACCGAGATCACGACTCCCAAGGCAATAAAGAGAATCATCCGCATAGAGGAAACCGTAAGCCTGCAGGAGCTGGCCAAACGCATGGGCATCAAGGCTAATGATGTTCTGATGAAGCTCATCGGCATGGGAATGGGAGGCGTGAACATAAATTCCGTTCTGGATTCTGACACTGCCAAGCTTGTGGCCGCAGAGTTCTCGTACGAAGTGGAAGATATGGCCGTTGCCGAGGAGGACCTGCTTGCATCGGCAAGAGCGGATGCAGAAAAGGCCGAGGCAGGGCACGAGACACGGCCTCCCGTGATCACGATGATGGGACACGTTGATCACGGAAAGACATCCCTTCTGGACTACATAAGAAAATCACACATTGTAAAGGGAGAGGCCGGCGGAATTACCCAGCACATAGGCGCCTACAGGGTCGACACCAGACAGGGAACCCTGTGTTTCCTGGACACTCCGGGACACGAGGCGTTTACGGCCATAAGGTCGAGGGGCGCAAACACCACGGACATAGTCGTGCTCGTGGTTGCCGCTGACGACGGCGTTATGCCGCAGACCGTGGAGGCGATCAATCATGCCAAGGCTGCGGAAGTACCCATTGTCGTCGCCCTGAACAAGATGGATCTCGCCGGTGTGGATCCTGAAAAGGTTCTGAGGCAGCTGTCGGAACAGGGACTGGTTGCAGAGGAATGGGGCGGTCAGGTAACCGTGTGCAGGGTGAGCGCGCGCACGGGTGACGGCCTGGACAATTTACTGGAGATGCTGAATCTGCAGGCCGAGATAATGGAGCTTGACGCAAGCCCGGACAACGCCGCCAAAGGCACTGTGCTCGAAGCATACCTCGACAAGGGCCGCGGGCCCGTTGCCAATGTGCTGGTGCAGGACGGCACTCTCACGCCTGGAGACATTGTCGTGGCCGGAATGGCATTCGGCAAGGTAAGGGCGCTGACGAATGAGTTCGGCCAGTCGGTGAAAAAGGCCACACCGTCGACACCGGTTGAAATACTGGGCCTGAGCGACGTGCCCGAAGCCGGCAATCAGTTCGATGTCGTAAGCGGCATGAAAGTGGCCCAGCAGATATCCGACAGCCGGCAGTCCAAGGTCCGTGCCTCAGGTGCCGTCGATCCCAAGGTATCACTGCAGGACCTGTTCCAGAAGATACAGGAAGGTGAGACACAGGGACTCAAGCTCGTGGTCAAGGCGGATGTCCAGGGTTCTCTCGAAGCCATGAATGACGCTCTCGTGAAACTTACAAATGATGAAGTAAGGGTGGAGGTTATTCACAGTGCGGTTGGAGGAATAACCGAATCAGACGTCATGCTGGCGTCTGCATCGGGCGCAATCATAATCGGCTTCAATGTCAGGCCCGCCGGCAAGGCGCGCAAGATGGCGGAGGAACAGAAGGTCGAGATCAAGGTCTTCAAGGTAATTTACGAGGCAATTGACGAGGTAAAGAAGGCCCTGTCCGGACTTCTGGAGCCGATTGTGCAGGAAGAAGCCCTTGGACAGGCCGAAGTACGCGATACTTTCCACGTCCCCAAGGTCGGCACAATCGCGGGCTGCGCCGTTATCGAGGGCAAGGTTCAGCGAAATGCAAAGGCCAGGATCATTCGCGATTCGGTGCAGGTATGGGAAGGAAAGATGGGCTCTCTGAAGCGTTTCAAGGATGACGTAAAGGAAGTGACACAGGGATACGAATGCGGCATAGGCCTTGATGGTTTCAATGATGTAAAGATAGGTGATGTGATAGAAGTCTTCATCACCAGGGAAGTAAGGCCCGAGCTCTAGTTTTCCTTAAAAGGAAAATACATCGGGCTTTACCGGGGAGCTTCGTAATGGTTATCGGCGTAGGCAGGCTCGAACTTGATCTGCCCTTTGCACATTCCCTCAAGACAAAACGGCAGGTTGTCAGAAAGATTCTTGACCGGGTCAGATCCAGGTTCAACGCCTGTGCAGCCGAGGTGTCGAATAACGATGTCTGGCAACGCGCGTCGATAGGGCTTGCGGTTCTGGGTAACGATTCGGGTCACGTGGACTCGATGCTCGCGTCCATATTCAGCTTTATCGACAGGATGCAGCTGGCCCCGGTTCTTGACTGGAGCACGGAACTCATTCACATGGGAGATGAAAGTCCCGCTCTTCCCATGTCAGCGGAGGATGAATTTTGAGCCCGCCTTCAAGAAGAATCGAACGCGTGAACAGGCTGGTAATGGAAGAGCTTGCCACCCTTCTTCAGCGATCGATCAAGGATGCCGATGCAGCATCGGCAACAGTGAGCGGCGTCAGCGTCAGCGCTGACCTGCGGTATGCCAGGATATACATTGCGCCCGGGCCGGGCAGGAGCCTGGACGCTACACTGAAGGGACTTTCCAGGACGTCGGGATTCCTGAAAAGGGAGCTTGGCAGAAGACTGAGGATGAAGTACACGCCCGAGCTACAGTTCATGCATGACGAGAGCTTTGATTACGGGCAGAAGATAGACAGGCTTATCGAGGAAGTGGCCGAAGAGAACAGGGAGCGTGATTCAATGCCTTCGCAAAGTGACGGCGTCAGGAGAATGATGGAACTGATGTCGGGCGCGAATGACATACTCGTAACAACGCATGCGGACCCGGATGGAGACGCCGCGGGCTCGGCCCTCGCCCTGAGGCTGTTTCTTCATAACGCGGGCAAAAGGGCGGTTTTTTATCATCCGGAAGGCGTTCCGGCTTCCTATGCCTTTCTCGAGGGATCCGGTGAAGTCGTAAAAAGTCTTTCGGGTTCGGACAGATTCAACATGACCTTCCTGGTGGACACATCCGCATCCACCCTGCTTCCCGATCCATGGCCCGCGCGCGACGTTACCGGACCCATTGTCGCGATCGATCATCACCCGGATGGAGACATCGGAGACATCGTCATCCGCCGCCTTGTGGCGGCCACGGGTGAGATCATCCTGGACCTGGCAGACGAAGCGGGCTGGAAGCTTACGAAAGAGGCGGCCGAGTGTCTGTACACCGCGATCCTGGCGGACACGGGTTCATTCAGGTACGCGAACACTTCAGAACAGAGTCACATGGCAGCCGCCCGCCTGCTTGCCACCGGCGTGGACCCATGGCACGTAGCCACGAATGTTTACGAAAGCCGCAGGCCCGAGAGATTCCGTGCGCTGGCTTATGCACTAGCAAGGCTGAGCGTGGGCTCAGAGGGACGTTATGCGTGTGTGTCCCTGAGTAAAGAAGAGATTGAGAAATCGGGCGCCGTGCCCTCGGATCTCGAGGGATTCGTGAATTACGCACGCGCTGTCAGAGGCGTCGAAGTAGCGGCATTCTTAAGAGAGGAAACAGAGGGCGAGATCAGGGTGAGCCTGAGATCGCGTGGCAGCAGGGACGTTTCAGAGCTTGCGCAGAGGTTTGGCGGAGGAGGTCATTACAACGCCTCCGGATGCCTTGTAAAAGGCAGCCTGGAGGATGCCCTGGCCGTTATCGAAAAGGCCGTTGTCGAGATACTGAAATAGCCATGGATGGACTCGTCATCCTTGATAAACCCTTATCAATATCGTCGCTGACCGCGGTTAAAAAGGTGCAGTCCATACTGGGCGCATCCAGGGCCGGCCACGTCGGAACACTGGATCCAATGGCAACGGGCGTTCTGCCCGTGCTCCTCGGCAGGGCCACACGGCTGGCATCCTTCATGCCCGAAACGGAAAAGAAATATACGTTCTCCGTGCGCCTCGGCATCGGGACCGAGACGGATGACGCCGAAGGGCGCATAACGCGCGAGATGCCCGTGCCCGTGTTTGATCGGCCCGCTCTTGAAGAAATCCTCAGACGCTTTACAGGGAGGATTAAGCAGATTCCGCCCATGTTCAGTGCGATCAAGGTCAGGGGACAGCCATTGTACAGGCGGGCGAGAAGGGGTGAGCGGGTTGAGGCGCCTGAAAGGGAAGTCGAAGTTTTCTCGCTTGAAACAAAAGAAATGCACGAGAACGGACTTGTTCTTGAAGCAACCTGCGGCCCGGGTACGTACATACGCTCGCTCGCACGCGACATCGCCGTGGTACTCGGGACAGTCGGGCATGTTACTTCACTCAGGCGCACGTATTCCTCGGGGTTTGACATTCACGACTGCATTACGCTTGAGGAACTTGGAGAATTTGTCGGGAATGGTTCACAACAAAGCGCAGTCATTAGGCCTGCGCAGATCCTGAAGCATCTTCCCGGACACGAGCTGAAAAGGGAAGAAGTGGAAAAGGTCAGGCAGGGACAGCCGGTTGAATATGATCAGACCGGCGAAAACGAAGACGTGTATCGGCTGCTTGATTCGGATCATAACCTCGTCTGCGTGGCCAGGTTCAGGGACGGGGCCCTGTGGCCCGTGCGCGTTTTAATGAATGCACCTTTGCCATAGCCGGTATCCTGCGGTAAATTCGGCAGTTCATGAGTCGCTTAAGCGCATACTGAAGTATTTAAGGAGGATAAATCAAAATGCCGGTTAAAGACAGCGACGTAGTGCTTTGTGCCGGTGTTCGCACACCCATAGGCCGGTTCGGAGGAGCACTCGCATCCTTGAGGGCGTACGAGCTCGGTGCCATGGTGATAAAAGAGACACTGAAGCGGGCGGGCGGTCTCGACCCCGCGCTCGTAGACGATGTTCTGCTGGGAGACTGCATACAGTGCCCTGACGAGGCAAACACCGCCAGGACAGCGGCCCTCAAAGCGCAAATCCCGGTCGAAACACCCGCCTGCACGATTCAGAGACAGTGTTCTTCCGCCATGCAGGCGGTGGCTTTTGCACGTTATTCAATCATGGCCCGTGATGCTGATATCATCATAGCCGGCGGCGTGGAATCCATGTCCAGCGCGCCCATAGCAATACCGAGGGCGAGATGGGGCCTGCGCCTGGGCCATGGCATCGTCATGGATACTATGACGGAAATGCTGCATTCGGGCTCGAACCTGCTCGAGGAAAAGGGCTTCATAATGGGCATGACGGCGGAGAACCTGGCAGAGAAGTACTCGATATCGAGACAGGATCAGGACGAGGTAGCCCTCAGGTCCCACAACAATGCAGAGGACGCCATTACTCAAGGGCGCTTCAAGAAAGAAATAATCCCCGTGGAGATCGCCGGACGAAAAAATAAAGTCAGCGTCATTGATACCGACGAACACGTCCGCATGGGGCTCACCATGGCCGACCTCGAAAAGCTCAAGCCCGTTTTCAAACCTGCAGAAAAAGGCGGCAGTGTAACGGCCGGGAACAGCTCGGGACTGAACGACGGGGCAAGCGCGTTTATCGTGACCACATATGGCCGGGCAAAGGAACTCGGCATCCCTGCCGCCGCAAGGATAGTGGCACAGGCTGTTGCAGGTGTTGAGCCGGAATTGATGGGATACGGTCCTGTGCCCGCAACGAAGAAGGTTCTCAAAAGAGCTCATATGGAACTCTCCGACATCGAGCTGATTGAACTGAACGAGGCATTCGCTGCCCAGTACATAGCGTGCGAGCGCGGGCTTAAACTGAATCGTGACATAACAAACGTAAACGGATCCGGAGTCGGGCTCGGTCATCCGGTGGGATGCACGGGCGCACGCATACTTGTTTCGCTCCTGTACGAAATGGAAAGACGCGGTCTGACATGCGGTCTTGCCACTTTATGCGTGGGAGGCGGCATGGGAATGTCGACAATAGTGGAAAGGATACGGTGAAAATGCAGTACACGCTTACAGAGGAACAGCTTATCCTGAGGGATACCGTGCGCAGGATAGCAAAGGAAAAAATTGCTCCGGGCGCGGCCGAACGCGACGAAGCCGCTGAATGGTCATGGGAAATGGTGGATGTTCTGAAACAGAACGGCCTGTTCGGCTGTGATTTTCCCGAGAAGTACGGCGGAGCGCAGATGGGCATGATGGCCTTCTGTCTTGCGGTTGAAGAAGTGGCAAAGGCATGCGGTGCGACCAGCGTTTATCTCCTGGTGCACGAGCTCGGCAGCATACCCCTGATGCTGGCGGCTTCCGATGAAATGAAGGATCGCCTGATGCCGGAGATTGCATCGGCCGAATCCCTCATAGCGTTCGCTCTTACCGAGCCGGGCGCGGGTTCCGATGTGGCGGCGCTCAAGACAAAGGCCGTTAAAAAGGGCGACAGATATGTTCTGAACGGTCAGAAGCAGTTCATCTCGCACGCGGACGTTGCAAAGTATATCTGCGTCGCGGCAGTGACCGATCCGGATCAGAAGGCTACAAAGGGCTTGAGCGTGTTCGTGGTCGACCGGGAATCGGACGGTCTGAGCATAGGCAAAAAAGAGCACAAGATGGGCATCCGGGCTTCATCAACGTGCGAAGTCATTCTCGAAGACTGCGAGGTTCCTGCGGATCGCATCCTGGGAAAAGAAGGGGACGGTTTCGCCATAATCATGAAGACGCTCGATTTCACGAGGCCGTGCGTTGCCGCACAGGCGCTCGGCATAGCACAGGGAGCGCTCGATTATGCGGTGGGGTACGCAAAGGAGCGGCAGCAGTTCGGAAGGCCCATAATGAGCTTCGAGGGGCTCAACTGGATGCTGGCCGACATGGACGCGCGCTGCGAGGCGGCAAGGCAGCTTGTGTACAAAACCGCGGCCGTTTACCAGGAAGTGCCCAAGGACCTTTCAAGGGTT